>OGXF01001984.1_pt1 | contig 12660 bp, 7 predicted proteins | sample 1576191 | NCBI WGS metagenome assembly OGXF01 (sample SAMEA3541545, study PRJEB24748) | human gut metagenome | biome: human gut; feature: human-associated habitat; material: faeces | place: China | collected 2012
CATCAGTCCGCAGACTGCCAGTGCACCTCCGCAAAGCAATGCTGTCAAGGCTTGAGGCAGGCGGGACTCCCATACAATAAAACTCCAGCTTGCCTTCTCGCCTTCATGCCCCATGAGTATGCTGAAAACATCGGATGCGGGAATCGGAACCGACCCTATCAGCAGATTAGCCATAAACAGTAATACAATTACCATTCCTAATCCGATGCCATATTTCCATCCTTTATTCATTCAATTTGCAAAAATAGCGCAAACCGCCTAAATCTCCTATTTCGGGATGTAAAATCTGTATCAAATCCGACAACAAATAGTCCGGACGGAAAGGAGTTTCTTCATAAAAAGGAACTTTTGCCGTGTTACATCCGTAAATATTCCGTGTTTTAAATGCTTTGAAGCCAGTATAACCTATATAATCGGCTTTCAAATCAGAATAGGTCATATCACGGTCTCGATTGTACTTAATAGTCCATACATCTGCATCACCAGCCTTGTCAAAAACTGTTTCAAAAGCCAAAGGAATGGAACCGCTGTGTTTATCTTCCGCAAAAGCATAACGCCCGCAGGCATCATTAAACAAACGTCCGATTGTACTGCAACCACCCGGTACATACCAGGCAGAACCGCTTTTCAGTTCACTGACAATAGATAAAGACGAAGACGAAAGTGAAGCACGCTTTCTAAGCTGGTTATAACAACTATCCACCTCGGCAAAAAGGCTGTCGGCTTTTGAGACAACACCAAAAAGCAACCCGTAGAAACGCATCCATTCGGCACGCCCCAAAGCGGAAGTCTCCATATAGTCGGCACACTCGATAATAGGAATATTCAGTTTTTCAACGCGTCCGTAACCACCGCTGTTCTCAAACGGAGAAAGCAAAATAGCATCGGGATGCAGGTCGATAATCTTTTCCATATCAGGATTCATACCGTCACCACAGTCGGTAACCGTTCCGTTACGGTATCCGTCCTGTATAACCGGGAGTTTAATGTACTTCAAGTCACACACACCGCCTATACAGCCTGCAGCTCCCAACTTATCCATGAGACTGCAATGAACCGAGGAATAAATGACCGATTTGCGAAGCGGAGTACGCACAATTGTCCCCTCGGGCAGATGCGCCGGTAAAGGTTGGGATGCCGGAACCAAGATATAGGTGTGCAATGTTTTCAGGGTATCCCAAGGGTTACGTAAAGTGGCAATAGTGTAGTCGGGATAACTTACTAACGTGAGGTTATCGGCATAACGCAGAGGGATAGTATCACCGGATATAAAAACAGAGACAGTCTTGTCCTTCCCACTACAAGCGGAAAGGAACAAGACCAGTGTCAGCATAAGAAACAATAATGTAACTTTTCTCATTTTTAATTAAAGAATACAGCAGAATTGGGATTCTGACCACCACAATCGAACTTTTCTATGAAAGTTCCATCTTTCTTGAAACGGTAAATGTTGCCATTACCCTTATCATAAAAAGTTGTACCAATATAAATATCACCGCCATTATCATTTACCTGTAACATGGAAATACTTGTTGTAGCCAGTTCTTCAGGTGCATTTTTCAAGAAAGAGGTTTTATTCAAAATATTGGTTTTGATATTATAGGTACTAAAATGATTAGTCGCGGTCCATGTGGTCCAGTCTGTTACTGAATTCACCAAATAAACCACATCATCCTCGGCAGCCATATAAGTAGCATGACCAATGTTAGTCACCTCGTTACTATTAGCTGGATCTATTATTTGTAAAACATAACCCTCCTCTACAAAAGAATAGTCCCATGCTATGAGAAATATCTTATCATCTTCTTCCATCAAAACATTAGGATTTGTTGCCACAGCTAACTTTTCTTTTAAAGTAAATGTAGCCAAATCCACAACAAATACATCATTCAGATAAACCAACTTCCCGTCAACCTGCTTATAAGAATTAGCCACATAAAGCATGTTATTACTAATTGCTACACCTTCCAGATTATAGCCATTCTCAATAGCTAACTTCTTTTCCACTTTTAACGTATTAGCATTAATCTTTGCCACAACACCACCATAGAAAGAAGCATAAATATAACCGTCTTCGGCTGCTATTGCGCGGATACCAGCCGCCAAATCCGGATCATCCACAAATGATGCACGAGTCTGCTCCACACCGGCCGCATTCAGTTTTACCAGATAGTTGGAGCCATATACTGCTACATACATACATTCATTGTATTCAATCATCGTCTGACCAAGGTCTCCCAACTTAGCCTTATTTTGTTTCTGAAAAATATCACCGATAAAATCAGCACCTCCATTAGGAGCATAAAAAGCAATATTTGCGTTGTTAGCACCTTGCGTACCTGCATTCAGGAAAAAGGCACGCACTTGCGGCAAAGCAACTGTTGAGCCTGAATCATCTAACAAATCGTCATCATCACTACAAGACGCAAATGAAACACTTAATGCGAGCATACAAAGCATGCTGACTAATAAACTTCTTACTTTCATAATTCTTACTTATTTAATTGGTTAAAATTCAATTGTTCCCGTCAGTCGCCAAGAGCGTCCCGGCATAGGATAATATTTTATCACATCATACTGTGTATCTGTCATATTAATGATTTCGGCCTGCAAACGCAATTTACAATGCCGAAAAGAGAAGTTTCTGGAAAGACTGGCCGTATGCTCCATGTATCCGTCAATTCTATTCTCAGGTATATTCTGTGACATACTATACCGCTCGCTTACCCCTACAATGGAATATCCCACATTAACCCACGGCATTTCCAAAACTGCAGATACATTCCCGCTATGCTTAGGGGTGTAAGGCAGCTGATCTTTATAACTTTTGGAAGTAGCATCGGTCAAGTCTATAGCTTTCTGCCAAGTATACCCACCCGACACAACAAGCACCATATTTTTACCTAATGAAGCCGCCGCCGCCAATGTAGCATCCATTCCCGTAACATGAACTTTTCCATAATTAGCCATCTTCCAGGCATAAGTGGTAGGGAATGCAACGATCTTATCAGTCACATCATTATAATAACCGTCAACAGTGACTGATAGATAATTTAAAAAAGAAGAAAAGGACCTGCTCCATGTTATGCCCATATTATATTCATTAGCCTTTTCCGGACGCAGACTTCTGTTGCCCAGCCGATAATAATACAGGTCATTGAATGTAGGCATACGGAAAGTACTTTTATACATTAACCGCAAAAAGAGCAATTGTTCTTGCCAGGGCTGTAAACTAACCGTAAAAGAAGGAGCCAGACGTTGAAAGTCAGCAGGTGCATCACCTATTTTCACATGTTCGGTTACATTGGTATAGACCAACGAACCGGTAGCTGTTATCCTACCCTGCCGATAACGAGCGTTAAAAGCTGTCAAAGAAGTATATCTTATAGGAAAAGGACAGTCCGGTAAATTACTGCGCAATTTATTGATAATTCCGTCTTGCGCCAAAGATAAAGACAAAACATTCCATGGACGATATAATGCAGTTGCCGACAAATAATATTCATCCTGCCGATGCACAGCCCGGTACAACCCGTCTGCATACTCATTGCCTTTATCTTCGTATTTATTCCATCCATGATTATATTTGGCTTGTGCCTGTAAAGACCATTTCTGTGAAAAATCCTTCTTGTAACGAGTTTGTATAAAAACATTCTCATCCCAAAGAGTTTCATCTGAAATAGGATTATAAAGTGTCACCGAACCGGGCAACCCCCGTTTTGAATAAAAGTAATAGGCCTTCAATTCCAAATTACTACTATCTTTGAAAGTATGAAATAAGGTAGGCTCTATCTGATAAGTATAGATTGCCGAATTATTACGCTTTTCTTCCGTCACATATTTTCCGTTCACTAACGTGAATGGATAATTACCATCAGCCCGCATATAATTTCCATTCAACGAAAAGGAAGTACGGCTACCTGCTTTCTGCCACCACCGGATTGAAGGACTGACGTAGCCAAAAGAACCGCCTCTCATCTGCACCCGAAATGCGGAATTGCGTTCATTTTCAAAATGCGGTTTTTCCGTTTCAATACTCAACACCCCTGCCGATGCATACATACGTGCCGATTGCAACAAGTCTTCCGGTTGCCCGATATTCAGGGAAAGCACAGAGACATTATCCAACGAAAAACGACCAATATCTATTTGTCCCGCCTGGCAGTTGCTCACAACAACCCCATCATAACTGACAGCCGTATGTGCCGCTCCCATATTACGGACGGAAACGGTTTTCAACCCACCTATTCCTCCATAGTCCTTTACATTAGCACCGGCAAAACGACGTACGGCATCTGCCATATTCTGTATGCCCAATTGGCTAATATCCTGTTGCGACAAAGTTTGGATGGGGACTGATGAAGTTACTTTATTGGGTAATCTACGGGCTGTCACTGTCACCTTCTCTATTTGGTGCACTTTTCCTGTAATTGTATCCCTGACCACTTCTTGTGCAGAAAGGGAAACTGCACACAAAAAACCGATAGCACAGACTATCCGTACTTTAGTTCTTCTCGCCATACAAAGTAAGCAAAGATTATCTTAAAACCACTTACACACTGTCCGCTTTCCTCGAACGGACAATTTTTTGACTTCGTTTTGCAGGTCTTCTGACTTATTCCTGATGTATCACCTTCCCATTCTTCAAGAACAGTGGCATAAGTATTAATACATCTTTTACGGAACTTACAGCAGCGGGACTGTTCGGGACTTTCACCCGATTCCCTTTTCATCCGCTTCTCCGGATAGAGAACGCGAAACAAAACGCCGGCAAAGATAGGAATATATATAATAAGTCTATAAATCTTACAACAGTTTCTTCAAAAAAACATTCATTATTTTATAAGAAGCATAACTTAACCCCTTTCTGCGAGAAGGTAACCGATGAAAGGAAAAACGGGCACATATACAAGAGCATAATGCTCCCATAAAGAATAGAAATCCGGCAGAACTTCTGATATCTCCCATCCCGACCAAAGGTGACACGATACCTCCAAATGCAAAACCTATTGCCCCTAAAAGAGCCGAAGCTACTCCGGCATTCCTACGTTCACAGTCCATAGCCAAAGTGTTGGAAGCAGTAAAAGCCATTCCTACCATTGAAAGCAAACAAAAGACCAACACTTCATAAACCCAGAAATTGCAATTCAGAAAGAATGCAACGGAAAGTAGTACGGAAATAAACAACATCCCATGATTTCCTATATGTAAGGCATGTTCCATGGTAGAACAACGCACAGACAATGCTGAAGATATTACCATTGCAACCGCATTAACCCCGAAGCAAACACTGAACAGCATGGGTGAAAGACCATAATGTTGTTGCATAATAAAAGGAGCGGAAGCAATATTGGTGAACAGAACACCCATTGTAAAACCGTATTGTAAAATGTAACGCACATATTGGCGGTTACGTAATACGGCACCGAAACGGTGATACATATCTACACATCTTATATTTTGCCTTTGTCCAATTGGCAGAGACTCCTTAAAACGTACACTTCCGATAACCAGAAGAACGCCCAATGCAAACAAAAACCAGAAAATGCCATGCCAACCTCCAAAGTCAGCCAATGCCCCACCGCCTATCGGAGCAACTACCGTAGCTATTCCATTGACAGCGCCAATAGTAGCCAACATGCCAGCAAGCTCATGAGCAGAATATTTATCGGCAGCAATAGAACGGGATATCACAACTCCTCCCGCTCCGGCAACTCCCTGCACAAAACGCCACAACACAAACTGTGATATGTCCCGGGAGAAGATACAGCCTACAGTAGAAATCAGAAACAGACCCATAGCTACCAACAAGGGAGAACGGCGACCGTACTTATCACTTAACGGACCAAAAACCAATTGTCCTATCGCCAGCCCCACCATACTCGTAGTAAGCCCTAACTGCACTTTTGAAGATGTAGTTTGGAAGAAATCCGACATTGCCGGTAAAGTAGGAAGATACATGTCCATAACAAATGGACCAAAAGCGCTCAACATCCCCAAAAACACCAATATGAAACCTTTTGAATTTTGTTTACCTGTCATTATCTTTCCCTCTTTTAAAATCGGCGGCAAAATTATCCCATATTTTCCAAACAGCCTATGGCTTATCTTGTACAAAACATTTCATTTTCGGAACAATATACAGTATTATCATTGAATATATCTATATTTGTTGCGTAAAACAGAACTTTATTCACATGTACGAACAAATATCTCCAGACACTTCCCATATCAGATATGAAGAAACCGACTTGTCGTATCTGAAACTACGTCCATACCGTTTTAAATGTGGCATATACTTAATCTGCATACAGGGTAAAAGCATTATTTCGACAGGAGTGCAACAATATGCTTTTGATGAACAAACCGAATTAATTTTCCTTACAGGCAGCCTCATCCAGATAATACAGGCCTCTGCCGATTTTAAAGTACGGATACTTCTATTTCCCAAAGACGTTTTCCTAAAAGCAATACTACCGATTGATACCCCCTACTTCAATTACGTACATGAACACCCGCATTATCATCACACGGCAGATGAAAGGAGTCAGAATACGTGGCGGGAAATTGTATTATGGATGGACGTTGCCCAAATGCTTTTCAAGAACAACAACACACTCCTGTTCAGAAAACAACAAGAACTTAATTTCCTTCAAAGCATATTAATGTGGCTTTTCAATACTATTCCGGAAAAACTGGCTGCCAATAAGCAATATAGCAGAAAACAGATGCTCTGCCACCAGTTCATGCAACTGATACGCGAACACAGTACTTGCGAACATCAAGTTCCGTTTTATACGGAACAGCTCTGCATAACTCCTCGTTACCTATACGAAATCACCACTCAATACATGAATGGAAAAACGCCTAAACAACTGATAGATGAGCAACTGATAGCGGAAGCCAAAGTTCTTTTAAACGAACCGTGCTTATCTGTTACCGAAATTGCCGAACTGCTGAACTTTGCCGACCAATCTTACCTGAGCCGTTTTTTCAAAAAGAACACCGGCATGTCTCCTAAAGAATTCAGGTTACAAAAGCTATTATAACCAGTTTCGTCAAAATAATTTAAAATCGGTTGTTTTAACCGCCATTTTATTAACTTTGTTAGCATAACCAAAACCAAGCTGCCATGAAATACAAATTATTAGTTCTTGACGTAGACGGGACACTTCTCAACGATGCCAAGGAAATCAGTAAACGGACTCTTGCTTCCTTACTTAAAGTGCAGCAAATGGGCATACGTGTCGCATTGGCTTCCGGAAGACCTACATACGGCCTTATGCCATTAGCCAAAACTCTTGAATTAGGCAACTATGGGGGCTTCATCATCTCCTATAACGGTGGCCAGATAATCAATGCGCAAAATGGGGAAATCCTGTTTGAACGGCGAATCAATCCGGAAATGCTACCTTATTTGGAGAAAAAAGCACGCAAAAATAATTTTGCCATATTTACTTACCATGATGATACCATACTGACAGATAGTTCCGATAATGAACATGTCCGTGCCGAAGCCAATCTGAATAATCTGAAAATCATTCAGGAAGAAGAATTTTCCACAGCAATAGATTTTGCACCATGCAAATGCATATTAGTCAGTAATGATGAAGAAGCATTGAAAGATTTGGAAGAACATTGGAAAAAACGCTTGGACGGAACGCTGGATGTTTTTTGCTCGGAGCCTTACTTTCTGGAAGTCGTGCCCTGCGGAATTGATAAAGCAAACACCTTAGGCGTCCTATTGTCATATTTGAACATCGCCCGTGAGGAAGTAATCGCCATTGGAGACGGCGTATGCGATGTCAATATGCTCCAAGTTGCCGGTCTGGGCATAGCCATGGGGCATGCGCAAGACTCCGTAAAAGTTTGTGCCGACTATGTAACAGCTTCCAATGAAGAAGACGGTGTTGCCCAATCTGTAGAAAAATTGATTCTGGCTGAAGTGCATGCTGCTGAAATACCTCTTGACCTGCTAAACGAGCGGGCACGCCATGCATTAATGGGCAACTTGGGTATCCAATACACCTATGCCTCGGAAGAACGCATAGAAGCAACCATGCCCGTAGACCACCGTACCCGCCAGCCCTTTGGCATTCTACACGGCGGTGCAACTCTTGCGCTTGCCGAAACCGTTGCCGGACTCGGCTCTATGATAACCTGCCAGCCCGATGAAATTGTGGTAGGCATGCAAGTCAGCGGAAACCATATTTCGTCCGCACACGAAGGAGATACCGTACGTGCGGTAGCGACTATCGTGCATAAAGGACGTTCATCTCATGTGTGGAACGTAGATGTATTTACTTCTACCAATAAGCTGGTTTCTTCTGTCAGAGTTGTTAACAGTGTTTTGAAGAAAAGATAAGTTGAGATATGCCAATATGGAGTAGACTCATAAACATCAGATATGCCATAGTAGATGTCGAAGTCGGCTTGAAAAATCATAAAATCCATGATATCGGAGCACTCCGCCATGATGGTGCAACATACCACAAAGCTTCAAAAAAGGAGTTATTTGAATTTCTCAGCGGCATGGATTATATATGCGGACATAACATCATTCACCATGATGCCAAATATCTATTCACAGATAAAACATGCCAATGGATTTTGGTCGACACGCTTTATATATCTCCTTTGCTGTTTCCGGAACGTCCTTACCATAAGCTTTTGAAAGATGACAAACTGATAAGTGATCAGATGAATAATCCGGTAAATGATTGCGAAAAAGCAAAAGCACTGCTATTGGACGAGATAGCACGCTGGCATTCGTTACCGGATGCAAAGCGCCGGTTATTTGCATCTTTATTAAAGGATAGGAAAGAGTTCGAAGGTTTTCTCAGCATGGTAGGTGCTGTGTATGCCAACAAAGGAATATCCGAACTGATTAGCAACCTCTATGTGAATAAAATATGCCAGCATGCAGAGCTTGACATGCTTATCAAACAATATCCGTGCGAACTGGCATACGCATTAGCCCTGATTGACACAATCGACCATCATTCCATTACTCCGGGATGGGTACTTTACAATTATCCCAGAGTGGAATTTGTTATAAAACTTCTACGACACAACAGATGCAACGAAGGTTGTGTTTACTGCAACACCCAACTGGATGTACTACATAACTTAAAAATATTTTTTGGATACGAACAATTCCGCACCTATGAGGGTGAGGCTCTTCAAGAACAAGCCGTTCAAGCAGCGGTAAAAGGCAAATCGTTACTGGCAATATTCCCTACCGGCGGTGGAAAATCGCTGACTTTTCAGCTACCGGCACTCATGTCCGGTCATTCGGTACATGGTCTTACGGTCGTTATCTCACCATTGCAGTCACTGATGAAAGACCAGGTAGATAATCTTGCCGACCGGGGAATTACTGATGCTGTAACCATTAATGGCCTATTAGACCCTATTACACGGGCACTATCAATACAAAGAGTACAAAATGGGGAAGCTTCCCTCTTATATATAGCCCCCGAAATGCTTCGTTCAAAAACCATTGAGAAAATTCTGATGGCGCGCCATGTAGTAAGATTTGTGATAGATGAAGCGCATTGTTTCTCTTCATGGGGACAGGATTTTAGAGTCGACTACCTTTATATAGGGAAATTCATCAGAAAATATCAACAGAAAAAAGGATGCAAAGAACCAATACCTGTGTCTTGTTTCACTGCCACGGCAAAACAGAAAGTTGTGCAAGACATTCGCGATTATTTCAAACAGACATTAAATTTAAATCTGGAATTGTATGCATCAACAGCCTCAAGAACAAACCTTCGCTATTCTGTCATACACGCTGAAACTGATGATGATAAATATTTAAAATTAAGAAGACTTATAGCTGAGTCCGATAGCCCTACCATTGTTTACGTATCGCGCACTAAACGTACTAAAGAACTTGCTGTAAAACTGACTCGTGACGGTTATAAAGCATTACCTTTCAACGGTAAGATGGAGTCAGAAGAAAAGATTGCCAACCAAGATGCATTTATGAATGACCAAGTACGCATCATTGTAGCAACTTCAGCCTTCGGTATGGGAGTCGATAAAAAAGATGTCGGCCTTGTAGTACATTATGACATATCCGATTCACTGGAAAACTATGTCCAGGAAGCAGGAAGAGCCGGTCGCGATCCTAAACTCAGTGCACGTTGTTATGTACTTTACAGCGACAATGACTTGGACAAGCATTTTATACTGTTGAATCAAACCAAATTAAGTATCAGCGAAATACAACAAGTATGGAAGGCCATAAAGGACCTTACCAGACAACGTATGAAAGTCAATTGTTCTGCATTGGAAATAGCACGGCAGGCAGGTTGGGACGACTCCGTATCCGATATTGAAACCCGTGTTCGGACGGCATTGGCTACTTTGGAACAAAGCGGATACCTGATAAGAGGAAATAACGTACCCCATGTGTATGCTACGGGTATCACTGTAAAAAATATAGATGAAGCAAGAATGCGCATATCGGCATCATTGTTATTTGGCAGTGATGAAATAGAAAAGGCCGTTCGAATCATCAAATCACTGATTTCACAGAAATACATTACCAAAGCTCAAGACTCAGAGGCTGAATCACGAATTGATTATCTGGCAGATATATTAGGAATCAGTAAAAAAGAAATAATATCTGTTGTAGAGCGCATGCGTCAAGAAGGCATATTGGCAGATAGCAAAGATATATCCGCTTATCTACAGGATACCGGAGACTCGGAACGAAAATCGCAGGCTCTCCTCGAACGCTTTGCAAAACTCGAACGATATATTCTTAACCACATTCCCGACGAATCTTTACAAACATCATATAAGCAACTAAATGATAATGCCACAAACAGCGGAATCAATACATCCAAAGAAAAGGATATTCGGACATTGCTCTATTTCCTCTGTGTCAAAGGATACGTCAAAAAAGAAGAAGACGCTTCCCATAATATAACAATCAGTCGCCAGACAGATTTCGATTCAACCATCAAACAGTTTGAAAAACGACTGGAAATAAGCCGTTTCACCATAGAATGGCTATACAAGTTAGTTGCCGATACGGAAAAAGAATGCTCACAAAACAAAACGGTCCAATTTTCCGTAGTAGAACTTCTAAATCAAATAAAGTCAAATCCCCAATCTCTTTTCAGCGAACCCGACAAACTACAGTTGGAAGATGTGGAAGAAGCCCTTCTTTATCTATCAAAAATCGGAGCATTAAAGCTTGAAGGCGGTTTCCTTATTCTTTATAATGCTATGAATATTCAAAGAATAAAGGATAACAAATCAAGATATAAACAAGACGACTACCGGATGCTTAACGAATTCTACAAGCAAAAAATCCAGCAAGTACATATTGTAGGGGAATACGCCAATTTGATGGTAAAGGATTATAATGCAGCATTGCAATATGTCCAAGACTACTTCCAGATGGACTACAAAAAGTTTGTCGCAAAATATTTTAAAGGAGAAAGAGTAAGTGAAATACAGCGCAACCTGACTCCTCAGAAATACAAGCAATTGTTCGGTCAGCTATCCAAACGCCAAATGGAAATTATTTCCGACAAGGAATCGCGCTGCATTGTTGTTGCAGCAGGTCCCGGCAGTGGAAAAACACGCGTACTGGTCCATAAACTTGCATCACTCCTATTACTTGAAGATGTAAAGCATGAACAGCTCCTAATGCTGACATTTTCAAGAGCGGCTGCCACGGAATTCAAACAGAGGCTTATGGAGCTGATAGGAAATGCTGCCCATTTTATTGAGATAAAAACATTTCATTCCTATTGTTTTGACCTTTTAGGAAGAATAGGAAACCTTGAGGATGCCAAAGACATCGTCTCGAAAGCTGCCAAAATGATTAATCAAGGGGAAGTGGAACCAACCAAGATCGGTAAGACAGTACTTGTCATAGACGAGGCTCAGGACATGGGAAAAGAAGAATACGACCTTGTGAATGCCTTGATAGCCAATAATGAAGAGATGCGTGTTATAGCAGTGGGCGACGATGACCAAAACATTTATGAATTCCGCGGTTCGAATTCCCGATATATGTACCGACTGACACAAAATCCTGAGAGTAAGTTCATTGAGATGACTGAAAATTATCGCAGCACACATCATTTGGTAAATTTTGCCAATGAATTCGCTAAGAATATAGGCAAAAGAATGAAAAGCACCCCAATCATTTCAATGCGAAAAGAGAACGGATGGGTTGGAGTAACATATCATCAATCAAAGTATATGTATCAGCCACTGGTTGAAGAACTGCTTCATCAACGAGGAAGCGGGACCTCATGTGTGCTTACCCAAACAAACGAAGAAGCAGTCATTTTAACGGCTCTTTTGCGAAAGCATGCCATAAACAGCAAATTGATACAATCCATGGACGGCTTCCTTTTCTGGAATATGGCCGAGATGAGATATTTTTTGAGATATATAGAGAAACGGATAAAAACTCCTTTAATTCCGGAAGAGTTATGGGAAAAAGCAAAGCATGTAACCTACACCACTTATGAAAAAAGTAAAAGCTTGACATATGTAAAGCGTTGCATAGAACTATTTGAACAAACCTATAAAGTAAAATACCATAGTGACTTCAAAGAATTTGGCATTGTATTTATAACCATAGAACAACCAAAACTAATCAGAAATATCCGAGTGTAAATC
>OGXF01001991.1_pt1 | contig 12622 bp, 10 predicted proteins | sample 1576191 | NCBI WGS metagenome assembly OGXF01 (sample SAMEA3541545, study PRJEB24748) | human gut metagenome | biome: human gut; feature: human-associated habitat; material: faeces | place: China | collected 2012
GGGAGTCGTGCGGGCCTTTATGACCTGGAAGGATCATTTTAACCTTTTTGCCTGGAGGGCCGGGGCTCAGCCCTGGTCCTTTTCCATCATGATGCTGAGGATGGTGCGGTCGGTCTCCACCATGCCGGGGGTGCTGATGCGGCCCATGTTGCGGATGACCTGCTCCGGGGTGGCGGCGCAGATGCCGTCGCTGGGGCTGACCACCACGCCGCCGACGGCCAGGTAGGCGCTCATGATGGCGGCGGAGGCGGCGGTGGCCAGTTTGAGGGCGCAGCCGATCTTGCCGCCGTCGCAGATCATGCCGGTCAGGTTGGCGCTCATGTTGATGATGGCGGCGCCGATCTGCTTGTCGTCGCCCCCCAGGAGCCACACCATGGCGGCGGAGGCGGCGGTGGCGGCGGACACGCCGCAGCCGCAGGTGGCGCTGAGCTTGCCGGTGAACAGCTTGATGTAGACGTTGAGCAGGTGGGAGAAGGCCAGGGCCTTCACGGTGGCCTCCCGGCTGGAGCCCAGGTGCCTGGCCATCTCCACCACGGGGATGATGGCGGTGATGCCGTGGTTGCCGCTGCCGGCGCTGCTCATCACCGCGTAGGGGCAGCCGGACATGCGCCCCTCGGCGCTGGAGGCCACCCGCACCATGGTGCGGGCCATCAGGCTGCTGCCCATGATGTCGGTGGACAGGTGGGCCTTGAGGGTGTCGGCGATGCCGATGCCCAGGCGGTGCTCCAGGCCGTAGTCGGAGAGGGTCTCGTTCATCTCCGCGCCCTCCAGCATAAAGGCCAGCTCCTCCTCGCCGGCGGAGTCCGCCAGCTCCCGGAGCTGGGCGACAGTCATGGACTTGAGCTTGGCGTGAAGCGCGTCCTCGCCGCCGGCGGTGTACTCCTTCTCAAAGAGCACCTCGTTGTTGGCGCTGGTGTAGATGATGTTGGAGTGGGTGTCCCGGATGGTGCTGATGCCGATGCCCCGGGTGGTGATGATCTCGGCGTGGGCGTAGAGCCGGCTCTCCCCCTCGGCGATGGTCACGCTCACCTGCTTGTCCTCCACCAGACGGATGGCCTCCTTGCTGACGATGCTGTTGATCTCCTCCAGCAGCGCCAGCCCCTTCTCCGGGTTGCCCAGGCAGGCACCCAGGGCGGCGGCGTACTTCAGGCCCACCCGCTGGAAGCCGGGGATGCCCACGCTCATGCCGTTCTTGTAGATGCCGGGGTTGACCTCCATCTTGATGGACACCACCTGTCCGCCGATGGCGTGGTAGGCGTCGGCGGCGCAGAGGGCCACGCACACGGGCTCGGTGCACCCCAGGGCGGGAACCACCTCCTGGTGCAGCAGGGTCAGCATCTCTTCCTTGTTCAGTTGCATCGTTCATCGCTCCTTTTCCGCCGGCCCCGTGGGGCGGCCAAGTCTTCTGCCTATTTTATCATGCAACCGGCATGCCAACTGCATTTTTTGCCGCCAAAGCCAAAAATCCGCGAAAAAAAGCGGGGATCGGCTTGACATGGGGCGGGAAATCCCGCAGAATACTGTTAAATCGGTTAAACTGGTTAAAGTAAATGGCCAAAAAGGAGGGGAGAACCCCATGAAACAGGATGTGGCGGTTATCTCTCTGGACGCCTACGCCGGGCAGTTTTACGCCCAGCAGGTCCAGGAGCTGTTCGGTGAGCGGATCACCGTCTGCTCCTACAGCGTGCGGGACGGTTCCATCGAGCACATGCCCCGCCGGTACGACCTCTATATGGTCACCACCGACGCCTTCGACTCCCTGGGGGATCTCCATCAGTACGTCCCCATCGACGGGGAGATGATGGAGATCCACGTTACCCTCCGGTGGGACGTGGTGCGCCGCCTCCAGAGCCTGCCGGCGGGCAAGCGGGCCCTCTTCGTCAACCTGAGCGACAAGATGTGCCGGGAGGCGGTGACCCGCCTCAACCAACTGGGGGTCAACCAATTGGTATTCGACCTCTACCACCCCGGCGCGCCGGAGCCGGACATGGGCCAGTATGACTTCGTCATCACCCCCCAGGAGACCCGCTACGTCCCCGCCGGAGCGAAGGAGATCATCGACATCGGCCAGCGGGTGTGCGACAGCTCCACCATGATCGAGGCGGCCCTCCGTCTGGGGCTGGAGGAGCTGCTGGAGAGCGAGCGGTTTGAGCAGTACCAGCGGGAGGTGGCCACCAATACCTACAGCTTTGACCGGGTGTTCGCCCGGGGCCTGCGGCTGGAGAGCCAGTTTGAGATGCTCATGGAGATTCTGGATGAGGGGATCGTGGGGGTCAACGAGCGGGGGGAGGTCTTTGCCTGCAACCGCAAGCTGGAGGAGATCACCGGCATCCCCTGCGGCGAGGCTCTGCACCGCCCCGCCGGCGCGGTGTATCCCTTCCTGCCCTTTGCCCGCTGCCTGAAGGAGAAGGCCCCCCAGCCCGCCCGGGTGGTGAGCGCCGGGGGAGTCAACATCAACGTGGCCGTGGCCCCGGTGCTGCGGGGGGACGCCTGCATCGGCGCCTTCGCCACGGTGCAGCGGTTCAACGATGCGGAGAACCGGCAGAACGAGCTGCGCAGCCAGCTTCTCCACAAGGGCTACCGGGCCAAGTATACCTTTGACAACGTGGTGGGACAGTCTCCCGCCCTGCTGCGGTGCATCACCATATTAAAAAAGATGAGTCTCACCCCCCTGCCGGTGCTCCTCATCGGCGAGACGGGCACCGGCAAGGAGCTGTTTGCCCACGCGGTGCACAACGCCTCCCCACGCGCCGGCGGGGCCTTCGTGGCCATCAACTGCGCCGCCATGCCGGAAAACCTGCTGGAGAGCGAGCTGTTCGGCTACGAGGAGGGGGCCTTCACCGGCGCCCGGAAGGGGGGCAAGCCGGGGCTGTTTGAGTTTGCCCACGGGGGAACCCTCTTCCTGGACGAGGTGGAGGGCATGAGTACCGCCCTCCAGTGCAAGCTGCTGCGGGTGCTACAGGAGCGGGAGATCATGCGGGTGGGGGGCAACCGCATCATCTCGGTGGACGTGCGCATCGTGGCCGCTACCAATGAGGATCTGGAGCGCCGGGTGGAGGAGGGCAGCTTCCGCCGGGACCTCTATTACCGGCTCAACACCCTGCCCGTCCTCATCCCGCCCCTGCGGGAGCGGGAGGGGGATCTGCTGCTGCTCATCGACCACTTCTGCCGCAACATTGGGGCCTCCTTCACCCTCTCGCCCGAGCTGGAGCGGCTCCTGCTGGCCCACCAGTGGCGGGGCAACATCCGGGAGCTGCGCAATGTGGTAGAGTATTTCAGCTACCTGGGACATACTGTGGTGGGGGTGGAGGAGTTGCCCCCCACCTTCCACTACCTCCCCGCCGCCGCGCCCCCGGCGGAGCTGCCCGCCCTGGCCGACTGCCCCCGGGAGGACGCCCGCTTCGTGCTGGAGCAGCTCTACGAGGCCGACCAGGCGGGCCGCAGCCTGGGGCGGGAGGCCATCCTCGCCGCCGCCCGGGAGGCGGGGCTCCCCTGCTCCCAGCAGGAGGTGCGGCGCATCCTGGCCGGGCTGGACCGGGCGGGCCTGGTGCGGGTGAGCCGCGGCCGGGGCGGCACCCGCCTCACCCCGGCCGGGCGGGCCCTGTGCCGCCGGCAGACGGTGGAGGGCGGAGCGGAAATGGTTTGACCAATTTGACCGTTTTTTCTTTCTTTGACCAGTTTAAACGCGCCCTGCTGCATCTCTCCGCCGGGTGGTCCTGGACTGCCCGGCGGGTTTCTTTCTGTTATGCATAAAACAGCAGACTAAATTTTAAGCTTATTTAACAATGTTTTGCCGCCCGGAGCGATTCGGCACATAGATTGCTTTTATGGTCGGACAGAATACAGGGCCGGGAAGCCCAGGCCAGGAGAGAAAGAAGGATGATCCCCTATGAAGTATGATTTCGACACCGTGGTGGACCGCGGCGGCAACCGCTCCGCCAAATACGACGAGCGGACGAAGAAGTTCGGCACCGACCAGGTGATCCCCCTGTGGATCGCGGACATGGACTTCAAGACCGCCCAGCCCATCGTCGACGCCCTCACCGCCCGGGCCCGGGAGGGCATCTGGGGCTATACCAGCCGCCCGGACTCCTATTTTGAGGCCATCCGGGGCTGGCAGAAGCGCCGCAACGGCTGGGACATTGACCCGAGCTTGATGAGCTTCAGCCTGGGCGTGGTGCAGTCCATCAGCGCCATGGTCAAGCTCTTTACCCCCGAGGGGGGCAGCGTGCTCATCCAGACCCCGGTGTACTCCGAGTTCTACGACATGACCGAGGCGTGGAACCGCAGGGTGCTGGAGAATCCCTTCGTGGAAAAGGACGGCCGGTGGGAGATGGACTGGGCCGACTTCGAGGCCAAGCTGGCCGAGGCCGACCTCTTCCTCCTGTGTAGCCCCCACAACCCCCTGGGCATCGTGTGGACGCCGGAGGAGCTGCGCCGTATGGTGGAGCTGTGCATCAAACACCGGGTGGTCCTGTTCTCCGACGAGATTCACTCCGACCTGATCTTCCACGGCAAGCGCCACACCCCCACCGCCTCCGTCTCCGACGAGGCCGCCCGGTATGTGGTCACCGGCATCTCCGGCACCAAGACCTTCAACCTGGCCGGCCTGCAGGCCTCCACTGTGGTGTTCCCCAACGCCCACATGAAGCAGGTCTTTGACCAGTTCTGGATGAACATGGACATCCACCGCAACAACGCCTTCTCCCTCACCGCCATGGAGGCCGCCTTCAACCACGGCGAGGAGTGGCTGGAGCAGCTGCTGCCCTACCTGTCCGCCAACTTCGACTTTGTGGCGGACTACTGCCGGGAGCACATTCCACAGATCAAGACCTGCGCCCCCGACGCCACCTACCTCATGTGGCTGGACTGCCGGGCGCTGGGCCTGGACAACGACGCCCTGCGCCGCTTCATGATCGAGCAGGCGGGCCTGGGCCTCAACGACGGCTGCTCCTTCGGCCGCAGCCTGAACGGCTACATGCGTCTCAACGCCGCCTGCCCCCGCAGCGTGCTGGAGCGGGCGATGAAGCAGCTCGAAGCGGCGGTCAAGGCCCTTTGAGCCCACACAGGACTGGTAAAAGGAGGTAAATTCCATATGGCGAACCTGCAAAAGAAGAGCTTCTGGCAGCAGTACGGCAACCTGATTCTCATCCTCAGCGGCATCCTGATCGGCGCCCTCATCGGCGTGGTCGCCCCCAACTTCGGCACCACCATCAAGCCCATCGGCGACATCTTCCTCAACCTGCTGTTCACGATCGTGGTCCCCCTGGTGTTCGTGTCCATCGCCTCCGCCGTGGGCAGCATGGCCAATATGAAGCGCCTGGGCAAGATTCTGGGCGGCACCATCGGAACCTTCATCTTCACCGGCGCCATCGCCGGCGTCTGCGTGCTGGTGTGGGTCAACCTGTTCAGCCCCTCAGCGGGCACCACCATCGAGCTGGTGGCCAGCGAGGTGGGCGAGGCACAGACCGCCGGCGAGCTGCTGGTCAGCTCCCTCACCGTGTCCGACTTCTCCGACCTGTGGGACAAGTCCAACATGCTGCCCCTCATCATCTTCGCCATCCTCTTCGGCTTCTGCGTCTCCGCCTGCGGCGGCGAGCAGAGCCCCATGGGCAAGCTGCTGGCCAACCTGAACGACATCATCATGAAGTTCGTGGGCATCATCATGCTGGTGGCCCCCATCGGCCTGGGCGCCTACTTCGCCAACCTGGTGGCCACCTACGGCCCCGAGATCATCGGCGACTACGGCCGCTCCATGCTGGTCTACTACCCCCTGTGCGCCCTCTATGGGGTGATCTTCTTCCCCCTCTACGCCTTCCTGGCCGGCGGCCGGCGCGGTGTGGCGGCCATGGTCAAAAACATCCTGCGCCCCGCCGTCACCGCCTTTGCCACCCAGTCCTCCGCCGCCACCATCCCCGTGAACAAGGAGGCCTGTGACAGCATCGGCGTGCCCAAGGACGTCAGCGATCTGGTGCTGCCCATGGGCTGCACCATGCACATGGACGGCTCCGTGCTCAGCTCCATCACCAAGATCGCCTTCCTCTACGGCGTGTTCGGCATGGACTTCTCCGGCGCGGGCACCTACGGCATGGCCATCGTGGTGGCCATCCTGTCCGCCTTCGTCCTCTCCGGCGCCCCCGGAGGCGGCCTGGTGGGCGAGATGCTGATCGTCTCCATGTTCAACTTCCCCGCCGAGGCCTTCCCCATCATCGCCACCCTGGGCTTCCTGTTCGACCCCGCCGCCACCTGCCTGAACGCCTCCGGCGACACCATCGCCTCCATGCTGGTCACCCGCCTGGTGGAGGGCAAGGAGTGGCTGGCCAAGGCCGCGGCCGCCAAAAAGAGCCGGGTCTGAGCTCCATTCACCTCTGTCTGTTCCATCCATTGATCCATTTATAAAAGGAGAATCTGCCATGACTATCATCAACACCGAGCACGCCCCCGGCGCCATCGGGCCCTACTCCCAGGCCTACGAGACCAACGGCCTTGTCATCACCTCCGGCCAGCTTCCGGTGAACCCCGCCGACGGCGCCATGCCCGAGGGCATCGCCGCCCAGGCCGAGTGGAGCTGTAGGAATGTGGGCGCCATTCTGGAGGCCGCCGGCTCCGGCTTCGACAAGGTGGTCAAGACCACCTGCTTCCTGGCCGACATCGCCGACTTTGCCGCCTTCAACGAGGTGTACGCCAGGTACTTCACCTCCAAGCCCGCCCGCTCCTGTGTGGCGGTGAAGGCTCTGCCCAAGGGCGCCCTGTGCGAGATTGAAGCCATTGCCGTAAAGTAAGGAGGAGACAAGATGAAAGTGACCGTGATCGGCAGCCACCTGTGCCCGGATACCCTGTACGCCCTCAACAAGCTGGTTGAGGCCAAGGCGGATATCACCTTCCAGAACCTGTCCGCCAGCCTGCCCGATCTGAAGGCCTATTTGGCCCTGCGGGAGAGCAGCCCCGTCTTCGAAGGCCCCAAGGCCAAGGGCTCCCTGGGCATCCCCTGCTTTGTGCGGGAGGACGGCACCGTCACCCTGGAGCTGGAGCAGGTGCTCAGCTGAGCGGATGAGAGCAGCTGCCAATAAACCCTCCCCACAAAAGAATTTGAAGGGAAAGATCGTGTGAAAGAAAACCGTCCGGGTTGTCTTTCACGCCGGATCAAACGACTTTTCGAACCGTTCAAAAGGCTCCAAAAGTCCGGCAGCCTGTCGAAAACACATTTTCAACAGGCTGGAAGGGAGCGGCCCCCGGTGGGGCCGCTCCCTTGTGCGTTTTTACAGGTCGTTGCGGCACAGATCCTCCAGGGACTCCCGGCGGACTGCCACATAGGACTCGTTGCCGCCCCGGAGCATGACAATGGGAGGCCTGGGAAGGCGGTTGTAATTGGAGGCCATGGAGTAGTTGTAGGCGCCGGTGGTGCATACCGCCAGAATGTCTCCCCGGCCCACGCTCCCGGGCAGCAGGACGTGCTCCTGGATGATGTCGCCGCTCTCGCAGCAGCGGCCCACCACCGAGCAGGGAAATTCGGCGGGCTGGTCCAGCTTGTTGGCCAGCAGGCAGGTGTAGCTGGCCCCGTAGAGGGCGAAGCGGGGATTGTCGGGCATGCCGCCGTCCACCGAGACGTAGTTTTTATAGCCGGGGATCTCCTTGACCGTGCCCACGGTGTAGAGGGTCAGTCCCGCGTCTCCCACGATGCTGCGTCCGGGCTCCATGTGAATCTCGGGCAGGGCGATGCCCAGGCGGGCGCAGGCGCCCTTGGCCGCGGCGGCCACCTGGGCCACCTTGGCGTCCACGTCCAGAACGGGGTCGCACTCGACGTAGCGCACGCCGTAGCCGCCGCCCAGGTCAAGCTGCCGGGTCTGGTAGCCATGGGCTTTCTCCATGTGGGCGGCGAACTCCAGCATGATCACTGCGGCCCGTTCAAATACGTCCTCGGCAAAGACCTGGGAGCCCACGTGGCAGTGGAAGCCCACCAGCTCCACATGGGGCTGGCGGAGGGTGAAGAGGGTGATCTCCTCGGCCTGGCCGGTCTCGATGGCGCTGCCGAATTTGGAGTCCACCTTGCCGGTGGCGATGGCCTCATAGGTGTGGGGGTCGATGCCGGGGGTCAGGCGGAGCAGCACCCGCTGCTTAATGCCCCGCCGGGCGGCCTCCGCCTCAATGGCCTTGATCTCCTCCACGTTATCCGCCACAAAATAGCCGATACCGTGATCCATACTGTAGCGGATGTCCTCATCGGTCTTGTTGTTGCTGTGAAAGTAGGCCTGGCCCAAGTCGTAGCCCGCCCGGAGGGCGGTGTAAATTTCGCCGGAGGACACCACGTCAATGCCCATGCCCTCCTCCCGCATGATCTCATAGATGCGCTGGAAGGAGTTGGCCTTGCTGGCGTACAGGGGCCGGGCGCCGGGGCCGAAGTGCCTGCGGAACGCCTCGGTATACACCCGGCAGTTGGCGCGGATCCGGTCCTCGTCCATCAGGTAGAGGGGGGTGCCGTACTGCCGGGCCAGCTCCACGGTGTCCTGACCGGCAAAGAGCAGGCGCCCGTTGGAGACGGTAAGGTTGTCGCAGATCATGTCTCATTTCCTTTCTGTTTCTCTGGAAGATATCCCGCCCCGCAGGGGGCCCCGGGGGGATGCTATTTGGCGTGTCTGGCCGCAATGGCCCTGTCCAGCCAGTCCTTGCCGTCGGTGACGCGGGCGACGATGTAGCACACCACATAGTCGCCGGCGGAGTTGATCATTGTGGCCGGGGGATCTACCAGGTTGCCGATGGCCACCAGGATGGGGAAGGCAACCTCAATCTGCTGGGGGAAGAAGATGGAGCAGATGATGTACTCACCGATGTAGCCTCCGCCGGGCACGCCGGACATGCCCACCGAGGAGAGCACCGCCACAGCCACCACCGCCGGGAGCATGGTCCAGGGCATATCCACGCCCATGGCCCCCAGGACAAAGGCGATTTTCAGCACGCAGGAGAAGCAGGAGCCGTCCATATGCATGGTGGCGCCCATGGGCACGACCATATCGGCCACATCCTTGGGGATGCCGGTGTCCTCCGCCTCACGCAGGTTGGTGGGGATGGTGGCGGAGGAGGAGCAGGTGCCCAGCGACATGATGGCGGGCCTTGCGATGTGCTGGAACATAGTCTTGATGCCGTGGCTGCCGCCGCCGATATAGGCGAAGAGGGGAAAGGCGGTGAAGATGTAGATAAAGCACAGGGGATAGTACACCACCATGGCCCGGCCATAGGCGGAGGCCACGCTGGAGCCGTAGGTGGCTACCAGATCCGCAAACAGGGCGAAGAAGGCGATGGGGGCGTAATAGGTGATGATCTTCACAAAGGCCATCATCACTTCGGTCAGGCCGTCGAGGAACTTGCCGATGACGTGGTCGGGGCCGCCCACCAGATTGGTGGCAAAGCCGAACAGGATGGAGAAGACGATCAGCGGCAGCATGGCGCTGCGGCTCAGCAGGCCCACAAAGTCGTCGGTGGTGAAGAAGTTCACGATCATGTCGGCGAGGGAGGCGTGCTCGCCGATGGCCTCGGTGGCCATGTCGGTCCAGGGCTCCAGCACCGGGGGAACCAGCTTCATGACAATGAACATGATGACGGCGGCAACGGCGCCGGTGACCACGAAGGTGAGCACGGTGGTGCCCATGATCTTGCCTGCCCGTTTCCGGCTGCGTACGCTGGCCACGGAATTGGAGATGGAGGCGAACACCAGCGGCACCACCACGCAGAACATCATATTGATGAACACGGTGCCGGCGGGCTTGATAAAGTGACCAAATTCAGGAAAGAACCAGCCGGCCACGCAGCCGGCTACCATGGCAAACAGCATCAGGGCCAGGAAGCGGTAGTTCTTCATAACTGTGGATTTGTCCATAACAATACCTCTCTTTCTTCTAACACACAGAACTGCCGGTGGGGTATGCGGCGTCACCTCCTCTCTCAGTGTACCGCACCGGCGGCCGCTCTATCACTCAAAGGGGCAGTTCCTCGTCGGTGAGCTCCCCTTTTGCAACCAAATTGGTGGGCCCGGTCAGAAAGAGGTGTTCCACCGTTGAGCCGCGGCGCTCCACATCCACCACCAGCTCGCCCCCCGTCATCTGGACGGCCACCGCCCGGCCGCTGACCGCGCCCTGGAGGGTCAGCACGGCGGCCACCGAGCCGGTGCCCGTGCCGCAGGCGTAGGTGAAGCCCTCCACGCCCCGCTCAAAGGTGCGCTCCCAGATCCGCCCCGGTCCCTCCACATCGAAGAAATTGACATTTGCGCCCTTGGGGAAGGCGGGGTGGGCCCGCAGCTTCCGCCCCAGGGCGAACAGCTCCGCCTCCGGCCGGCCGCGCAGTCCCGGAATCGGAACCACTGCGTGGGGCAGACCCGGGTATCCCAGCTCCACATAGGAGCAGGGATAGGTCTTGCCGTCCACCTCCACGGGGTAGTCCAGCCGGAGGGTGGTGGGCCGGTTGAGTTCGATTTTATACTGCCGCCGGGTGATGCGCCGGCCGGTGACCAGGCCAGCGGTGGTCTCCACCCTCTGGAGCTCTCCGGCCAGCCCGATCTCATAGCCATAGCGGCAGATGCACCGAGCCCCGTTGCCGCACATCTCGCCCGCGCTGCCGTCGGAGTTGTAAAACAGCATTCGGTAGTCCCCGCCGGACTGCGGCCGCTCCACCACCATCAGACCGTCCGCCCCAATGGACAGGCGGCGCTCGCACAGCCGCCGGGCCAGGGCGGGAAAGCAATCCGCCGACAGCCCCTCCTGTAGATTGTTGAGGATAATAAAGTCGTTGCCTGCGCCGTTCATTTTCCAAAACTGCATCGAAGGCTCCCTCCCATTAAACGTGCTCCTTGTCTCATTGCCTATGCAAGCTGCATGCCAGGCGGCCAAGGGGGGCGAAGTTCAGCGGTTCCAACAAAATATGGCCGTCAAATTCAGACAGAATCCGCAAAACATGGGGCGCAAGATCCAGCATACCCGGAACCTGGGTGAAAAAAACGGGAAAGGGAGTTCGGATTTCCGAACTCCCTTTCCCAAAAACAGGACGTGTTTAGTCCAGTTGGTATTCCTTCAGCTTGCCGTAAAACACGGTCTTGGACAGGCCCAGCAGCTCCATGGCCTTCACACGGCTGCCGCCGCACTGGGCCAGGGTCTGCCGGAGAATCTGCCTTTCCTCCCGCTTGAGCCGTTCCTTCAGCGTGAGCGGGGCGGGCGCTGTGCCCTCCAGGTGGATGTGCTCGGCATAGATAAGCTCCGACTCGGAGAGGGCCACGGCGTTCTCCAGTACGTTTTCCAGCTCCCGGATGTTGCCCGGCCAGTTGTAGGCCAGCAGCTTGCCAAAGGCCTCGCCGGACAGGCTCCTGGGCGGGACGCCGTACTTCTGGGGAATCTTCTCCATCAGCCGGTCGATGAGGAAGCACACGTCCTCGGGACAACTGCGCAGGGGAGGCAGCTCCACAGAGAAGGCGCTGAGCCGGTAGTAGAGATCCTGGCGGAAGCGCCCGGCGGCCACCTCCGCCCTCAGATCCCGGTTGGTGGCCGCCAGGATGCGCACATCCACCGGCACGGACCGGGTGGAGCCCACCCGGCAGACCACCTTGTTCTGGATTACACTGAGCAGCTTGGCCTGGATCTGGAGGGGGATCTCGCCAATCTCGTCCAGGAAGATGGTGCCGCCGTCGGCCGCCTCAAAAAAGCCCGCCTTGCCCTGGGGGTTCGCCCCTGTGAAGGCGCCCCCCACATAGCCGAACATCTCGCTTTCAAACAGGGTGGGGGAGATGGTGGCGCAGTCCACCGTGACGAAGGGGCCGCGGCGGGGCTGGGCCTGACGGATGGCCTGGGCGAGGAAGGACTTTCCGGTGCCGTTCTCGCCGGTGATCAGGATGCCGCAGTCCAGCTGGGACAGCTTGTAGACCCGGTGCCGGACGGAGGCCGGCAGGGTGTCGAAGCCGAAGCGCTCCGCAAAGGACGCCTCCTGGGGCGCGTCCTTGCGGGCGGTCTCCCGGTAGGTCCGCTCGGCCATCTTGATGGCATTGTTGCGCTCCAGGATGGTCACATGGATATCCTCAATGTTCCGGAACTTGACGATCACTCCGTCCGGGCGTCCGCCCTCCGCCCCGGGCACGGGGAGAAGGGTGGCCACCAGCTCAAAGCCGTTGATCTCGTACTCCCGGTCCTCAAGCCTCGGCGCCTGTCCGTTGAGCACCCGGGCGAGATCCCGCTCAAACTGCGCCCCCTCAAAGAAGTCGCGGAAGTGATAGCCCTCCACCTGGAGGGACAGCCCGGCCCGTTTTTCGCTGTAGGAGCCGCCCCGGAGCAGGTGGCCGATGCCCTCCCTGCGGGCGGAGTAGCCCTTCTCCTGCCAGAACTTCACCCGGCCAGTCGCCCCGTCCAGAACCACCATCTGTCCAATGCAGCGGAAATACCCGATGGTGTAGACGGTGTCCCTTACCGTAACGGTGACGCTGCGGCGCTCGATGGACAGGCGGATCGGGATCCCCTCACAGACGGTCTCCAGACAGAGGCTGTCCGCGTCCTGGTCTGGCAGGAACTTGTAGACGGGCCGCCGGCCGGGCATGTCGAAGACGTGAACTGGTCTTCGTCCTAAAAGGAGAAATTGCATCTTCCACATCATC
>OGXF01001998.1_pt1 | contig 12602 bp, 8 predicted proteins | sample 1576191 | NCBI WGS metagenome assembly OGXF01 (sample SAMEA3541545, study PRJEB24748) | human gut metagenome | biome: human gut; feature: human-associated habitat; material: faeces | place: China | collected 2012
GTAAAAGACCAATCTTGTCATAATATTGTAGAGTGCGTATACTCACTCCGGCAAGCTTGCTCACTTCATGCACTGTCATCATTAATATTTCCTCCTATCTTTAACTTGGTGTTCTAAGCATAAACTATTACGTAACGTCGGAGTCAATACTTTTTTACAATTTTATATGCACCTAAAGCTATGAATCTATACGACTAACAGGTTATATTTTCTTTATAGGATGTCTAATAACCGTTTTACATTTTTCTGGTGCAACCTTTCTGGGATCAGACAAATAAATTTCGTGGTGTAATCTTACTTTGTTCATGTCATTAACATATCCATTCTGTTCTAAATATGTATCCATAAGTGCAACAGTTGCGGGTTCATCATCAAATGCTCCTAAATGCATAATCTGAATACACAGACCTTCATCAATAGTCATAAACTCTGCCAATGAACAATCCAATTTCTTCTTTTTTTTTGCGGTTTCAACAGCCCATTTAAAATTTTCTTTTGTTATAAAGTCAGGTAATCTGATAACAGAAATCCAGTTAAATAATGCCTTATCCGTATAATCCACGCCAGCTGTATTTTCCTGCCACCAAAAACCTTCAAGTGGAGGAACTACATATTCAAAAAAGCCTTCAATTTTGTAATTTGTTTTGTAGCTCATCTTCAAAGTATACGCAACTGCATATAACACGCTTATTGCTTGCTGATATGCCCCACCTTCTTCGTTTGGATCGCCTTTTCCTCTGACTGCTATATAATTTGCTTTAGGAACAATTACAATCTCTGGTTTATTTTTAGGCATATAAAACTCTTTGTATTCTTTTTTAAAATCAAAAGCCATAATTACCTCCAATTCAAATTTCTCACTATTTATTTTACCACGCACAGTTCTTTTATTGCATTTATGTTTTTCTAAAGATTTTATAAAAAGTGGACTGCCATACGTAGCAATTCACCCATAAAATTACCACACTTCCAGACTATCTTCCACATTCACCCAATATTGCATCTCACCCGTCAAAGCCAACCTGGCATACTCCATAGGATTGTCAATGGAAAGAGCATTTAATGCACACTGAGAATTAGGCGTGGTCTTCAATCCATCCTCTGCCTTATTACAGTTAATTCGTAAAAGCATATTATCAAAAGTGGTTATATCAATGCTATTGCAGTATTGGTTATATGTAGCATATATAAATTTCATGGCTTTTTCGTCCTTTCAAGGTTATTACAGATAAGCTGGTTGTATTGATAAATTGTTGTGTGTCCTAGAATTATCCTTTAGAACGTGAAACACACATCAGCCTGCTGATTGATATGGGATTTTCAGCGGTAGCGATTGCAGACCGTGTAGGGCATGAAAGCATTGATATATTCATTTAGTATTCAGCGAGCGGAAAATGCTGGAACAGCCTGAAATGAAAATTGCTACCAGAAATATGTTTTAGGATGAACAAGGAAAGCACAGACGGACGAAAAAAGAAATTTTAGATGAGCAGGGAAATATCCGGTCAGGGAGCAGCATTATTCCCAAAGGAGAAGCTTACGAGAGCCATATCTTTACGAAGAAAGAAGGATGGTTTAAGAGTAAAGCCTTTACAAATGAAGTCAAAGACATGTTCACAGAAATCATTTACTGTCATGTAAAAGAAGAAGCCAGGCACTGATTCCATACAAGGTTGTGACAGACACCTATGATTACTTTGAAAGCCGGAACTATGTCAATGACATCAACCAGCAATACACGCAGGTGTTGACCGCATATGATGAAAATGGAAAGACAAGAGAAACTTACACCTATGGAAACGAACGGCTGGATTACAGTGACGGTACGGATACGTATTACTATGGCTATACCGGAACCGGCTCGGTGGATCATCTGACAAACGCAGAGGGAATACTTGAGACGGCATACAGTTACGATGCATTTGGCAATGTCTTCGCAAGTGGAAATGTGGACATAAAAAATCCGTACACCTACAATGCGGAATATACCGATGCATCGACCGGAAACCAGTATCTGAGAGCAAGATACTATGACCCGGAGGAGGGCACGTTCCTGACACAGGACAGCTATCTGGGAAGTCTGTTAGAACCGCTCAGCCAGAACCTGTATACCTATGCGGAAAACAATCCGGTAAATTACAGTGATCCGAGCGGACATGGAATCTTAAGCAAGATAAAATCAGCGGCAAAGAAAGTTGCAACTACGGTAAAAAATACCTATAATAAAGCCAAAACATGGGTGAAAAACACTTATAATAAGGCAAAAAAACTGGGTATCCAATACCTATCAAAATGCGAAAAAGACGATTACCAATATCGTATCCGGGGGGGGCAGTGGTTCATCAGGAGGAATCAGATCCGGGAACTCATCGTCTAACAGAGGTTATTCAAGTAACAGAGGTTATTCAAGTAACAGGGGCTATTCAAGTGGTGGAGGCGGTTTCAGAAGCGGGTACTACTCAACGTCCAGTGGTGGAGGCAGTGGAAACAGTTTCTATCAGCCATCCGCTTATGAAAAGGCGAAAAGTTCCGGACAGTCATCCTATAACTGGTTTAACTCGAAACTGAAGGAAGCCGGCAACATCTTAAACTCCTGGACAAAGGGAATGGAGAGGACAGTCAAGCACTTCTGTGCGACTGCAAAACGTATTAAGAAAGACTCGGCTGATTTTATTAAGAGTATAGACTGGAGAAGCAGCGTGCGGATAAGAAGTAGAGAGGTATAGATGAATACAAGATATTATATGGTCATTATTAAAGGTGAAATAAAGACATCCGAAATAATGTCATGTGTGTACAATAGAAATACCCAAAAATGGGATGTAAAATTCAATAATGGAAAAACATACTCGTATGCATATTTGAATGTGGAAAAGTTGACTGATCCGGAGGTTTTGAATCCTAACATGTATCGGATTAGCAGAGAAGGACGAGAGTTCTTTGATGTTAATGCAATATATGTATTTAGAAGCGGAAGTGAGTCTTATTGGCACATTTGTTTTGGCGATGGTAGTGAAAGAGATTATCGTCGGAACGACTTGCATATTATAGAGTCATGTCTTGCCCAGAGTCAGTCATCAAATGTATTTGAATATATAAAGCAAATTGCAGGTTTGAGTAATCTTAAGAATGAAGAGACTGGTAAAAAATTATTGTCTAAGAAGTTTGAAAAGATTTCTTTTGTGGGTAGTGATGTGGCTTTAGCAAAGTATTTGAATCCATCATTATTGCAAGAGAAAAGAATAGGACGGGAATACATTCCAATTTTCCCATTTGGATGCAATAACAGTCAGTACAAGGCTGTGAAAAATGCCATGGAGAATCAGATTAGTGTTATACAGGGACCTCCCGGAACAGGTAAGACGCAGACGATATTAAATATTATTGCCAATATATTGATGCAAGGGAAAACGGTACAGATAGTATCTAATAATAATTCGGCAACAGAAAACGTATATGAAAAATTATCTTCTCCCAAATACAATTTGGGTTTTATTGCTGCAACATTAGGAAGTTCTAAAAACAAGAAATTATTTGTTGAGCATCAGGAAGCCGCTTATCCCGATTTTTCGTCGTGGAAAACGAAAGAAGATCCAAGTGTTTTGCAGAAGGGAATAGCAGAGCAATCCAGACAGTTAAAAAGTGTTTTTGATAAGCAGGAAAAACTGGCGTGTTTAAGGCAGGAACTTTCACAGTTGGTTACTGAACAGGAATATTTCAATCAATATGTTAAAGAATCAGATGTTCATACAGATAGTATTAAGTTCAAGAAAAAACTATCTTCAAAGCAATGGATGGTATTGTGGCAGGAATGCCAGTTGATTTCAGAAGAGAAAACGGCAATAGGATTTTGGTTCAAGATAAAAGCCTTATTTAAATATGGAGTAACCGATTGGGGATTTTATAAGCAGAATCTTTCAAAGATAATTACAACCTTTCAAGCAATGTATTATCGTGCAAAGCAGGCGGAGTTGTATGTGGAAATTGCAAATATTGAAAAGTATTTAAATAGTGTTAATAAGCATTTGCTTGAGGATTTATGCAGTCAGTCAATGGTCGCCCTAAAAGACAAACTGGCAAGAAAGTATGAAGGTAACAGCAGTAGAAAAACTTTTAGTGAAGATAATTTGTGGAAGGAACCATACGATGTACTGGCTGAGTATCCGGTTATATTAAGTACAACATTTTCATCAAGAAACAGCCTGAATTCAGATGTGGTGTATGATTACCTTATCATGGATGAGGCATCACAGGTAGATGTTGCAACCGGTGCGTTGGCACTGTCCTGTGCCAGGAATGTTGTTATTGTGGGTGATACCAAGCAACTTCCTAATGTTGTTACAGATGATATAAAGGCCAAAGCAAAAGCTATATTTGACAGTTTTAACGTGAGTGAAGGATATCAGTATACAAAGAGCTTTCTACAATCAATTTTAGATGTTATGCCATATGTAACACAAACATTATTGAGAGAGCATTATAGATGCCATCCTAAGATAATTAATTTCTGCAACCAGAAATTTTATCGTGGCGAATTGATTATAATGACAACGGATAAGGGTGAAGAAGATGTCTTATCGGTGGTAAAAACAGTCGCAGGAAATCACGAGCGTAACCATTATAGTCAGCGTCAGATAGATGTTATTAAAAATGAGATTATACCAAAATATGTTTCCAATCCGGAGGAGACCGGAATTATTGCACCGTACAAAAATCAGGTAGAAGCATTAAGAAAGGAGATAACAGATATTGATGCTGCTACAGTGCATAAGTTCCAGGGCAAGGAGAAAGAGAATATTATTATATCTACCGTGGACGATGAAATATCTGATTTTGCAGATGATCCGTATTTAATCAATGTTGCTGTATCAAGAGCGAAAAAGAAATTGATGCTGGTTGTAACTGGAAATGAGCAATCAAAAGAGCGCAATATAACAGAATTGATAGATTACATTCAGTATAATAATTTTGAGGTTACTGAAAGCAAGATTTATTCGATTTTTGATTACCTTTACAAGCAGTATACTGAGGAAAGAAGGGTATACTTGCAGAAGCACAAAAAAGTATCAGAATATGATTCGGAAAATCTAATGTATTCATTGATAGAGGACATTATCTCCGCTAACAAGTATTCAAGCTTGGATGTTGTTTGTCATTTTCCGTTGAATATGTTGATTAAGAATCCAGAATTATTAAATGAGCAGGAATGTCAGTATGCAATGAATCCAGCAACACATTTAGATTTTCTGATTTATAACAGAATTGGTAAAAAGCCTGTGTTGGCGATTGAGGTTGACGGATATGAATACCATAAAGAGGATACCGTTCAGGCTTCAAGAGATTTGCTGAAAAATCATATAATGGAGCTGTATGGAGTTCCATTACTGAGATTTATGACTAATGGTAGTGGCGAGAAAGAAAAGATTATCGAGATGTTGGATAAGTTGGTTGGATAACGAAGGAAAGCTGCGTATGGAGATTATAAGAAGGGACGAGTTACAGGAACTTTTAGAAGTTGTCAGGATGAATCCATATGGCAAATTTTTAATAACAGGTACGGCAGGAAGTGGTAAAACTTTTTTGTTATAAAGACCTTGGAGAGGGTCTCTAAAAACCACTACTATATAATACGAGGATGATAAAGGGTTAAAGGAATTCCTTGAACGGTTATCGTCACAGATTGAAAGCTACAGTGGAGAAAACATGATTAGAGAATCAGAGTAAAGGTGGAGATAAAATGCAACTTGGATGGGTAGATTATTCCAGACAGGAAAGAGAAACAATTAAAGAGTTGCTGAAAGTATTGGGGGAATCCTTGTCGTTGGATGAACTTGGTGTCGGAATTGTAAGAGATAGTATTTCTGACCTTCTATATCCGGGGACCTCGGTATTACATACAAGAGCAAAGTATTATATTTTAGTTCCTGAAGTATTTAAGAAAGCAATGAAAAGTGGTCTTACAACAGGAAGTGAAGTAAGACGATTGATAGATTCCGATCAAGATGCAATAGCAAGAGCTCTTAGAAGAGCAATTGATGAGGAAACTGGAACAAAGGCAGCGGGTATCATTGGTGGTAGGTCAGACCGGGCAGTGAAGATGAAACCAACAAGAATATATTGGAATGCCCTTAGAACAACGGGGATTTTATGCAATCCGTCATTATCTTATGATGATGCCTGTAGTGCTGTCGCTAGTTATAACAAAAAGAAGCAAAACATTGAACTGAAGACGGAATCAGATGATGAAGGGGGAGATGCATTAGATGCGTTAAGCGGAAGCATTAATATTTTTAATGCTCCTTGTAACCAGACAATAGAGAATTATTTGCAGGATCCTACATTGTATTTAACAAAGGATGAAGCGGTGTATTTGAAAGAGCAGTTCCTTTATGTGCCTATTATGAAGGATACTTTGATGGAATATTGTCTTAAGACAAATACGACTTTTGCGGGACAACCATTGGAACAGATAGACGCATTACCGGATATGTCAGCTGAACTTAAAAACAGACTTATGCTTGCAAAGGAATTTGCAAATTTCATATATGGAGCATATATCGTATACAATTTACTCTTTTGGGAAAATGGTGGCGATTATGCAACTGATGATGTTAAGGAAAATATAGAAGAACGGTATAAACTTTGGAAAGAAAAAAACATAGGATTACCTCACAGAGAAGACATCCTTGGTTTGGTTAGAGGTCATGAGCATTACAAAGCTGCTCTTAGAGATTTTTTAATTAAGTTTGAGGCAGCAGTAAATGCAAACACATTGGATGTATGCTCAGATGAGGAAAAGGCACTTGTAAAAGGAAGAGAGTGTTTTTGTAAGAGAGAAAAAGCAAAGCTTGGAAGAGATTATCCTTTTGGAGAAATTCAAACATCTCCAATGAATTACAGACATGGAACTGGTCAGACAATCATTTCTGATATTCTGAAAGGATTGGTGAAGGACAATGGCTAGAAGAAGATTTGATCAGAACAAAAATAGAGTTGATTATGGAGAATTGCTTATAGAGGATTCTGCTTTTGAATTAGAGCAAGCAGTAGGAATGACATATTCATTGGATATGGAGGCTTTAATGGGAATACCACTTTGCCTTGGTATGCGTGGTGAAATGACATCAGGTCAAAGGAATAACCCATTATATGTATTAGAAGCAATTCGGCGTACGGGGAAGAAACTCTCTATTTTTTGCAATGTTGGATGTATTAAAGTCCCGAAATCAGAAAGCAGATTATTTGCATTATTGGAGGACAGTATTCATGAGGTTCGTATGCCTAAGAGTACATATAACTTCCATCCAAAACTATGGATTTTACAGTATCGCAATGTCAACGATGGCAGAACTATGATTAAGGTTGTTGTGCTTAGCAGAAATCTTACTTTTGATCAGAGTATGGATATGGCAATTGAGATGACTGGGTATGTTGGAAGAGAAGTGAATCCAAAGAATCAGCCATTAGCCGATATGCTTACGTTTGTATCACAATTTGATAGCAAGAAGAATGCTTACAATCAATTGATATCAAATCTGAAAAAGGTTGATAAGTTTGATTTATTAGACTGCTTTGAAGATTATGAGTTTCATCCGTTTGGAATCTATGGCAGGGCGGGAAATGGCGTAAAAAAGGTCATGGCTAAGGAACATAGAAAGACAGCAAGAGAGATGTTTCGTGACTGCTATGCCCTGTTTATTATATCGCCATTTTTATCAGAAGGTGTTATTGCAGATTTATTGGATGACTATAATAGCAATGCAGATGCAGGACCGGCACGAAGATGCCTCATCACAAGAGAAGCTTCTGTTACGAAAAGGATATTCAATGCTTTTAATAGAAGAGACGGAGATGGAATCTGGGTTGTTGATCCGGTCTTTAGCTCTAATGATGCATTAGATGATGGTGATACTTTTGGATATGTCAATCGGGATGTTCATGCGAAGGCATATTATACCGAGAAGTATAACGAGCCACATAAACTTTACATGGGTTCATTGAATGCTTCTTTGAATGCATTTGACAACAACGTGGAATTTTTACTGGAACTACAATATAAGAATTATCATTCAAGTTATTGGAGTGTAAGAGATGATTTTATCCCAAATGAGGAAAGTCCTTTTGTTCCGATGACAGACATTAATGAGGAATTTATTGAACCAGAAGATGCAGTTGTGGATTTTAGATTAGAAGTATATGGTGTAATTGGCGCTAAGGTTTTTGAAAAAGATGGTCATTTTGATATTGAAGTATATGCAGATCATGATTACGAAGGAGTTACAATTAGACCATTTTATGTAAAGACACAGACAAAATCTCTTACAAAGATTACAAGATTTGAAGACGTAGCGCTTAACAGCTTAAGTAATATGTTTGTGTTATTGAAAGATGGAGCAGAATGTCTGGTGCGCCTCGAAGTAGAGGATATGCCATCTGAAGAGCGAGATGATGCTATTTTTAACGAGATTATTAGTAATAAACCGATGTTTATGACATATATGCGCTATCTATTGGATGAGGATTTTTACGATAGTGTGAGCTTCGAAGAATTGATTATAAATGGCAAAGGAGCAGGAGAGGGTTCCGAAGGATATGGATTTACAGTAGAGCCTGATGTCTATGAGAAAATGCTAAAAGCCGCAGCGGATTACCCGGAACGTTTTGATTCCATGTATGAGGTTGTAGAACGACTGGATGATAATAAAATTGGTGAAGAATTTAAGCAGTTGCTAGAGTTATTTATGAAAGCAGCAGGCAGAAAGGGGAAAGGTCGCAAATGATAGCAAAAGATTTTCAAGAGGCAACAGCCAATCGTATTGTTGACCTTTTCAAAGCTGGTCATAATAGGGTCCTGCTTGCAGACGAGGTGGGATTAGGAAAAACAATTGTAGCAAAGACTGTGGTAGCAAAGACTGGAGTATGGAGAAAAGATATTGGTGACGAAGATTATGTTGTAGTTTATATCTGTTCTAACGCTGGAATTGCGAATCAAAATTGTGGAAAGCTTGGGATTCCAAAAGAAAATAGGGTTCGCATTTCGGAAGGAAGATTGTCTATGCAGCATTTAATGCTTGCAGAGACAAAAACAAAGGGAAATGTAAGGCTTATTCCAATGACTCCGGCAACATCATTTCAGATGAGAAGTGGTGCTGGTACTGCACCAGAGAGAGCACTTGCTTATAACCTTATGAAGGAGTGCCGTATCTGTGGAACATATGCAGAAGAATTGTCACTATTGATGAGAACTTATTTTATTGAAACGAGTGATTCCTGGAATTGGTATGTTGGATGGCAGAGGTGTCGCATAGATCAGCTAGAAGATAGGAAGACGTATCTGAAAGAAATGAAACGCTTAGTTGCTGAGACTTTTTCTGAAGAATTGATAGCTGAGATAAAGTCTGCCTGCAGAAAGATTCACAAGAATTATTCGAAGGTTGAGAAAACAGCTAAGTTGGATGGTATTATCTCATGGCAACAACAGAAGGATTTAATCAATAGAATTAGATATTGTTTTGCACAGATTAGTCTTGGAATGCTAAATCCAGATTTGGTTATTATGGATGAATTCCAAAGATTTAAAGATTTGATTGAGATTGATGAGAACGATTACAGCGATAGTTCTATGCTATCAAAGAAATTTTTGAAAGACAATACAGATAGTTGTGTATTGTTATTATCTGCGACTCCGTATAAGCCATTTTCTACCTTGTCAGAATTTACGGATGGAGAAGAGACACACATTAAGGGGTTTATGCGTGTTATGGACTTCCTTGTAAATGGAGAAAATGAAAATGCCAGATTCCATAAGGTATGGGATTCTTATACAGAGCATTTGTCTGAAATAAAAGGTAATAATTTTAGTGTGCTTATCGCTTCGAAGGATGAAGCTGAGACGGAACTGTACAATCATATGTGCAGAACCGAGCGCAGAGATGCAGGTATTATCAATACAGATAAAGCAAGGGCAATGTCAATTGACAACTTAAGTCCTGCTAATATTAGTTCTTACATCGAATTGCAGACAATTATGCATGATTTGAGTATTGGTAATTTCCCAATTGATTATGTGAAATCTGCTCCTTACTTGATGAGTTTTATGAATTATAAAGTGAAGGAGAAGATAGACAATAAACTAAGAGATGAAAAGCAGCAGATTAGTATTGCGGATAGAGCAAGGTATATTAAGAGAATGCAGGTTGCCTTTCTTAAGAGAACTCAGATAAACGGGTATCAGCAACTTCCAAATACAAATGCAAGACTTAATACTTTATTTAATGAAGTCTTTAGACCAACTGAGAAAAAGAAGATGTCGCCGGAGTTACTGCTCTGGATTCCACCTGCTAATAAATATTATGAATGTGGACCTCAAAATATATTTGAACAGTGTGACGGATATTCAAAAACGTTGGTTTTCTCTAGCTGGGAGATGGTGCCAAGAGTGATTGCAACACTTACTTCATATGAGGCTGAACGATTAGTGAATAATCGTATTGGAAATAAGAGCATTGAACAGCAGTCATATTATGCGGTTCCAGAGAGCGATGAAATGAATGATGATGACAATCCAAAGAAAAACAAACGTGGTAAGACTCGCTTCTTAATTCGTGAGCAGAGAAAACTGGTGGCCTATCCATCTATCTGGTTAGCGGGGTTATATGATGGAAAAAAATATTATGGTCAAAGTATATCTGCGATAAAGAAGGAGATTAAAGCTGTTATAAAAGATGTTATGAGGCGTATTGCATCAGAGCATAATTTATCGCAGGGGAATATGGGTGCAAAGCAGCTCCTTTCCTTGTTAGATTATATGGATGATTCCATTTTGGAATATGAAAATGCAGAGATTCCAGAACGTGTTCCGAGTGATGATGACATTGATACTCTTGTCAATATTGCAATCGGATCTCCGGCAGTATGTCTGTATCGCGATTTGAAAGAAATTGTTGATTTGGAAGAAAGAAAAGAAATTGCCAGAGAATATTGTGACAAAAGCTTTATTAGTATGTTTAACAGACCGGAATCCCGAAGCATTATGGATGCAGTGTTTGAAGGCAAAAAAGGATCCAGTGATGAAAAACACTATGAACAGGTATTTCATTACTGTGTTGATGGGAACTTCCAGTCTATGCTTGATGAATACAAATTTGCTTTAGGTGTATGCGGTGAAGAATTTGTGGAGGCGATAAAGGATGCATTTCTTCAGACGACAACTCTTCCTTATGTTTCACAGGAATATTACAGAGCAAGTTTTACGGATAGACCGCAGAGTAAAGCACCAAGACTTCGTGTACATTTCGCAGCAGGATATTTTGATGCAAAGACAAGTGATAAAACAATCCAGCGTGTAAACAATGTACGAAATGCATTTAATTCGCCATTTAGACCATTTGTACTTGCAACAACTTCTGTAGGACAAGAGGGATTAGATTTCCATTTATATAGTAGAAAAGTGGTGCATTGGAACCTTCCAAGTAATCCGATTGATCTGGAGCAACGTGAAGGAAGAATCAACAGATATATGTGTCATGCAATAAGACAAAATGTGGGTGCTAATGAATCTGCATTTGATTGGAAAGAGAAGTTTGATAAAACAAAGGAAAAGTATGGAAAGGGAACTTCGGATATGATTCCCTACTGGTGTTTGCCAGATGAATATCCGTTCAAATACCAGATAGAGCGTATCGTACCAATGTATCCGTTTGGCCAGGACAAGACAAAATATGACAGACTTATTAATGTCCTAGCGCTGTATCGTTTGACACTCGGACAGCCAAGACAGGAAGAAATGATTGCCATCCTGCAGAGAGAAGACTTATCAAAGGAGCAGATGGAGGAATTATTCTTTGATCTGTCTCCATACAGTAGAAATAAGAAGAAACAAGGATAAGAGGTGTTCGTGTGTCGGAATTCATAATTAAAACGGAAGAATTTAATATACGGAAGGTTATGGACTCTGACTACGAGGCCTTTGGGAAAATTGCGGCAGCAGAGTATTTATTTGGCAGAATGTACGAGATAGATCCAGAGTTGGCAAAAAAAGTTTACTGGGATACTAGATATGGTCGTTGGATCTTTACATAGAAAAGCAGCAATGTCTTTAAAAGAAGTAAATTGTTAAAAGAATTATATTGTTATATGATTGCGTAAGTGATATACTTAAACATAAGGAAAACCGTGTGAAATTACAGTTTGCTTTTTGCACGGTTTCTTTTATACATGATAGTTAGTTAAAACTAACAATGGAACGATGTGAAAGTACTTTTGACTATACAGAAAGGAATACATAATGCTAATGAATGTTTTTGAAGGTATACTGATTCCATTTGTTGGAACAACGCTAGGTGCAGCATGCGTGTTTTTTATGAGAAAAACACTTAGCAAGTTACTGCAACGTGCACTTGCAGGGTTTGCAGCAGGTATAATGGTTGCTGCTTCAATCTGGAGTCTTCTGATTCCGGCAATTAAACAATCTGAGAATATGGGAACTTTATCGTTTGTTCCGGCAGTTGTTGGGTTCTGGATTGGTATATTGTTTTTACTCGCACTTGATCATTTGATTCCACATCTTCATGTTGGAAGTGATCAGGCAGAGGGACCGAAAA
>OGXF01002004.1_pt1 | contig 12582 bp, 10 predicted proteins | sample 1576191 | NCBI WGS metagenome assembly OGXF01 (sample SAMEA3541545, study PRJEB24748) | human gut metagenome | biome: human gut; feature: human-associated habitat; material: faeces | place: China | collected 2012
CAAGTGCAGTAGTATCCATTACTGTATTCTGAACCACATTCTCTTTGGCTCCTGTTACTTTGGCATATGCAGAATAGCCAATCCATGCAACGATCACAACACAAATAAATGCCCAGGCAAACATTTCCAGTCCAAAAAGCATTTTTTCTTTCTTGTCTGCTTTGCTATGCTGTCCTTTTCTGGCCTTATAAGCATCGACTTTCTTCTGGCTCATGATATATCTCCTTTGCATCTAATATTTCGTATTTTCTGATTATAGCACACTTTATTGCAAAAGAAAATAGGCAATCTATTATACAGCAACGATCACTCCGCCGTCATTTGCATACATCGAACTTACGCCTGCTGTGTCAAGAACTACGATCTTCGCAAGTTTCATTCTTTCCTCAAAAGCTTCCTTGAGCACCTGTGCTCTTGCAGGACAGTTGCAATGACTGATTGCCAGCACTTTTTCAGCACTGTCCGGAGTTTTTGCTATCACCTGTTCCACCATTTTGATCATGGCACGGTTCATTCCTCTTGCCTGATCCAGCTGACAGATATTTCCATCATCTGTAGATCCCATAACCGGCTTGATCTTTAATGCACTTGCCACTAAAGCTTTCACCTTGCTGAGGCGTCCATTCTTTCTCAATGTATCAAGGTTCTCAAGTACAAAGAATGTATGCTGTCCTTCAATATAGTGTTCTACTGTTGACACCACCTCTTCAAAGCTCATTCCCGCTTCTTCACATTCCTGGATTTTCATTCCAATCAGGCTCTGTCCGATGGATGCGGAACGTGAATTAAATATATGGATTTTTTTATCCGGATGATCCTCCAGAAGAAGATTTCTGCCAAGCAATGCACTGTTATAAGATCCACTCAATTCAGAAGATAAAGTTACTGCATAAATATGCTCTGCCTCACAATCATACGCCTTCATATATCTCTCCGGTGACGGGCAGGCTGACTTCGGGCATTCCGGGCAGTCAGCCACTTTCTTAAGAAAAGCCGCCTGGTCAAACGTCTCATCATCTATGATCTGCTCAGCTCCCACCATCAAAGTCAGAGGGACTGATTCAAAATGTTCATCATCTTTCCATTCATCCAAAAGTTCTCCACAACTATCTATGACAATCTTATATCTCAATTATATCGTCCTCTTTTCCATTATATGTAGTATCCAATACCAGATATATATTATCATACTGATTTACATTTGAAAAGGCTTTTTCATAAAAACGCTGTTCTTTTTTTCAAAAGTGATTTATAATAAGAAAACGCTCCTTGCAAAATACAGGGAGCGCTGTTGAATCCACGAAATAAGTATTATAAAAAATGTGTTGTAAAAAGAGGTGTTGTATGCTCGCTTTAAGAATTATTGATATAAAAGATTTTATGAATAAGCTCCTGATTGGTGAAGTATTTGATCATTTTTCCTTTATTGAATCATCTATTACAACTTTCAATACTTTCACTATCGACGGCAAACTTCAGCACGATTTCTTTGATACAGATACAAAATCTGCTCTTCTGGAAAAATCCGCCGAATATTCTCTGTGGCATGATGTGAAACCATTCTGTTTCTCTGTTATACGTGGCAAACGCACACCATTGAATTTCAAAATCGTATTTGAGCTTTCTCACGAGCAGGTGCAGTCTTTGTTAAGAAATGAAAGTCTCCCTTCAGACATTCCCGTCCGCAATTTCTACCTGAATATCCAGTATAAAAATCAGACACTTTTATGTACAACAGGTGTTTCCTACACTTCCTTCAGCCTGGACAAACGTCTGGAACATCTCTGGGATGATTCTCTGGTCACTTTTTTCTCCAGTCATCATATTTCCTGTGAGAAATTATAAGCGGCCTTATTATTTGTTACCTGTTCCTGCTTTAGCAGAACAATACAGATAATACACCAGAATATCTATAAACTCACTGTTAGTCGGTTTATCTGACATTGTACATCCTGCGATTTCCTGCAATGTATCTTTATGGTTCATCCAGCACAAATTTACCAATGTCCTGATATTATGTTCTACATTAGAAGGTGTTGATTTATATTTTCTCGCAATGATCGGGTAAATATCTTTCGTCACCTTAACCGGACGTTCATGTATTCCCTGTGCCATCTCCACAGCATCTGCAACATAATAATATCCCTTATACTTTGACGTTGCACCTAATTTTCTAATAATTCCATACACTTCAGTCATACTTCGTTCCTCCTAACAATCTCCATAGCCTGTATGATCACAGGTCTGGTATCTCTTTTATTTACACACATTTTTTCATAACGTAAATGGAAGATACAGTAATTGTCATTCGGAATTTCCGTTACCCAGTTACCATATACAAAGCATACGGCAACCGTTATACTTCTTATGGATTCGACATGTTATTAAAATATCAGCAATTTAATCATAAAAATTTATAAGACATTTGTCAATACCAATCGTCAAAAAAAGTACTATATTTTGTTTTTTATTTATTAAAACAGCATACTTTTACTGTAATTGGAGCAAAAACGAGGCAAAGCAGATTCTATCCACCTTACCTCGTATCTTAACCGAATCAGGCAAGTTTTCTGCTTCAATTACGAAGAACAATAAGCTTGTTGTTCGTTATGGGCGCTTAACTCACTATCTGACGGATTATTTTGTTATCATCAGCAGAATCTCATTGCTTCTCTGAACAAATTTTGTCATTTCCTCAGGTGAGAGCTGCTTATGGCTCATCATTGCAAGGTCGTACAGCTGCTCGCAGATTACAGGTGCTTTATCAGATTCCTTATTCTCTGCCAGATATTTAACCAGCGGATGATTTGCATTCAGAACCAATGTTTCCTGTCCGCCAAACATATTCGGATCCATTCCGTACATATTATACATTTTCATCATATCCTGCATACGGCGGCTTTCTTCAGAAAGAGTCATCATTGCAGATACATTTTCATTCTTCAGATTCTCTACATGTACTTCCAGTTTATCCTTGTGAAGATTCTTACGGAAAAGTTCTGTCAATGCTTTTACAGTTTCTTCGTCTGCTGTGCCTTCACCCTTCATTTCCTCTGTAAGATCAGCGTCGATTCTCTTGAACTGTACATCCTGATGTTTCTGTTCCAGACTGGAAATAAATGCACTGTCAATGTTGTGTTTCAGGATAACAGCATCCTTTCCTGCCTCTTTGAACATATTAATATACTGGCTCTGCTGAACCTCATCAGTTACATAGAAGATTACGGTCTTCTCAGGCTCTTTCTCCTGTGCATCTTTATTTTCTTCAGATGCAGTATCTTCTTTCTTCTCTTCTGTCTGATTTTCCGGTTCTTCTGTTTCTTTCTTGTTCTCTTCAATGCAATCTTTCAGTGTCAGATATTTGCCGTCAAGATTCTTGAAGAGTACATAATCTCCCATTTTCTCTGCAAATTTAGTATCCTTGATGCAGCCATATTTAATGAATGGGCTGATGTCATCCCAGTATTTTTCATAGGATTCACGGTCTGTTTTGCACATTCCTGTCAGTTTATCTGCTACCTTCTTGGAAATATACTCGGAAATCTTCTGTACAAATCCATCATTCTGCAGTGCACTTCTGGATACGTTCAGCGGCAGATCCGGGCAGTCAATTACACCTTTCAGCAGAAGAAGGAATTCCGGAATTACCTCTTTGATATTATCTGCGATAAATACCTGGTTATTATACAGTTTGATTGTTCCTTCGATAGAATCATACTCTGTATTGATCTTCGGGAAGTACAGGATACCTTTTAAGTTAAACGGATAATCCATATTCAGATGAATCCAGAATAACGGCTCTTTGTAATCCATAAATACTTTACGGTAGAATTCCTTATAATCATCATCTGTACATTCATTCGGATGTTTCATCCAGAGAGGATTAATATCACTGATGGAAACCGGACGTTTGTTGATCTTTACTTTATCCTTTGCAGGGGAAACTTCAACAACTTCCTTCTCACCATTCTCGTTTTCTTTCTCTTCTGTCTTAGCTTCTTCATGAATATGTTCAACAACTACATCATCATCTCTTAATTCAGCTTCATCGATCGTCTCATATTCCTGCGGTGCGTTTGCCTTGGAAAGATAAATGTGAACCGGCATAAAGGAACAATATTTCTCCAGAATCTCACGCATACGATATTCGTTTGCAAATTCCAGACAATCTTCATTCAGGAATAATGTAATCTCTGTACCGATTGTATTCTTGTTGCCTTCCTGAATATCATACTCTGTACCGCCATCACAGGACCAATGTACAGGCTGTGCACCTTCTGTATAGGAAAGTGTATCGATGTGTACTTCATCTGCTACCATAAATGCAGAATAGAAACCAAGTCCGAAATGACCGATCATCTGGTCATCTGTTGTTTTATCTTTGTATTTCTCAAGGAACTGGGTTGCACCTGAAAAAGCAATCTGAGTAATGTATTTCTCAACTTCTTCAGCAGTCATACCGATACCATTATCGATAAATTTCAGCGTCTTTTCATCAGGGTTAACAATTACCTGAATTTCCGGTTTATATCCTTCCGGGAAATTATATTCTCCCATTACTTCCAGTTTTTTCAGTTTTGTAATCGCATCACATCCGTTGGATACCAGCTCTCTTACAAAAATATCATGATCGGAATATAACCATTTCTTAATAATCGGGAAAATATTTTCACTGTTGATTGATAAACTTCCATGTTTTACAGCCATGCTGTCCACACTCCTTTTTTTGTATTTACTGCAACTTTTTATCTCTAGTGTACCAACAAGTTGCTTCTCTGAGAGATATAGTAATACCATTTAATCCAAAAGTCAAGAAAAAATTAGCACTCATTCAAAATGAGTGCTAACAGTTTGTTTTGTATTTATTTTTTCTTCTTTTTATAAACCACAACACCCACGATACATCCTGCCGCAATCACCAGAATGATCACAAACGGCGCGATATTCGTTGTATCTCCTGTCTTTACAGCAGATTTTGCGGTTGCTCCGTTTGGCTGTGGAGTTGGAGTTGCCGTTACTGTCTGTGCCTGAGTAATATTGAAGTTTACCTGTTTGGTATCCTGCTCTCCTGTATTTTCCCACTCTTTTCCATTATACATCTGGCGGTCAAATACAACAGTCAGTGTATAAGTTCCTGCTTTTGTAATTCCAAATGCTGCCGTATACGGTGCACTGCTCCAGCTGTTTGTATTGATTACTTTCCAGTTATATGGTACATAGCGGACATCTCCCTTTCCAGGACTCTCGTTATCCATACCTGCACCAACTGCAGTGAAAGTAATCTTGGACTGCGTTGTATATCCCTCAGAACTGATTCCTGTGATCTTATTATCTGCCGGATCTGCAATCTTCGCTTTGCGAACAGTCTTAACTGTAAATTTGACATTTACCTTTGCACTGACGTTCTGATCAGTATTAACGGCGATAGCTTCTGTATAAGAACCAGCCTTCAAGCCTTCTTTTGGACGAATCTTAAATGTCGCGCTCTCGCCCGGTGCAAGTTCTGTAGCAGAAAATTTACCAATTTTAAAGTTCTTAGCTGAAGGTGTATTTAAAGTAACATTTGTATTTCCTTCATTTGTCACAGTAACTTTCTGTGCTTCCGGTGCTTCGCCGTATCCGGCTTTTGTCTTTCCAAAATCCAGTTCTGTCGGATTAACAGATAATTTGTAAATTTTTTCCACTTCAGAAACAGTAATCAAAGCATTTACTGTTGTCAGCACTTCTTCCTGTCCATCAGCGTTTGTCTGCATAATCTGGATACTGTCCATATAGTCTCCGGCTGTCAGTCCTGTTACCGGAGTTACTGTAAATTCAGCGGTATCTCCCGGATTCAGTTCTGATGCAGAAAGTTCTCCGATATTAAAATATTCTCCCACCGGCTGTACCAGTGAAACAGTTGTATTTCCTGTATTTGTAAGTGTAACTGTTGTTGAATCAGGAGTATCATACCCCTCTTTCAGATCATCATAATTAACAGAGGCCGGATCTGCCTGAATCTCTGTAATCTGCTGTTGTGCTTCTTTTACTGAAATTTCAGCAGTCACCTGTGCGGTTACTTCTGATTCTTCATTGCTTCCAAATACCAGAGTATCACTGTAATCTCCCTTAGTCAGCCCTGTCTTTGGCTGTACCATGAACATAATGGATTCCCCTTTTGCAAGCTGTGTTCCTGATGCAGCTTCGCTTCCATCCTCATTCAGTACATTAAAGTATTCTGACTGTGGTATTCTCAGTGTAACAGCACTGTCGCCTGTGTTTGTTACTGTTACAGACAAAGTCTCATTTGCCTGTGTATAATTTTCCTCAACGTCACTGAAATTCAATGTCCCGGTATTTATATCCAAAGACTGTGCTTCAAGAGATGCGTCTGTATTATCATCTGATGTCTTTGAATCATCCGGTGTTTCAGCCGGTTCTTCTTTTGGATCTTCTACCGGTTCCAAATCCTCGTCATCTGCGTCAGATGATTCACCCTCAATCGTAATCTTTGCCTCAAAGGATACCTCTGTTCCCTCTTCTGTCTCGTAAGTGATCACATCATCATAATCTCCGGCTTCCAGTCCTTCTCTTGGCTGTACCCATACATTCACAGATTCACCTGCTGCCAACGGTTCTGTAATATCAGCAACCATAAAATGTTCCGGACTGATTTCCTGAAAATTTAAGGTTTCACTTCCTATATTTGTGATCTGCACATACTGTGCCTCAACATCTCCGAGATCACTCTGTGCTGTTCCAAAATCACAAACCGGATCTTCACTGTCTTCTACAGATGCAACAGCCTCATAAGCTTCTTTGCTGTCTTTTCCCGCAGTGTCTTCTGCGTTTTCATCTGTTTTGTCAGTCTGCACATTTCCATCTTCATCTACCTGAAGCTGTTCTTCTGTATAGATTTTCATCTGAGAATCATCAGTTCCCTCTGAGCTGTCTGTCTCGTTATATGTCTGATCAGACGCATTTTCCTGTGAACCATCCGTCTGCTGTGCACTCTCATTATCGTAGTCAGTCTGTGTTTCATCCAGCTGGCCTTCTGTTTCCTGCACTTCATCATTCTGTGAATTTTCTACATTCTGATTCTCATCTGTCTGTGTTTCATCAGTAGTCTGATTCTCAGAATCCTGATTGTTCTCTGCTTCATCTGTAGTCTCCGCCAGCTGTGCTTCCTCCGTTTCATCCGGATTCTGCTCTGTAAGGGCTTTCGCCTCATCCTCTGTAGCCACTACTTCTAATGTTTTGGCTGTCAGCGTTCCTGTAAGACCACTTCCGTCTATCGGTGTGATATCAAGTTCCAGTTTATATCCCAGATCCTCCTGAGTAATCGTATACGTTTTCTCAGTCCCTATCTGTGTTAATCCCTTCTCTCCTGTCTGTCTTGACCAGGAAAAAGTAAAATCTTCATCTGTCACTCCCTCCGGTGTGACCTTTGAGTAATCCGCGCTCACAGTTACCCCTACTGCTGCAAGCCCTTTAACCTTAAGCTTGCCACCAAGCTCCCCTGACGGAGCTGCCGCAAAAACCATGGATGGAATCAATGAAATAACCATCATCACAGTCATCACGATTGCAAGAAATCTCCTTCTCTCCATCTGTAGTCCTCCTTTTCATTTATAATAGAATTGTGATTTCATTACTGTTCATTGCATCTCCTCAATATATTTCGCAGGATATTTACAATGAGTGGCAATGACATTTCCTTCATTCTCTGCATAAAGCCATTATAACACTGTATTTTAAGAAAATGTAATCTGTATTTTTCTTCCTATAATATCAAAAAGAGCCACTGTAAACTTCATTACAGCAGCTCTAAATTACCTTTTACACCTATGGGTACTTATCCTGCACCATTTACCAACAATAGTTAACGTTCATACCATCATTTCCAAGACAGATACTGTTGTTTTATCCCTCTACGATCAGATATTTTCCATCTGGCAGTGCAAAAACTTCGCTTGCTTCTTCCAACTCTTCATCTGTCATTCCATCCACATCAGCTCCGATCTCTTCCAGATATTCTCTGACCTCTTCGATAGAATCTACTACCTGTGCCATGCAGTCCTCAAGAAAAGCTTCTGCTGCCTCATAAGATTCTGCCACCGGCTGTGGAAAAAGCTGCTCCTGATTTTCCAGAAAAGTATTGATACATTCTTCTGTAAACATTTTAAATTACCTCCTCAATTTCTCCCTTTGCCAAAATCAGCTTCTCAAGGATCGGTTCAACCCGTTCTGTCACATAGGACGCTGCTGCCCGTACCCCCTCCTTGGAATGCGCCATGGCAAAGCCATATTTTACTGCCTTAAGCATCTCTATATCATTATATTCGTCTCCGAATGTCAGACATTCTTCCGGCGAAATATGATATCTCTTCTGATATTCTATAATTCCCTTTGCCTTATTAGTACCAAAAGGGATAAAATCAATCCATTCATTTCCCGACGTAACAACCACACAGTCTTTTCCAAATCTTCCGGTCCAGTATTTTACGGACTCTTCGGTAAGACCACCCGGCTCAAATACAGCCAGCTTCATAATCGGATCTGTCATTTCATCCAGACTTTTTACAAATCTGCACTCATTTTTTACTTCATATAACATATGATCATGGAATTTCTTTGTCTTCGGCATCAGATAATGGTAATCCTTTGCTGAACAGGTAAACTCTGCATCTTTCTTTTCCATGATTGCAGAAATGATCTCATTTGCAAGTTCCCTGTCAAAAGAATCCTGATACAGCACTTCCCCATGATCTACTGCCAAAGCACCATTTTCGGAAATATAAGAAATCTCTGACGCAACAGGTGCAAACAGTTTTCTCATATTCGGGTACTGTCTGCCACTGGCTGCAACAAATATGATTCCCATTTCCTGTAACTGTCTGATCAGTGGAAATATCTCTTCCGGCAAAGATTGTGCTTTATTTAAGAGCAAAGTTCCATCCAGGTCACTGGCAACTAACTTAATCATTTCCATGTTCCTCGCAAATCTTTACTAAGTCAGTCGGTGCTTCGGCAACTATATCTGCGCCATTTTCGTTGAGTTCCTCACGGTCACGGAATCCCCATAATGCACCAACTGTGAACATTCCTGCTGCTTTTCCTGTTTTCATATCTGTGCTGGTATCTCCTACATACATGCACTCTTCTGGTTTTACACCAAATTTCCCCGCAACCATCAGAGGACCGTCCGGAGCAGGTTTTCTGCGGATTGCATCACTCTGTCCGACCACCATGTCAAACTCTTCTCCGAAAAGCTGCGCGATAACTTTTACAGCTGCCGGATGCGGTTTGTTGGAGCAGACTGCCAGCTTCATTCCATGTTTCTTCAGCTCTTTCAATGTCTCCGGCATTCCCTTATAAGGAACTACTTTATACATCGGATCTGCTGCAAACATTTCTCTGTAAAGTCTCTCTCCTTCCTCATAATGAGTAAGCTCCGGGTCCCCGGCATCTTTAAGTGCACGGCGGATCAGCATGCTTGCACCTTCTCCGCTGTAATATCTGAAATTATCCACCGGAAGTGTCTTTAAACCAAATTTTTCCATGATAACGTTTGTGACATATGCCATGGATTCCAGTGTATCAGCTAACGTTCCATCCAAATCAAATATACATGCCTTAATCATCTTTTGTCATCCTCTCAAGTCAATTCCTGATTTCTTCATTTCATAAAATAATCTGGCGGCCGGAAGCCCTACCACATTATTGTAGTCTCCATTAATTCCTTTTACATATATTCCGAAAAACCCCTGAATCCCGTAACTTCCCGCTTTATCCATAGGCTCTCCTGTCGCAACATATTCTCTGATTTCTTCATCTGAAACCGGATAAAATGTCACATCTGTACTCTCATAAAAGGCATGTTCCTGCCATTGCCCATTCTTTTTCTCCAATACAGAAACGCCAGTGTATACCTGATGGGTGTTCCCCTGCAGTTTCTTCAGAGTATCTGCTGCGTCTTCCTGATCGTGTGGTTTTCCAAGAATCATATTCTGAAACACTACCACTGTATCAGAACCGATAATTACAGTTCCCTCTTCGGCATCCTCTACTGTCGCTTTAACAGAAACCGCCTTATCTCTTGCCAGCTGCGCAACTGCCTCTTTCGGGTCATCAGAAGTCCGATTCTCGTCTCCTGATGCGGGTATCACTTCAAATTTCACGCCTGCTCTCTCCAGCAGTTCTCTTCGTCTGGGTGAAGCAGATGCTAAGATAATTCTTCTCATATATAAACCTCTTCTGTTACTGTTCGAACGCCGTTATTCTGTAAAGTGTTTTTATCAGCGCCCCTCTTCTTTCGTGTCATAGTATACCTTGTATCTTTTTGCTATGCAACTGCTTTCAGAAAAAGTTTTGCTTTTCTTTTTATGCAAAACGTATTAAAATATGAATAACCAATCACTAATCTGTTTCATATTCGCAGAAATAGGAGAATATCAGAAAGGAGTTTATGATTATCATGGCTAAAATTAATAAATACTGGGGATTTGTTGCAGTCGGCGCTCTTACCGCAGCTGCTGCCGGTGTCGTTGCCGCTATTATCGCAAAGAAAGGATCCTGCAAAGAGGATTTTGATTTTGAAGATGACTTTGATGATTTTGATCTGACAGACGAAGAAGAGAAAACTGAGGAAAAAGCTGACGAAGAAGCTGAAACTGCAGAAGATTTCCAGTCCTGGGAACATACAGGTGAGCAGGCAGAGAATGACAGTGCTGAAGACAAAGCTGACGAAGTAGCAGCTGAATCTGATTCAGAAAATTCAGAAGAAGCTCCTGAAGCAGCCACAGAAGTTGAAATCAAAGATGCTGAGGAAGAAGATGCCGACGATCCAAAAGACTTCGAAGAAGCTATTGAGGCAGCAGCTGAATCTGAGGAATGAATCAACTTGTCGGCACACTAGCAGGGATTTTTAATCATATGGAATTTTATATCACCAAAGCATTACAGCGTAATTATACTATATGTTGCAAACAGCCAGACGAATAATCGCCTGGCTGTTTCTTTATCTTTTATTGCATTATGCTTTCGGCAGTTTAAATGAGCTCTTAAGAGATACGATACGGTTAAATACCGGTGCTCCCTCCTTAGAGTCATGGATATCTGCGCAGAAAAATCCTGTTCTTACAAACTGGAAGCTGTCATAGCCTTTTGCTTCCATCAATGCAGGCTCTACATAAGCAGTAACTTTAGTCAGAGAATTCGGATTTACGTTCAGTGAACCGTCTTCCTTGTTGTATACACCTTTTTCCTCATCTACGATATTCTCATAGAGACGAACTTCTGCTTTGCCAGCCTGGCTTGCTTCTACCCAGTGAATTGTTCCTTTTACCTTTCTGCCATCCGGTGCGTTTCCACCCTTTGTTTCCGGATCATAAGTACAATGTACTACGCGTACTGTACCATCTTCGTCTGCTTCGTATCCTGTACATGTTACAAAATATGCATTCATAAGACGAACCTCTGTGCCAGGGAACATTCTCTTATATTTCTTAGGCGGATCTACCATGAAATCCTCTCTCTCAATATAAAGTTCTCTGCCAAATGGCATCTTACGTGTTCCAAGTTCTTCGTTCTCCATATTATTCGGAGCTTCCAGATACTCAATTTCACCTTCCGGATAGTTATCGATCACAAGTTTGATCGGATCAATGATTGCCATCAGACGCGGACGTTTCAGTTTCAGGTCCTCGCGGATACAGTACTCAAGCATTGCGTAATCAACAGAGCTGTTTGCCTTGGATACACCACAAAGTTCAACAAACATCTTGATAGATTCCGGTGTGAAGCCACGACGGCGCAGTGCTGCGATGGAAACCAGACGCGGATCATCCCATCCGTCTACAATTCCTTCTTCTACAAGTTTCTTGATATAACGTTTACCTGTGACAACATTTGTCAGGTAAAGTTTTGCAAATTCAATCTGTTTCGGAGGCTGCGGATATTCCAGTTCTCTTACAACCCAGTCATACAGCGGTCTGTGGTCCTCGAATTCCAGTGTACAGATGGAATGTGTGATTCCCTCGATTGCATCTTCGATCGGATGAGCGAAGTCATACATCGGATAGATGCACCATTTATCGCCTGTTCTGTGGTGTGTCATATGAGCAACACGATAAATAACCGGGTCTCGCATATTCATGTTCGGAGATGCCATATCAATCTTAGCGCGGAGTACTTTCTCTCCGTCTGCATATTTACCCTCTTTCATCTCCTCGAAAAGCTGAAGATTCTCTTCAACAGTTCTGTTTCTGTATGGGCTCTCTTTACCTGGCTCTGTAAGTGTTCCGCGGTATTCACGGATCTGATCTGCTGTCAGGTCACATACGTATGCTTTTCCTTTCTGGATCAGCTTTACAGCAGCTTCATACATCTGGTCAAAATAGTCAGATGCAAAGAAAAGTCTGTCTTCCCAGTCAGCACCCAGCCATTTGATATCAGCTTTAATAGATTCTACAAATTCGCTTTTCTCTTTTGTAGGGTTTGTATCATCAAAACGCATGTTGAATTTGCCGTTATACTCCTGAGCAAGGCCATAGTTTAAAAGAATAGATTTCGCATGACCGATATGAAGATATCCATTCGGTT
>OGXF01002016.1_pt1 | contig 12522 bp, 10 predicted proteins | sample 1576191 | NCBI WGS metagenome assembly OGXF01 (sample SAMEA3541545, study PRJEB24748) | human gut metagenome | biome: human gut; feature: human-associated habitat; material: faeces | place: China | collected 2012
AACCGAATGGATATCTTCATATCGGTCATGCGAAATCTATTCTTTTAAACTATGGTCTTGCACAGGAATATAACGGCAAGTTCAACATGCGTTTTGATGATACAAACCCGACCAAAGAAAAGAGTGAGTTTGTAGAATCCATCAAAGCAGATATCAAATGGCTTGGTGCAGACTGGGAAGACAGACTGTTTTTTGCATCTGACTATTTCGAACAGATGTATGAAGCTGCTGTAAAGCTGATCCAGAAAGGCAAAGCCTATGTATGTGACCTGACAGCAGATCAGATCCGTGAATATCGTGGAACTCTTACAGAGCCGGGTAAAGAAAGTCCATACAGAAACAGAAGCGTAGAAGAGAACCTGCAGCTTTTTGAAGAGATGAAAGAAGGCAAATATGCAGACGGAGAGAAAGTGCTTCGTGCCAAGATCGATATGGCATCTCCGAACATGAATATGCGCGACCCGGTTATCTATCGTGTTGCTCATATGACTCACCACAGAACAGGTGATACATGGTGCATCTATCCAATGTATGATTTCGCCCATCCCATCGAGGATGCGATTGAGGGAATCACACATTCCATCTGTACTCTGGAGTTTGAGGATCACAGACCACTGTATGACTGGGTTGTAAAAGAATTGGAATACCCACAGCCACCGAAGCAGATTGAGTTTGCAAAACTGTATCTGACAAATGTAGTTACAGGTAAACGTTATATCAAGAAATTGGTAGAGGAAGGCATCGTAGACGGATGGGATGATCCGCGTCTGGTTTCCATCGCAGCACTGCGCCGCCGTGGATTTACACCGGAATCCATCAAAATGTTTGTAGAACTCTGCGGTGTATCCAAAGCAAACAGCTCTGTTGACTATGCAATGCTTGAATACTGCATCCGTGAGGATCTGAAACTGAAACGTCCACGTTTGATGGCTGTTCTTGATCCGATCAAGCTTGTGATTGATAATTATCCGGAAGGCGAAGTAGAATATCTGGAAGCTCCGAACAATATGGAGAATGAAAAACTGGGAACCCGTAAAATACCGTTTGGCAGAGAACTCTATATTGAGAGAGAAGACTTCATGGTAGATCCGCCTAAGAAATATAAGAGAATGTTCCCGGGCACAGAGGTTCGTCTTATGAACGCATATTTTGTAACCTGTACAGGATATGAAGCTGATGAAGATGGAACTGTACGTGTTGTACACTGTACTTATGATCCTGCAACAAAGGGTGGCAATGCGCCGGATGGCAGAAAAGTAAAAGGAACCATTCACTGGGTAGAAGCAAGTCAGGCAGGAAAAGCAGAAGTACGTCTCTATGAGAATATCGTAGACGAGGAGAAGGGTGTATACAACAAAGAAGATGGTTCTCTGAATGTAAATCCGAACTCTCTGACAAAAGTTACTGCATATGTAGAACCTGCACTTATGGAAGCAAAAGGCTATGACAGCTTCCAGTTCGTAAGAACAGGATTTTTCTGTGCAGATATCCATGATTCTAAAGAGGGTGCACCGGTATTCAACCGTATAGTGTCTCTGAAGAGCTCATTTAAACTTCCGAAAGCATAATGAGACTGAAATAGTAATATAATCAGAATAAAAAGGGAATGTTGCTTCTACGATTGTATAATCGTGAAGTAACATTCCTTTTTGGTTACGTTACTGTGAACGGTAACGTTTATTCTTCAGATTCAGATGCAGCGTCCATAGTCTCTTCAAAATTCTCGGGTTCATCGGCATCTTCTTCCTCTTCTGCATCTTTAATCTCAACTTCAGCAGCTTTATCGGAAGACTTCTCAGAATCGTCTGTATCAGCAGCTTCTTCAGCTTCTTCGCTTTCGGTGTCATCTGTTGCAGACTGTTCGCCTGTATGTTCCCAGGACTGGAAATCTTCGGCAGGTTCCTGATCTTCCTTAGCAGTTTCCTTTTCATCAGTCAGATCGAAATCATCAAAGTCATCTTCAAAATCAAAATCCTCTTTACAGGATCCTTTTTTGGCAATAAGGGCAGCTACAGCACCGGCAGCAGCTGCTGTAAGGGCACCTATTGCAACATATCCCCAGTATTTATTAATTTTAGCCATGATAATCATAAACTCCTTTCTGATATTCTCCTATTTTTGACAGCGAGTCAGGATAAAAATATCTTTTACTCCTGACACCATTTTATTCAGCTATAGGTTATTGTTATTTTAATACTTTTCAGATAAAAAGGAAAGCGAAATTTTATGGAAAGAGTTAATGAAAGCAGTTGCATACCAAAAAGATACAAGGTATACTATGACAGGAAAGAAGAGGTTATTATGAGAAAAATTATTTTGGCATCTGCTTCACCCAGACGAAAAGAACTGTTGGAACGGGCTGGCGTGGATTTTGAAGTGCTGCCTGCATCAGGTGATGAGAATCGTATCTCAGACAATCCGGGAGAGGCAGTAAAACAGCTGGCTTCGGATAAAGCAGCTTCTGTTATCCGCACTATGAAAGATAGTGCCGACGGAACAATTGTGATCGGATCTGACACAGTGGTAGTGTTTGAGAATGTGATCCTTGGCAAACCTCATGATACAGAGGATGCAGTGAATACATTAAAGAAACTTCAGGCAAATACTCATCAGGTATATACCGGCGTTTCTGTATGGGAAAAGAAAGAAAAAGTCTGGACAGAACATACTTTTTATGAAAGTACAGATGTGACTTTTTATCCGGTTTCAGATGAGGAGATCAGAGAGTATGTTGCTACAGGAGAGCCTATGGATAAGGCTGGAAGCTATGGCATCCAGGGACTTTTCGGAATTTATGTAAAGGGGATCAGCGGAGATTACAATAATGTGGTAGGACTCCCGGTTGCCAGATTATTTTATGAAATGAAGAAATCAGGAATTAACTTAAGAGGATGACAAAAGATGATTAAAGCATGTATATTTGATTTGGATGGAACACTGGCTGATACGCTGGATTCCATGGCTTATGTGACTAATATTATTATGGAAAAATTCGGGTTGAAAACACTTCCGGTGGATAATTTCAGATATTACAGCGGAGAAGGGGCAAATATGCTGATCCGCCGCGCACTTAAGGATGCGGGGGATCCGGAACTTGCGCATTATGATGAGGGACAGAAGCTTTACCGGGAAATGTTTGAAGCAGATCCGATGTATAAAGTAGTTCCCTATAAGGGAATGCCGGAAACCTTAAAGAAATTGAAGGAACATGGAATGAAGCTGGCAGTTTGTTCAAATAAACCTCATCCTGCAGCTGTGAAAGTAATTGCGCAGCTTTTTGACGGGGAATTTGATATGGTAGTTGGTCAGAGCGAAGCAATCCGCAGGAAACCGGCACCTGATGGTCCGCTTATGGTTGCGGAGAAATTTGGTGTAAAACCGGAAGAATGTATGTATGTGGGAGATACAAGTACAGATATGAAGACCGGTAGAGCAGCAGGAATGTATACAGTAGGTGCGCTATGGGGCTTTCGTGACCGAAAAGAACTGAATGAGAATGGAGCAGATCTTGTCGCTGAGAAACCGACAGATCTGGTAAAAATTTGCGAGGAACATGGAAATGATTAGGTTGGTTGCAAGTGATCTGGATGGGACGTTACTTTTACATAAGGCACAGTCTCTGCCTGAAGAAATTTTTTCGCTGATCAGGCAGTTAGAGGAACTGGGGATTATGTTTGTAGCAGCCAGTGGAAGGCAATATCCGAATATGACAAAGCTGTTTGCGCCTGTTGCTTCAGAGATTTCCTATATTTCGGAGAATGGTGCACTGGCAGTGGATCATGGAGAGGTACTGTATCAGGATTCTTTTGACAGAAAGCTGGCAGGGGAGATTATTTCTGCAATCCTGGAAAAGAAGGATGCCGAGTTTACCTGTTCTGCAAAGGATTACCACTACCTGATGCCGAAGACAAAGAGATTTCATGACCATATGTTATATGAAGTAAAAAATGAATGCAGATTTGTAAACAGTATGGAAGAGATGACGGCTCCTATCATGAAGCTGGCTGTGTTTGAACCGGCCGGCCTTACAGAAGAATCTGTGAAATACTGGATGGACAGATTTGGAAAAGAATGTGTTGTTGTCACTTCGGGAAATGAGTGGATCGATTTTATTCCTTTTGGAACAAACAAGGCAAAAGGAATCAGAGAATATCAGAAAAGATATCATATTTCGCCGGAAGAATGTATTGCGTTCGGAGACGAATATAATGATATAGAGATGCTTAAAGCGGTAAAATATGGCTTTGCCATGGAGCATTCCAAGGAGGGGGTACGGGCAGCTACGTCCTATATGACAAAACAGGTTGAACCGGTCCTTGAGAAGCTGATCCGGGCAAAGGGAAAGATTGAGGAGGTTATTTAAATTGTTTACAGAAGAATGTATTAATACGTTTCTTGAAAATCAGGAGCAGCTTTTTCCACAGGCGGTAGCAGAATCATATGAAGCAGCGGAAGCATTCCTTGAGGATTGCATGGCGCAGGTTGTGGATTCTATTGAAGAAGTGAGAGAATATCTGGAAGAGTCAGGCGCTGATGTGGAAGGAATGTCAGATGAAGAACTGGAAGATGCAAGTGAAGTATTTGCTCTGCCGGATGGAAAATATCTGATAGTAGAAGGATAAAAACTGTTCGGTCAAATTATGGATATCACGTGATATATCGGAGAAATAACTGTAAAACACAGTTCGGTCCCTGAATATTGGAGAAAATTGAACTCTGATACTCAGGGGCTGAAGTTGTTTTAAGGGAGAAAATACAGATTACATTTCCGGAAAATGTGATGCTATAATGCTTTTATACAGAGAAAAAACGATGCTGTGGTCTGTGATGGGAATGAAAAGGGCAGACAGACGCAGAAGCATCACAGAACTGTAATTATTCAGTACCTTCAGAGCGGCTGCTGAATAATTACAAATCTTATTATAAATGAAAAGGAGGACTACAGATGGAGAGAAAGAGATTTCTTGCAGTTGTAATGACTGTGATGATGGTTATTTCAATGATTCCATCCATGGTTTTTGCGGCAGCTCCGTCAGGAGAATTGGGCGGTAAGCTTAAGATTAAGGGACTGGCAGCTGTAGGCGTAGTAGTGAGTGCAGATTATGCAAAGGTTACACCGGAAGAGGTTACGGATGAAGATTTTACTTTTTCCTGGTCAAGACAGACCGGGGAGAAGGAGTTAACACAGGTAGGTACTGAGAAGACCTATACGATCACTCAGGATGACCTGGGATGCAGACTGGTGCTTGATCTGACCCCTGTAGATGGAAGCGGACTGACAGGTACTCTTACTGCAAAGACGTTAGAGGTAGCTGCAACTGAAGAAGAGGCGAAAGCAGAGGATACACAGCAGGCAGAAACGGCAGATGGAACAGAGAATGCACAGTTGGAAGAAACAGCAGATAATGCAGAAGGCAGTCAGGATTCTGAAAATCAGGACACAGATAGAACAGAAGATGTACAGCAGGATGCAGGAAATGAACAGGAAGATGGATCTCAGAACACAGAAGGTCAGCCGGAGGAAACAACAGAAGGTACTGATGATTCCCAGATGAAAATTTATACAGAAGATCAGCTGCAGGTGGATGAGAACGGAAATGTGCAGACAGATGGATCAGAGAAAGATGGACAGGCAGCAGGTGAAGATGATAAAGATAAAAAGACTTACGAAGCGACTGCCACTGTAGAGGACAGCGAAGATCAGATTTGTGATTTTGGAACAGTAAAGAGTGATCTTGAGGATGTGGAAGCACAGTATGTGCAGATTACGAACACCGGAAATGAGAGCTTGAATTTTCAGGAGATCAGTCCGGAACATTTTATGGTTCAGGATATTACAGAACCGCTGAGTGCAGGTGAATCTGTAAGCGTATGGATACAGCCGAGGGAAGGGCTGGAACCGGGTGAATATGATGATATGATCACATACCGGACGGAAGAAGGTATTGAGGTTTCTTTTGAAGCGAAGATCGCAGTTGAAGGTGAGGATGATTCATCAGATGACGAAGATCTGAAGCCTTCGGATGAGCCTTCTGCAGAACCGACAGAGACGCCGGATGACAGCGAGGCTCCATCGGCAGGTGACAATGCAGATGCATCTCTTGAGGCACAGTCTCTTGATGTAAATACAGGAAGTCTTAATTTCAGCGATATCGAAGAAAATTATACACAGGCTAATGAGACACTGTCCGTAACCGTAACAAATACAGGGGATGGAACTGTCACTTTAAAGATACCGAAATCAGATTATTTTGAGGTGATGAACGAAGATGGAAGTGAAGCTGTATCAGGAATACAGATTGCAAAAGGTGATTCTCTTATGTTCATGGTACAGCCAAAAACCGGTCTGACGAAGGGTGATTACAGTGATACCCTGATATTTGAAAGTGAAGAGGATTCGGAAGTAGCAGTGCAGGTAACTGCGGAAGTATCTGTAAAAGAGGCAGAACAGGAACAGATCACAGCAGTTCAGGCAGATCCGGAATCTTTCAGTTATGATGATCTGAAGGAAGGTTATGATACTCCTGAGGCGACGACCATTACACTTACCAATACAGGAAATACAACTGTTTCGCTGATGCAGCCATATGCAGAGTATTTTGATATTGGGGAACTTTCGGCATCAGTGCTGGAGCCGGGAGATTCTGCTGCATTTACAGCAGTACCGGTGAACGGTCTGAAAGTCGGCAATTACCTGGACAGTATTCAGATAGCCCAGACCAGTTCGGAAGGACAGGAGGATGTATTGACAACAATCAAAGCTTCTGCGACTGTTTCGGAAGTGAAAAAGATTTATAAATTATCCGTAACACCGGAAGAACTGAATTTTGGAAAAGCAAAAGAAGGATATAGTGAGGCACCGGAAGCGCAGAAAGTTACAGTGACGAATGAGGGGAATACAAATGTAACTTTAAATGCACCGTCAGGTAAAAACTTTAAAATCGGGAAACTTTCAGCCACAGAGCTTGCACCGGGGGAGAGCTGTACATTTAAAATCCGCCCGAAGGAGGGTTTAAAGGCCGGCTCCTATACAGAGTCAGTTGTGATTGATAATAAACAGCAGATCAGTGCAGAAGTGAAAGTTCAGTTTACGGTTAAAGCTGCCCGCAAGGCGAAAATTGCAGATCCGACAGATAATAAGATTACAGGAATCAGTTCAGATGGATACACAACACAGTCAAAGATTACATTTACAGCAGTCGGAGCGGGTATGGACAATGAAAGTCCGGGAAAGGGAGATGTCCGCTATGTACCGTATAACTGGAAAGTGATCAATACAAATAGCTGGAGCAGTGCACCTTATACTGCTGCATTTGGAATTACGAAGGCCGGAACCTACACATTGACAGTTACATTTGACCGTCAGAAGTATAATGGAAGTGAATGGAAGAATACAGGGGAGCAGGATACTAAACAGGTGAATTTCAGTATTACACAGGCGCAGACTGTAACTGCAACTCCGACTCCACAGCCGAATGGAGCAACTGCGAAATCAGCGGTAAAGACAGGAGATACGACTAATATCACACCGTTTGTGATTATTCTGGCGATTGCAGCAGGATGTATTGTGGGAGTTGTGGTATACAAAAGACGAAAGAAATAAGAGTTATCTGAAGAAAAAATACAGGGGAATATGTAAAATATAAAATTATTAGCACTCATTTTTGGTGAGTGCTAATTTTTTCTTGACTTTTGGAATAAATGGTATTACTATATCTTTCAGAGAAGCAACTTACAGGAGTCAAAAGCTATTTCAAAGGATAAACAGGAGAGGATAGTTTTGGCTTCGGAGGCAGAGCAGATAAGAATGCAGTATATTGACAGATAAAGTTGCGGCAAATGATTAAAAACAAAAAGGAGTGTGGACAGCATGGCTGTAAAACATGGAAATTTATCAATTAACAGTGAAAATATTTTCCCAATCATCAAGAAATGGTTATATTCCGATCATGATATTTTTGTAAGAGAGCTGGTCTCCAACGGATGTGATGCGATCACTAAACTGAAAAAACTGGAAGTAATGGGAGAATATACTTTTCCGGAAGGATACAAACCGGAGATTCAGGTAATTGTTAATCCCGATGAGAAAACTCTGAAATTCATCGATAATGGTATTGGCATGACTGCTGATGAAGTAGAGAAATACATTACCCAGATTGCTTTTTCAGGTGCAACTCAGTTTCTTGAGAAATATAAAGACAAAACTACAGATGATCAGATGATCGGTCATTTTGGACTTGGATTTTATTCTGCATTTATGGTGGCGGATGAAGTGCATATTGATACACTTTCCTATACAGAAGGTGCACAGCCTGTACACTGGTCCTGCGATGGTGGAACAGAATATGATATCCAGGAAGGTAACAAGAATACGATTGGTACAGAAATCACCCTGTTCCTGAATGAAGACTGCCTGGAATTTGCAAACGAGTACCGTATGCGTGAGATTCTTGAGAAATACTGTTCCTTCATGCCGGTTCATATTTACCTTTCCAAAGCAAATGCACCTCAGGAATATGAGACAATTGATGAATCTGAGTTAAGAGACGATGATGTAGTTGTTGAACATATTCATGAGGAAGCAAAGACAGAAGAAAAAGAAAATGATAAAGGTGAAAAGGAAGTTGTTGAAATTTCTCCTGCAAAGGATAAAGTAAAGATCAATAAACGTCCGGTTTCCATCAGTGATATTAATCCGCTCTGGATGAAGCATCCGAATGAATGTACAGATGATGAATACAAGGAATTCTACCGCAAGGTATTTATGGATTATAAGGAACCGTTATTCTGGATACATCTGAATATGGATTATCCGTTTAATTTAAAAGGTATCCTGTACTTCCCGAAGATCAATACAGAGTATGATTCCATTGAAGGAACGATCAAACTTTATAACAATCAGGTATTTATCGCAGATAATATCAAGGAAGTAATTCCTGAATTCCTGCTTCTTCTGAAAGGTGTGATCGATTGTCCGGATCTTCCATTGAACGTGTCACGAAGTGCATTGCAGAATGACGGATTTGTACAGAAGATTTCTGAATACATTTCCAAAAAAGTGGCAGATAAGCTTACCGGAATGTGCAAGACTGACAGAGAATCTTATGAGAAATACTGGGATGATATCAGCCCGTTTATTAAATATGGCTGTATTAAAGATGCTAAGTTTGCAGAGAAAATGGGAGATTATGTACTCTTTAAGAATCTTGATGGCAAATATCTCACATTAAAGGACTGCATTGAAGAGAATAAAAAAGAAACAGAAGAAACTGAGGCTCAGACAGAAGAAAAGAAAGAAGATGCAGCAGAGTCTGAAAACAAAGACAATGCGGAAGCGAAAGAACCTGAGAAGACAGTAATTTTCTATGTAACTGATGAAGTTCAGCAGAGTCAGTATATCAATATGTTTAAGGAAGCAGGAAAAGATGCCGTTATCCTGAAACATAATATTGACAGTGCATTTATTTCCAGTCTTGAGCAGAAACATCAGGAAGTACAGTTTAAGCGTATTGATGCGGATCTGACCGAAGAAATGAAGGGTGAGGGTACTGCCGATGAAGAAACTGTCAAAGCACTGACAGAACTTTTCCGCAAGAGCCTTAATAAAGATAAACTGGAAGTACATGTTGAGAATCTGAAAAATGAAAATGTATCAGCAATGATGACTCTTTCCGAAGAGAGCCGCCGTATGCAGGATATGATGAAGATGTATAATATGTATGGAATGGATCCGAATATGTTTGGCGGACAGGAAACACTGGTTCTGAATGCGAATCATCCATTGGTTAAATATCTGGCAGAGAATCAGGAATCTGACAAGGCTCCGCTTATCTGTGAACAGTTGTATGACCTTGCGATGATGAGCCATAAACAGCTTTCACCGGACGAAATGACCAGATTTGTTCAGAGAAGCAATGAAATTTTGCTGATGATTGCAAAATAAGATAGAAAGCAGGCAATTTGCCGGCAGATCAATGAGAGGACAGATACGCCTGTCAGAATAGCAGAATATCAAATAAGGAGCGGAGAATAACTTTTGCTCCTTATTTTTGTGGAAAACAATTACATTGGTATTGACAAATGTCTTATGAATTCCTATTATTAAGTTGCCGATATTTTAATGAATATGCCGAATCCGCATAAAATATAACGGGTTACAGAGAATAGTGACTGCAATGGTGCTTCCGGGCAGCCAATATCGTGACTTTCATTTACTTATAGAGAAATGTGTGTAAATAAATGAGATATCCAAATCTGTAAAAACACAGATTATGGAAGTTACAGGAGGAACGATGTATGAGTGCAGTTTATGGAGTTATTAGAAAATTGGGTGCAACATCAAAGTATAAAGGATATTATTATGTTGTGGATGCAGTAGAAATGGCACAGAAAATTTATGAGCGACCGGTAAAAGTCACCAAAGATATTTATCCGGTCATTGCAAGAAAATATAAATCAACGCCGTCTAATGTAGAACACAACATAAGAACACTGGTAAACTTATGTTGGATGAATCATAAGGATACACTGGAAGAAATGGCAGGATGTACAATGGCAGATAAACCGACGAACAGTGAGTTTATAGATATTCTGGTCTATTATCTGCGTTATTCGGATAAAGACTGATAACAGAATCTACTCATAATTTCTCACAGGGAATGTGATGACTGGAGAGAAAAACAGTCATGGAATCATCCCAGAGATGTTCCAGACGTTTATCCGGACTGAATGAAGTATAAGAAACACCTGTTGTACATAAAAGGGACTGGTTCTTGTACTGGATATTCAGATAAAAGCTTTGCACAGGAATATCTGCAATATGCCGTTCATTTTTTAACAACGACTGTGTCTGATCATGAGAAAGTTCAAATACAATCCTGAAATTCAAAGGTGTGCGTCTGCCGCGTATGATAGAAAAACAATAAGGTTTTACATCATGCCAGAGGGAATATTCTGTGGAATTCTCCTCAAAAGCAGCCTTTGTGTCAGTATCAAAGAAATCGTAATGAAGTTTTCCGTTTATGGTAAAAGTGTTGAAGGTTGTCACAGATGCCTCGACAAGAGAAAAACGGTCAAATACCTCACCGATCAGGAGTTTATTCATAAAATCTTTTACATCAGTAATTTTTAAAGCAAGCATACAACACCTCTCTGATAACATGATTTACAGCTGTTCAGAATTAAAAAAATACTTCTGGATTGCTGCATATTTCTGAACATATTTTGTGGATTAGGCAGCGCTTCCTGCACTTTGCGGGAAGCGTCTTTTTATTATAAAGCACTTTTGAAAAAAAGAACAGTGTTTTTATTAAAAAGTCTTTTCAAACGTAAAGCGGTGTGATAAGATATATCTGGTATTGAATACTACATATAATGGAAAAGAGGACGATATAATTGAGATATAAGATTATCATAGATAGTTGTGGAGAACTTTTGGACGAATGGAAGAAAGATGAATGTTTTGAATCCATTCCACTGACTCTGATGGTAGGAGCTGAACAGATCATAGATGATGAAACATTTAATCAGGCAGAGTTTATTGATAAAGTGGCAGCCTGCCCGGAATGTCCGAAATCAGCCTGCCCGTCACCTGAGAGATATATGAGAGCATATGACTGCGAGGCTGAGCATATTTATGCAGTGACTTTGTCTTCTGAGCTGAGTGGTTCCTATAACAGTGCGTTGCTTGGCAGAGATCTTATTATGGAAGACCATCCGGATAAAAAAATACATGTGTTTAATTCACGTTCCGCATCCATCGGGGAAAGCCTGATCGGAATGAAGATACAGGAATGCGAAGAAGCAGGGATGAGTTTTGAAGAAGTTGTTTCAACTGTGGAACATTATATTGAAGGACAGCATACATTTTTTATACTTGAGAATCTTGATACTTTGAGAAAGAACGGCCGTCTGAGCAAAGTGAAAGCGTTAGTGGCCAGTGCATTGAAAATCAAACCGGTCATGGGTTCTACGGATGATGGAAATATCTGCCAGCTGGATCAGGCAAGAGGCATGAATCGTGCTCTGATCAAGCTTGTAGAGCAGGTAATCGAGAAAACTCCGGACAGTGCAGAGAAGGTTCTTGCCATCAGTCACTGCAATTGTCCGGCAAGAGCACAGGTGCTCAAAGAGGCTTTTGAAGAGAGAATGAAACTTGCAAAGATCGTAGTCCTTGATACAGCGGGTGTAAGTTCTATGTATGCAAATGACGGCGGAGTGATCGTTGCAGTATAAACTAATTGTTTTCTTTTGCAGTAAAGTGTGCTATAATCAGAAAATACGAAATATTGATGCAAAGGAGATCTATCATGAGCCAGAAGAAAGTCGATGCTTATAAGGCCAGAAAAGGACTGCATAACAAAACAGACAGAAAAGAAAAAGTACTTTTTGGACTGGAAATGTTTGCCTGGGCATTCATTTGTGTTGTGATTGTTGCATGGATTGGTTATTCTGCATATGTAAAAGTGACAGGAGCCAAAGAGAATGTGGTTCAGAATACAGTAATGGATACTACTGCACTTG
>OGXF01002021.1_pt1 | contig 12474 bp, 8 predicted proteins | sample 1576191 | NCBI WGS metagenome assembly OGXF01 (sample SAMEA3541545, study PRJEB24748) | human gut metagenome | biome: human gut; feature: human-associated habitat; material: faeces | place: China | collected 2012
GGCGCGAATAGGCAACAATCATCGCCTTACCGGTCAGCAGGTTGGCACGGTATTTTTCGTAATGGGTGACAATATCCTCACACAGCGACTGCACCGTAGAATCTGCGCCCAGCACGCTTTCCATCTGTCCCAGCATCTTCTTGCTTTTTTCAATGGTCGCTGTGTCCGATTGCTGTTCCAGTGCGTCATAGGTCGCATCAATCAGAGCCAGCGTGTCTTTATCAAGATGCAGCTTGATGACACGGCTTTCGTAGTAGACAGGTCGGGTTGCGCCGTCCTCTACTGCCTGCGTCATGTCGTAAATATCAATATAATCACCAAAAACTTCGCGAGTGTTTCGGTCTTTTGCCGAAATGGGTGTTCCCGTAAAGCCTATGTAGGTTGCGTTGGGCAGGGCATCGTGGATGATTCGCGCATTGCCAACCACGGCATGCGCTTCCTTTTCGCCCTGCTCGTTTTCCTTCACGACGATTTTTTCATCAAAGCCATACTGTCCGCGGTGGGCCTCATCTGCCATCACCACAATATTCCGCCGCTCCGACAGCGGACGCTCGCCACGCTCAAACTTGAACATCGTGGTAAAAATGATGCCGTTCGCCTGCCGTCCATCCAGCAGTTCACGCAGATTTTCCTTGCTGGTCGCCTGAACCGGTGTTTGGCGCAGGAAGGGCGCACACTTGGCAAACTGCGTGTAAAGCTGGTCATCAAGATCAATGCGGTCCGTCATCACAACGATGGTGGGGCTATCCAAAGCTTCTTGCAGCAAATGGGCATAGAATACCATCGACAGCGATTTCCCGCTGCCCTGCGTATGCCAGAACACACCACCCTTGCCATCCGTTTTAGTAGCAATCTTGGCCTTTTCGATAGCTTTTCGCACTGCAAAATACTGGTGGTATCCAGCCAAAATTTTAATCGGCTTCTGCCCATCGCCGGAAAACAGGATAAAATTTTTCAGAATATCCAGCAACCGTGCTTTCTGGAACATTCCCTCATAGAAGGTGTCAAACTGTGCATACGCAGTATTTTCGTAATCGCCATCTTTCGTTTTCCACTCCATAAAACGGTCAAGTCCAGAAGTGATTGTTCCCGCCTTATTGGTCGAAAGGTCGCTGATTACGCAGACTGCATTATAGTAAAACATCGAAGGGATGTCCTTCATGTAGTTCCGAATCTGGTTGTATGCGTTTTCTGCACCCACTTCGTCCTTGGAAGGGCTTTTCAGCTCCATCAAAACCAGCGGCAAGCCATTGATAAACAAAATAATATCCGGGCGGCGGTTGTTTCCATTTTCCACGAAGGTATGCTGGTTTACCACATAGAAATCATTTTTGTCTGCATCTGCATAATCAATCAGCTTTACTACCGAAGACCGTTCTTCACCCTTGACTGCGTATTTGACCGTGATACCGTTTTGCAGATAGTCCATAAAAATAATATTCTTCTGCAACAGACTTCCTGCATCAAAATCATTCAGTTTCAGGATGGCTTCATCAATTGCCACAGCCGGAAGGTTGCGATTCAGCCGCACCAGACAATCCCGCAAAACATCATCCAGCAACGGGCGGCTGTAATCCGTCCGGTTCATATCGGGAGCATAAATATGGGTGTAGCCCATATTCTCGAATAATTCGATTACGGCTTGTTCAAAGGTATCTTCGGTAAATGCGAACATATAATCTTCTCCTTTAGTATCTCAAAGGAATCTTTGATTTTTGTACATCAACATTTATTTTCTGATTTCTGAAAAAGCATTTCAACCCTTTTACTGCAATATCACTGTTGTTTTTGGGTCCAATAGTCACAGATTTCAAACTATTTAAATCCAAGACTTCTTTTTCTATATATGGAATTATTATGCCTTCTTTAATGCGGAATTTTTGCTGGCTTATCCTTTTTCTGTGAGGATTTCCTTCATCATGGCATTCATTAAATATGATTCGATACTCATTTTCTCCGGAAAAGCAAGCTTTTTTGAAAAACATATTGTAGACTCTACAGAATGCAGCTAATTCATCTGTGAAAGCATCCAATTTCTTTGCATCTGTTTCAATTATACTTTCCCAATCAGGAACATTACCTTTTTTTCTTTCAGAAGCATAGTAAAAGTCCAGAGTTTTTCTTACACACTCTTTTTGCGTTTTCTCATCATATATCACCTGCCCATGATTAATAGCGCACGCTTCATATTCACCAAAAGACTCTAATAATTTGTAAAAATCAAATTCCATACAATACCCTGTAAAATTTGAATACTCAGACCACATTAACGCACTATCGCTATCCAAACAAAATGAAATTACATAATCGCCCCAATTCGGATATGTTAGCTTTGCGTCTTCTATCATATCAGTTTGAGACACTTTGTCATACAAAATATCAATCACTTGGTCAAGCCAAATTTTTCCATAAAACATTTCTTTCAATACTTCTAGAACCGTGCTTGTTCCTATCTGAAATTCTAGTTTATCGTTTAGAAAATGGCGTTCAGTAACCCAAAATTCTTTTCGACATATACCCATCAATGCTTCTGCGGAAGTGTAATGATATACATTGTTTCCCTCTTTTATGGCCGGGATATTAAAATATGTATAAGTACAATCAGTATTCATCTAATATTTTCTCCTACAACTGCAAGTTTGAAACATCCAGTTCGCCGGACATCAGCTTTGGTAAAAGAGTATCTCGAAGTACAGCAAGATGTTCGTTTTGCTTGCCATTGGCAAAAATCTGATTGAAAATTGATTTGCAATAATCATCAAATGCTATAACTTTATCTACTGGCGGAATTAAAATAGTTTCCGTTTCAATAAAGCCTGAGAAATCGAGGTTCTTAATGCCTGTTGTACCGTTTTCATAAGAGAAAAAGATCTCTTTACCATACAGGTATTGCCAATAATAGTAGATAAACAAACTGTATCCTTCTTTAGGTTTTATTGCCTTACAGAAATTTGTGCAAACCATACCGCTATCATAGCGGTCGAGTAATGATTGAGTTATAGCTGTACATCTTCCGGTTGATTGAGTAGGACTACCACCTGAAATCTCAACGACAATGTCACCGGCTGTAAGTTGTTTTTTGACGAAGTTTTTAGGAAGAATATACCTTGTGGGCATTTTCCCTTTATTGCCTGCTTTGACTTCAGGAATATCTGCGCCTCTAATGCAGTAAACCTTTTCGGTGTTATTGCCTGTTGGTGCTTCTTTTCCCCAATCACCATTCAAGGTTGTTTTAATAAGTTCAGAGAATGTTCCTGTTGACCATTCATTGTTTTCGGGATTTTCTATAAACCATTCTTTGAATATTGCCTGAGCTTGCTGCTCTAAATTATCGTTTATCTTTATACTACATTGTATTTTATCGTCTAGTGCCCTTAGAATTGCAACAATTTTGTTCATTTCTTCTTCGTCAGGTACCGGCACCGGCATTTCTCGTAGTGTGGCCAGCGGCACATAAAGCTGTGTTGTTCCTCTCAAATGCGCCTTTATAAACTCCATCGCCTGCGGTGATTTCAAATAATAGTACATCCAATATGCCTTGTTGCAATTCCCTCCAAACTTAAAAATTCCAACATTTTTACACGCATAATCAACAACCGGATTTTTTTCCAAATAAACATTTCCTATTGTTCCTATCATGCTGTACAAAATATCCCACTGTTCGACTGAACTTCTAGCTATTACCTTTTCGTAGTCCTCGCTACTAATCCAATTTGCCGATTCGAAATCAAGATAGTACCCCTTTAAATGCTTCGATGTTATCAGTTTTCTCCCCGCAGCTTGTGGCTTTGGAGAATCATGCGTTCCGTCCGTTACAAGAGAGCAAAACTCATCTGCACGGATAGTTTTCCATTCAGATTTCATATCCAATCGCCCCCAGCTTCTCCTTGATTTCTGCTTCCAGCTTGTGCGACTGCTTGAACAAATCTGAAAGTTCTGAGGTCAGCCGAACCATTTTTTCTTCAAAAGGTTCACCATCATCTTCCTGTTCCTCAACGCCAACATAACGACCCGGTGTTAAAATATAATCTTGCTCCGCAATTTTCTCTGTATCAACAACTGCGCAGAAACCTTTTACATCTTCCAGTGTGCCATTAACATAGGCATTATAGGTATCGGCAATTTTTTTAATATCCTCATCGGTCAGTTCACGCAGCTTGCGGCTCACCATAGCACCCATCTTACGGGCGTCAATAAACAGCGTTTTACCAGCCTGCTTCTTGTGCTTGGAGATAAACCAGAGCGACACCGGAATCTGGGTCGTATAGAAAAGCTGCGTTGGCATGGCAATGATGCAGTCCACAAGGTCAGCATTCACAATATTTTTGCGGATGTCACCTTCACCGCCAGACTGAGAAGAGAGCGAACCGTTTGCAAGCACCATACCCATGCGGCCGCCCGGTGCAAGATGATAAATCATGTGCTGAAGCCATGCAAAGTTCGCGTTGCTTGCAGGCGGCATACCATACTGCCAGCGGACATCATCTTTGAGCTGCTCTGCGCCCCAGTTGGACAGGTTGAACGGCGGATTTGCCATGATATAATCTGCGCGCATGGTGGGGTGCTGGTCGTCAAGGAAAGTGTCAGCCGCATACTTGCCGAGGTCAGGTTCGATTCCACGGATGGCAAGGTTCATTTGTGCCAGCTTCCATGTGGTCGGGTTGGAATCCTGTCCGTAAATCGAAATATCGTTGATGTTGCCGCTGTGGTTTTCTACAAACTTTGCCGACTGCACAAACATACCACCGCTGCCACAGCAAGGGTCATATACACGCCCCTTGAACGGTTGCAGCACTTCTACCAGCGTCCGCACAACGCAGGACGGCGTAAAGAACTCGCCTCCGCGCTTTCCTTCCTGCTCTGCAAACATCGACAGACAGTATTCATAAGTGCGTCCCAGAATGTCCTTTTCGCTGCCGTGTTCAATCATTTTGATGTTCGTAAACAGGTCAACGACTTCGCCCAACCGCCGTTTATCCAGTTCCGGGCGTGCGAAATTTTTCGGCAGAATATCTTTTAGGCGCGCATTTTCTTTTTCGATAGCGCGCATTGCATCGTCAATTACCTGACCGATTTCCGGGTCATGTGCCTTTGCAGAAACATCGCTCCAACGCGCACCAGCAGGCACAAAGAAGATTCCCTCCGATGTGTACTCGTCACGATCTTCCTCAAAGCCATCACCGTCTGCAACCAGCTGATTGTACTTATCTTCAAAACGATCCGAAATATATTTCAAGAAAATAAGACCAAGGACGACACCCTTATACTCTGAAGCATCCATATTGCCCCGAAGTACACAGGCCGCATTCCAAATCTGTTTTTCAAATCCAATGTCGGCGGTGTTTTTCTCTGCCATGGTTCAATACCTCCGTTTTAGCTCAACAAATTCTGCTCTGAGTATAGCACAGATGTGCCGATTTTCCAATTTGTGCGCACAAATTCTTTGCAAGATGCTTCAATTTCCAGTAGATAAGTCCTACTATCACCGCTTTAGCACAATAAATTTTACAAAACCATCTTGACGTATTCTACATCCCGTGGTATTTTCCTTGTAAATCCCACCGTTCTTGTAGATTGGTCAAAAGCCATCCACAAGATGTGGTCGTGTTCATTTTGAACACTGCCTCGCCGTGGATCATCCCTGAAAGATTAACCGCCCCGCAACACACCCGATTCATTTTGCCGCTGTTTCACCCGACAAAATCCATCGCTATGCTGCATGGACGGTATTTTTCTTTTACGGGAAACGCACCTTGAAAATTTCATGAGCCGACCGAACGTGATACCGACTTTTCGTCAACGCCGCTGCACAAACAGGGGCAGGAACTTCGTTCGGAGCAAACGGCGATCAACATACACGAGCAGTGGAACTCTCTACTTATTTTTGCGTCTTAACAATTCGGAAACATCTGTTAAAAATACGTTTTGAGCGCAGCGGTAGAGGGCAAGAACCGTCCCGTGGCCACAAATTTTCAATTCTTGAAAATTTCCTGTCCATCCGGGACTTCACTTCTTCAATGCGTCTGCATTTCCGATGTGATCTTGTTGGGGCGTGCCTGCCCCAAACCCTGCTCATGGTTCGCACCTGACGGTGCGAACAGCAACGGCGTGTCGTGCTTTACATAACTTCACCGAGGAGTTATCGAACAGACAGGAGGTACAATGACCAAAACGAATGTTCAACCGATTCCTAGTAACTCCCAGCACCACGACACGCCGAACAACAAAACGCACGTCATCAAGTTCCGTGTGACAGCGGAGGAAAAAGCGTCACTGGAACTCACTTGCAAACTCCTGAATCTCTCCCTCTCCACTTTCATCCGCCGAGCCATCCACAACGTCAAAATCGAGAAAACGGTCATCGTTGCCGGCGGCGGAGAAGAAACCCTGACCGCTGTTTCCACTTTGCTTGCCCAGTGCAGCAAGGTGGGCAGCAATCTCAACCAGCTTGCAAGGCACTTCAATTCCGGCGGCGCAGACACCGAACAGCTGCGGGCGAGACTCCTTGACGAACTTGCGGACCTGACTGCATTCCGGCTCAGCACCGAGAAAATTCTGGGTGAATTGTATGGCAACGCTCAAGCATATCGCCTCTAAAAACTCGGACTATACCGCCATCGAAGCGTACCTCGTTTACCAGCACGATGCGTTCACTGGAAAGCAACTTCTGGATGAACAAGGCAGACCGAAGCTGCGGGAATCCTACCTGCTCGACACCCTTGAGTGTGGCGATTTCTCGTTTGCAACAGCCTGTCTGCTGGCAAACCGCAAGTATGGCAAGAACACCCAGCATGGTGATATCAAAAGTCACCAGTATATCATCAGCTTTGACCCAAGAGATGCAGCCGACAACGGCTTGACCATGGAAAAGGCACAGGCTCTTGGCCTGAAATTCTGCGAAGAAAACTTCCCCGGTCATCCTGCCATCGTCTGCACTCACCCGGATGGGCACAACCATTCGGGAAACATCCACGTCCACATCGTGATTGGCAGCATCCGAACACGAGAAGTGGAGCGTAAGCCCTATATGCAGAAGCCCCGCGATTGGCGCAAGGGCATGAAGCACTCCAGCACCGCCCAGACCATGCGGCACCTCCGTGTCGAGGTCATGGAGCTGTGCGAGGGTGCCGGACTGTACCAGATTGACCTGCTCAACGGCTCCAAGGAGCGTGTGAACGAAGCCGAGTATTGGGCGCGTAGGCGCGGTCAGCAGAAGCTCGACCTTGCAAACGCAGCCCTCACCGCAGCCGGACAACCGTCCCAGCAAAAGAAGTTTGAAACCGTAAAGGACACTTTGCGGAAGCAGATTTCGGATGTGCTAAACAATGCAACGAGCTTTGAGGATTTCTCTGACAGTCTCATGCAGCAGTACGGCATCACCATCAAGGAAAGCCGTGGGCAGCTCAGCTATCTTCCTGCCGGAAGAACAAAGTTCATCCGGGCGCACAGCATCGGTGACAAGTTTGAGAAAGGCCTCGTGCTTGCCACCTTACAAGAAAACGCTGAGCGCAAACGCACTGTCCAACTCAAGCCTGACCGCATCGGGAAACTGGTCGATATTCAGGCGAAGCTGAAACAGGGCAAGGGCATCGGCTATGAGCGTTGGGCAAAGAAGCACAACCTCAAAGCGATGGCGCAGACCGTGAAGCTTCTGCAGGAAAAGGGCTTGACCGACGAGGACGCTCTGAACCAGCGCATCACCGAACTGGAAACCAAGTATCACGACTCGCTGGCGGTGGTGAAAGACCTCGAAGGTCGCATGAAAACCAACAATGAGCTGCGCTATCACATCGCAGCCTACACCAGCACCAAGAATGTCGCACAGCAGCTAAAGACCGCCAAGCGACCCGCAGCCTTTGAGGAGCAGCACCGTGCAGAGCTGACAGCGTACCGGGCGGCAGCAGCCTATTTCAAGGCAAACAGCATCACAAAGCTGCCCAGCCCGAAAAAGCTGGAAGCCGAGTATGCGCAGCTGGCATCCGAAAAGGCGAAGTTCTACGAGCAGTACAAGGAATCTAAAGAGGAACTGCTCAAACTGAAAACCGCAAAGCAGAATGTTGCGTCCTTTTTCCGGGAGGAAGAACCGGCGCAGCAGGAGAGATAAAGGAGTGTGCGTATGATCAATCTGAAAATCGATCCGGAGTTCCAGTCCCAGATTCCTCCTCTGACCGATGATGAATTTAAGCAGCTTGAAGAAAATATCCTCAAAGAGGGCAAGCTGCTCTCTCCTTTGATTGTCTGGAACAGTACCCTTGTTGATGGACACAACCGTTATGCCATCCTCCAGAAACACCCGGAGATTTATTTCTCCACCATGCCGCTCCCGTTTGAAAGCAGAGAAGAAGTCCTCGCATGGATCTGCAAGAATCAGCTGGGGCGGCGCAATTTAACCCCGGAGCAGAAGAAGTTTCTGATGGGCAAGCAGTATTCCTCTGAAAAGCGCACCGAGGCGTTTCGCGGTAATCAGCATACTGCAAAGAAATCTGGCAGTGTTCAATCTGAACACAACCAGAAGCCAATGAAAACCTGTGAGCGCATTGCGCAGGAAAATCACAGCAGCGCAAGTTCAGTCCGCCGTGCAGAATACTATGCCCACGGCGTTGACGTTGCGGATGAACTGTCTCCCGGTTTCCGTGATCGGTTTTTCCGCGAGGAACTGCACATTCCCGATTATCTTCTCGAAAATCTCGGCAAGGCCAAGCCCGAAGAGCAGGCTGAAATCTTTAAAGAAATCAAGAATTATGTGCCGAAGCCGAAGAAAGTCAAGCCCAACAAAGTAACGGTGAAGCAGGCAGAAAAAGCCGCCAGCAACACCATTGATGAAAACTATGATGTTCCCCAAAAGTTTCTCGAACTGTACTATCGGCTCCACAATGCTGAATCTCTCATGCGAAAGAGTTGGGAAGTTACGTTCGACTTGAACCCGAAACTTCTTACGCATCCGGAACAGGTTAAAGTTCTTCGCTTTGCCTTGAAACCTCACCTTGAATTTTTGAAAACGCTGGACGAAGTTCTTGCAGAATCCAGCGGTGAATCCTCTAAAACGGCATAACGACAGGCACTTGTAAGCCATCAACGGGCCACCAGCCGCAAGTGCAGGGCGGAAACTATCCGCGCCCCTGCGCCTGATAAAAATTGAAACTTTGATTTTCTCGCCCGACTTTGCCACGGTGGGACGATCAAAGGAGCGTGCGTTTGAACAAAAAGAAAAAGTCCACAAATACTTCCCCCTATCCCGATGAAGTCATCGACCGCCTGGCGCGGGCATTCTACCCGGCCATCCTTGCCTGCTGGAACAGCGAGGAAGGCCAGAGGGAGTTTGCCGCGTGGCAGGCAGAGCAGGCCCATCACACCACCAGTAAAGAAAAACAGAGCGTTCCCGACGGGGAACGCCCTGTTGTACATATCACTGTCGTATGTGGATTTTCAGGGTGCGTCCGCAAGGCGCACCCTGTTTTTGTTTTGCTGCTAAATCATTAATATTTGTGTTTGTTCATTTTTAGGAAGCATTGAATTGGGAAGAACAGTTTCTTTTTTTCTAATAAAATGATTAGATAAGGTAATCAGTTGCGCAGACGGTGTCACATATGAGCTACTACTCCAAATTAACTTTCCATCAGCACCAACATCATACTCTACAAAACGATATTTATTCACTCCAACCTTCAAGGCTAAATCAACTATAATTTTCTTACTTTCATAGTTCGAAGAGCAAATTTCAAATTCAGATAAACAACTTCGGAGAGAGAGTTCATAATCCAAGACTGTAATTATGGCGAAATATTTCTCATCGGCGATCAAATTATATAAAAACTTCTCCATACTACACAACCTCCTCTCCTAACGTAATAGCTTTTAAAACACTGTGTAATACCGATCTATTATTTCGATTCCTTCTAATAGCAATTGTCTTGCCGTCTGAATATCCGGAATAACCGCTGTTTCCACATCCTCTGCAGACCAATGCGAATATGGATGTCTTACGCTATTATACTTTGTATAAAGGTCATTCAAATAATCTTGTTGTTGCAATGTCAGTAGCGCAGTTTTCGGACTATTACATTCATATTTTCCGATATTATTTCTCAAAAAATAAGAAAAATTGTTCGTTCCGTTTTCTTTTTCCGTTGCTAACCCCATAGTATCTCCTAAGATTCTATGCAGATAATATTCATATGTTCTAAAAATAGGTGTAACTAGGCAAGTATAATCTGGCATATACCCTGTCAGCATTGTATTATATACCGCCGACAAAAGATTGGCATATTGCTTTTCGGTTTCCATACGATAGTGCGGTAATAGCTGCTCAAATTGATTTTCCACGTCTTCAATACTTAATGTTAAAGCATGATAACTATTCAGCGTTTCAACAACAGTTTGATTATCACTCATGAAACCGATGGCCGTTGCTATCAATTTTTGAAACAAAACCGTTTGTTTTCCTTGAACATAAGATTTAGATTGTTGGTAGCAATTAATAACAACAGTGTTTTTTCCTTGTACAAGCTTTATTTTTTCACGGTTTCCAATAGAGCTAGTCTGTACATTGATTGCAGGGATGGTATCATGTAAAAGTTCATTATTTTCATCATTAATATAATCCACTATAGCTGACCAATCATCTGAATTGTATCCAACAAAATAAACTGAGCCATCATCGTATGTCTTATATCCCTTTGCTAAAAGTGCATTACGTGCAAGTCTATCTGCTTCTTCATTAAACTCAATGCCTGTATGCGATTCTATTTTTACAAAGCAAATCTCCAAGTTAGAAGCTTTTTCATGTATAAAACGAGAATAATCTTGAGCTATAACTGTTTTGGCTTTCCATTCACCTGTAGCCCATTTTTCAATGCCGACATAATCGTAGTAGATCGTAATTTTTGCTTTATTATATTGAATCGCCCAATTAATTACTTCTTTTGCCCCTTCTAACTCTGCAGATACATTTCTCAAGCTCAAAAAATTCCGATCTACAATTGGGGGCGAAAAAGCTTTATAAAGGACTTCCTTTCTGTCATTACCACTGAATATAATAGCTCCAAATGCCGATTTTTCTTCATTAGCATTGCAACTTCCATCTATAAATGCAATAGCTTCATCTTCAGAAAGCTTCTCTATTTGAGTTCTTATTTGAGTATTGGTATCTATTACGCTATCAACTTCATCTATTTCCCCATTTGAGTTTGCATCATTAAGATACGCTTCAGCTTCTGACAAGGTCATGAATCCTCTATATAGCGCTCCATGGTACCCATTTACTTGCTTACTGCACTCATCCCATGTCCTATAAATCCCATTGTTTCGACCAATTTTCACAGCATAATAATTGTATTTTGCCATAGGATGACACCCTCCACTGTTTTTCTTCATTATAGCATACTACAAAGAAAACACAACTGTCTCATGTAAATCAACCAGCAAGTTCTATCATCGTACTTCATAATCGTATTCTCCCGAAATCATGTTGTGACTTGTGTCGGTTAATCTATGATTTCGGATTTCATCTTCCACGGACCCCTGCACTGAGCTTTCCGAAGAAAACAAATAATCCGAACCCATCTCCTATCGGAAACAAGTTCGGATTATTTTTGTTTGGTCCGAGTGGCGAGAATCGAACTCACGGCCTCTTGAACCCCATTGTGCTTCTATCGAGAACACAATGTACGATCTGATACTATCTGGACTTAGTATCGTTAAATTTCAAATACATTATACCATTCTGTTTCATTGGATGTCAAGACGTTTCATTCCTTTTGTGGTCAAATTGTGGTCAAACGACCCTGACAAATGACCTTTCTCCCCCGGTTAAGTTACATCGCGCAATTTCGATTTTCATCAATCGAAGTTGCGCTTTTTGTTTGCACGAATTATCTATAAGGAGGATTTGTCAACCATGTCAATGAATCATCGTTGTTTTTTCATCCTTGACAGAATTGTATGACCCTTGACTACTTTTACGGACAGGCCGGAGAACTCTTTTCGTTCTTCCGCATTCCCAAGGCTCTTTTTCAGGAGCAGCGGTTTCAAAATCTGTCAACCGATGCAAAGACCCTGTACGGCATCCTGCTTGACCGCATGAGCCTTTCTGTTAAAAATGAATGGTTTGACAAAAAAGGTCGAGTGTTCATCATCTTCACGATTGAGGATGTCAAGAGGACTTTGCGTTGCGCAGACAACAAAGCGACCCGACTGCTCCGGGAACTTGAAAAATTTGGTTTGATTGAACGAAAACGTCGAGGGCAAGGAAAGCCATGTTTGGTGTATGTGAAAAACTTTTCGGCAGAATCTTCAAATGAGAGTGTCAAGAATCGTGATAATGACGATTCTTGTGGCTCTAAAATCGCTTGTCAAGACCCGGTAAAATCACGAGGTATTAAGAAGAAAGAGAATAAAACAGAGATGAATGATACGAATCTTATCCTTTCCGACGAATCGGAGAAGATGAAGAATCGCGAACTGCTCGAAGAATAT
>OGXF01002035.1_pt1 | contig 12383 bp, 15 predicted proteins | sample 1576191 | NCBI WGS metagenome assembly OGXF01 (sample SAMEA3541545, study PRJEB24748) | human gut metagenome | biome: human gut; feature: human-associated habitat; material: faeces | place: China | collected 2012
AGTCAGCCTGATTTTTTATACGAATTATTTGAAGATTTTATGGATGATCCGGCAAATCAGGATTTTTCAATGGATAACGGTCTGGTTTGCCGCTGGATGACTGGTCAGGCTAAAATCAGTCCTAAAATATCCGCTTACTATTCCAAGCCATCCAATCAGGAAAATTTAGCCCATACCATCCACCAGAATCTTCTTCCACTGATGTCTGACTGTAATATGGCTATACAAGATATTTACACTTTATTCATTCAGGATGACAGCATCTCAGATGCGAAAAAGAAAAATCTGACTCCCTTATCTTCGGCCGCCACTTTCAAAATCCGATGCGTCCTCTTTTGTGATTCGTCCAGAAGCCCCCTGCAGTCAGAATGTTCCGTCTAATGCCCGTCCCAGGTTATTACAGTAAACCTGACCGCAAATATCTGCCTCATAACTTTCACTTCCCATCCAAAGCTGTGGCCGTTCCCATAGTACAGCTTGCTTGTTCCTTTATTGATGAACTTCGCATTATATGCAATCAGGTTGTCTTTCGACTGCCGAAAAATCTGATCCAAAACGGCAACTGGAATCAGCCCGCACTGGATCAGTTCATGAAACACATTGCCAGCCATATATCCACCATAGAAAATCGCACAGAGCCGTACAACTGCTCCCCATTTCTGCAATCATCCGCTTGGATCTTATCATCGAGTAAATAAAAGCGGCTGAGGGCGTGACAAAAGGAATGAAGCCACAAAATCAGATGACATGGGATAGAGAGCCATAAACAGTATCCGTAAGCCGGCTGGCCAATGCTTGATTTCTTATGCTATGAAAAATCGAAATTCACGCTTTATTCACCGTAAAAAGCGTAATTATTCTCCTAAAACTCGTTGTAATTTTTTGTAATTATACATTATACTATATTTGCATTATAAGGACGAAGGTGTGTATATGTACCGAATTGCTATTGAAAAGCTATTAAAATGGAAACAAAGCAAATACCGTAAGCCTTTGATGATCGAAGGGGCACGTCAAGTCGGTAAGACCTGGCTTATGAAAGAGTTTGGCCGACAGGCATATGCGGATACCGTATATATCAATATAATGGAAGTTTTAGAAGAAAAAACCTATCCCTTTCAGGTAAATCAGGATAATCCGAAAATATTCTTTATAGAAAATCAGCGGATAATAATGCAGGAAACAACGTGGTTTGTTATAGGCAGTGTAGTCCTGATTTTAAGTTTCCTGTCAGGACTGCTCTCGCATTTTACGGGGGATTAGAACATTGAAGAAAATTTGAATACAGCAAGGAGGGAAACGTATGGCGGGTTATATTTGTGCCCTTGCAATCAGCTTGTTTGCAGTTATAACAGGGATCATTTTCATGATTTATCCGCTGTATCACAAACATGTCTGCAACGAACCGGCAACGGCAAACGTAATTGATATTCATATGGAGTGGAGGGATGATCACTGGCACTCCTATCCAGTATTTCAATATCAGGCCGATGGAAAAACGGTCATAATACAGCACAATGTCAGCCCCACCTCCTATGAGATTGGGGATCAGGTCGAACTGCGGTATAACCAGAAAAACCCAGAGCAGTATTACATTCCCCATGCGTCCGGTGGGAATTGGATGTTCCTGTTTGGCGGGTTGTTTTTCTTTTTGATGGGGTTTGGCTTTACCGCACTGATCATAAAGGTATGGCTGCTTCCGCTGATTTTGAGAATTTAAACTAATGTAAGATCAGACAAAACAGTTCACTTTTAAAAAACAGCAACCATTTGTCAACCGCTCAAAAAAGGGTTGACAAATGGTTGACAAATCGACAATTATGTATTGCAGCTTTCCCTGTAAACACTTATTTTACGTGGGAAAGGAGGCACACAGTTTCTATCCCGCTCGTAAATGGAAACATATCCACGCAGCACACCTTTTCAACCTTATATCCGCCCTCCTGAAGAGGCACCAGATCTCTGGCCAGGCTGGTAGGCTTGCAGCTGATATAAACCATCCGATCTACCCCAAATTCAATGATCTTTCCAATAGCCTTTGGGTGAATGCCATCCCTTGGCGGATCCAGGATAATAATATCCGGGCGGTCGGTAAGTTCATCAATAACCTTTAATACGTCTCCTGCAATAAATTCACAGTTTTCCAGACCATTGAACGCCGCATTTTTTCTGGCAGCTTCCACTGCCTCCTCCACGATCTCCACACCTACTACCTTGTCAGCCACCGGTGATGTGATCTGGGCAATGGTTCCGGTTCCGCTGTAGAGGTCAAATACTACCTTGTCCTTTGTCTCTCCTATGTAGCTTCTGGCTGTTTCATAGAGAACCTCGGCCCCCAGTGAGTTGGTCTGGAAGAAGGAAAAGGGGCTGATGCGGAAGGTAAGGCCCAAAAGCTCCTCATAAAAATAGTCCTTTCCATAAAGTACCTGTGTTTCATCGCTCTGAACCACATCTGCCAGACTGTCATTGCGGATATGGAGAATCCCTGCAAAGCTTCCCTCTAAAGGCAGTTCCTTAAGCGCCTCCATCCATCCTTTTAACAGTTCCTGCTCCTGAGCCCGTCCGTCTCCCTGAGTATCCCCGGCAAAAACCTCTGTCTGGCCTGAGGTTACAAGAGCGGTAAGGATTTCTCCTGTTTTTACAGCCCTGCGCACCAGCAGATGACGCAGATAGCCTGTATGCTGCAGCTTTCTGTAATATCCGATCTTTCGACTGGAAAAATATTCCAGAGTCGCCTCCAGAATCTGGCAGAAATCAGGATGTACGATTCGACACTCTGGTGTAGTCACAATATCATAAAAGCTTCCTCTGCGGTGCATTCCAAGAGCCAGAGGCCCATCCTTATACTCATCCCCAAAGGAAAATTCCATCTTGTTGCGGTAGCCTTCGTATATGGGACTTCCCTTAATTCCCTGAAATTCGTAGGAATCACAGACCTCATCAATCAGCCCCTTTACCTGCTCTGCCTTAATCTTTAGCTGCTCCTCATAGGGAAGCCCCTGATACAGGCAGCCGCCGCAGATGCCGCCATGGGGACAGGCCCTATCCGGCTGCTCAATCGGTGAGTGCTCCACCACCTCCAACAGGCGGCCTTCACACTTTCCCTTTCTTTTTTTATTGATCACAAAACGAACCTTCTGACCGGGAACTGCATTCTTTACAATGACCCGCTCTCCATCCACATGAAGAATCCCTTTATTTGGAAAATCAATTTTTTCTACAACTGCTTCGCAGATATCTCCCTTTTTCAATACGTTTACTCCTTACTTCTTATGTCTGTTTCAAAGAAACAGCCGGAAACGGATCCGGCTCTTTTCGCCTTTTGTTCCCGGCTGTTACGCGCTGTTTGGAGGATAATTATGCTTCCTGATCCTCTTCTTTTTCTTCCTTCTTTTCCTCTGCCTTCTTTACAGACTCCTCATCCTCGAAGAAATCATCGTCGAAATCGTCGTCGAAATCATCCTCAAAATCTTCCAGATAATCAGGTGTAAAGAAACGGTATACGGCATAGGCAATACCGGCTACGGCAGCTACAGCTCCGATAATAGCCAGAATCCAGAGAATGCAGTTTCTCTTTTTTTCATCCTCTTCTCTTTTGTGCATCAGTTCGTTGATCCGGCTGGTATTCATCAGCTCCTCTACACGGCTTAATGCTTCTTTTCCCATGGCATCCAGTCTGTCTCTGTCAAAACGATTCATGGCATATCCGTCCTTTCTTGCAATAACGGGAAGCCGGGATTTAGAACGGTTCATCCGCACGCAACCCCATTTTAGCTGCCCGGCGCTTCGCTATAACTTATTATAGCATGGAATCATTGTTTTTACTATCCCATTTCTTTTCAGTTTTTCCAATTTTCTGCCAGATATCTGAACATTTATATTTTTTTCAGCTTTGCAAAGCAGGCCATCATTTTTCTCTGACCACCTGTATCAAATTCTACTGTCACCTCGTAATCTCTGGCTCCGTCCACAATTTCCTTTACTGTGCCGTCTCCGAACCGGTCGTGGTGAACCCGGTCGCCCTCTTTATAATCCAGTGACGCTGCCTTTTGAACTGTAAATGACTTTCCAAAGCCAGGGTTCGTCCCAAAGCTCTGACCGCTGCCAAGGCCGCCTTTACCACCTTTAAAGCCCGCATTTGCCGTTCCAAAACCTGTCGTTTTTGAAGCATAGGCATTGTACCCCTTTCCAAAGGTGCTTACCGTGCCGCTTCCCGGCTGATTCCAGGGAAGTCCCTCTTCTCCAGCTCCAAATCGTCCTGACGCTCCGCCAAAACTATCTGCCCCTCTCGCACTTCCAAGCACCGGCTCCAGCCTCTCCTCCTTAAGAAGCTCTGCCGGGATTTCCTCCACAAAACGGCTGGGTTTACAGTAGCGCGTTTCTCCGTGGGTCATCCGCTTTCTGGCCGCAGTAATCACAAGCTCCTTTTTGGCTCTGGTAATCCCCACATAGCACAGCCTCCGCTCTTCCTCCATATCCGTGGGGTCATCCGAAGAAACGGCCATCATTCCCGGAAACAGTCCGTCCTCCATACCTGCCAGATATACTTTGGGAAACTCCAGTCCCTTGGCGCTGTGAAGGGTCATAAGCGTTACCCTGTCTTCTGAGGAATCTACATTATCAATGTCAGCCACCAGAGCTACCTGCTCTAAAAATTCATCCAGAGAAGGATGCTGTGAATCCTCCTCATAGGCGGCTGCCTTATTGATCAGCTCCTGGATATTTTCCATACGGGTCTCCGCTTCAATCTCACCCTCTGCCTTCAGCTCCTCCTCATATCCCGTTTCCTCCAGAATCGCCTCAATCAGATCCTGAATGGAATATTCTTCCGACTGGGCCATTGCCCGAAAGCACTCCATCTGAGAAATAAAACGACCGATTTTCTCAACTGCTTTTCCAAGCCCAGGCACCATTCTCGCTTCCCTAAGAGCACTGTAAAGGCTCATGCCATGTTCTGAGGCAAACATCGTCACCCTTCCCATGGATGTTGCTCCAATTCCTCTCTTCGGCACATTAATAATTCTCAGAACGGAAAGATCGTCTACACCATTGGCAACAGTCTTTAAATAAGCCAGAATATCCTTGATTTCCTTTCTCTGGTAGAAATTCACGCCTCCCACCAGCCGGTATGGCACATTGTAAAAAATACACCTCTCCTCTAACAGACGGGACTGGGCATTGGTACGGTAAAGTACCGCCTGATCCTGATAGGAAAACTCACTGTCTCTAATCTGACGGGCAATATAATCCGCCTCATCCCTTGCATCATCAAACTGTTTAAACAGGATCTCATCTCCTGTTCCGTTGGCTGTCCACAGGGATTTTTCCTTTCTTCCTCTGTTGTGGCGGATCACACCGTTAGCCGCATCCAGAATATTCTGGGTAGACCGGTAATTCTGCTCCAGCTTAATCACTCTGGCGCCGGGAAATGTCTGCTCAAAGCTTAAAATATTTTCAATATCCGCTCCTCTGAACCGGTAAATGGACTGGTCATCATCACCTACCACACACAGATTCCCATATTTGGATGCCAGAAGGCTGATCAGCTTAAACTGAGCCGTATTGGTATCCTGATACTCATCTACCATAATATATCGGAACCGTTCCTGGTAGTAATCCAGAATCTGGCTGTCATTTTGAAATAACTCCACCGTTTTTACAATCAGATCATCAAAATCCAGAGCATTGTTCTTTTTCAGCTGATTCTGATATTCCCTGTAAATCTCCCCTACCTTTTTCTGGCGGAAATCCTGTCCTGCATTCAGAAGAAATTCCTCCGGAGAGATCAGCTTATCCTTGGCAGAGGAAATAATTCCCAGTACCGAACGTTCCTTATACTGCTTTGTATCAATATCCAGCGTCTTAAACACCTGCTTCATCAGCGTCTTCTGGTCGTCGCTGTCATAGATGGAAAAGCTGGTGGTATATCCCAGATGTTCAATATAGCGCCGCAGAATCCTCACACAGGTAGAATGAAAGGTGCTGACCCAGATGCTTTCCGCTCCAAAGCCCACCAGAGAATCCACTCTCTCCCGCATCTCTCCCGCCGCCTTATTCGTAAAGGTAATAGCCAGGATATTCCAGGGATTGACCTCTTTTTCCTCGATCAGGTATGCAATCCGGTGGGTCAGTACCCGGGTCTTCCCCGATCCGGCTCCCGCCAGAATAAGGAGAGGACCTTCGGTGTGAAGCACTGCCTCCTTCTGCATGGGATTTAATGTATCATAAATACTCATAAATGTACCGCCTTTTTATTTCTGTCATTTTCGCCTCCAAACAGTATAGCATAAGTGATGACCCAGGAAAAGTCCTTTCGCGATTCCTCTTGCCATCTGGTTTTTAATACTATATTGAGTGAACTAATTTTCGTTATTTTTGAGCTTTTTCCCTTGATTTTCCTTGTCTTTTCGTCCTTTCCATCAAGTATTTTTATGGTCTGTTTTCTCTTTTGGTATCAAAGAAGTATCACACCCATTCAATTAGATAAGCAGCTCTACCGACAGCCGTCCAGAAGGTCAAGCAGTAACTGCGCCCCGGCTCTGGCTCCTTGGGTATATGCCGCTTCATACCCGTACAGTGACGCTTCCAGGTGTGCATCTATCAGCTGATCCAGCTCCGGCCTCTGCTCCATGGGGAGTTTATCCCTCAATGTCTGATACTCCCTGTATGCTCTTTCCCTGGCTGCCTGATGCTCCGGGGTTTCTTCCGGCTCCTGATCGGCGGGTCTGTAATCTCCGTTGTAAATCTGCCTGATGATATTCACGCTGTTTCCCTCCTGTTCGTTTCTTTAGCGTCCCTCTTTTTCATATATCGAACACCAGTTCTTTGCTGTAAAACGATCATTCTTATTTTGGGCCCTTTTATCCCCATTGATTGCCGGCCTCTGCTCTGCAATGCCTCCCTGGCTCGCTGAAAGGCCCTTCCATGGCTTCACATAATAATTTTATTGTATTGCCTCTGTCTTTGTGCTATACTGTCCACACGGAAAGTCAGAGCACATAAAGGCGGCCTACCCTCCCATTTTTCGGAGGGGCTAACCCTCCAGACGAAAGAAAGGAGGGCTTGCCAATGTATGTTACATATTCGGATCTGATCCAGATAGGTATCTTCATTGTATCCCTTGTAGGACTGTGTTACGCAATCTTTAAGGGTAGAAAATAGCCGCCACTACTGCCAATAGTGACGGCCTAAGTTAAATTAAGCTGTTAATTATGGGGTAGGCCGTGTGCTTCTGGCTTTCCCTTTTTGTACCTACACTATACCACATCTTTCCGAACCATTCAAGGGTAAACCAATTTTTAACTTTCCTACGCGTTATCGTGTCCATAAATCCCCCAGGACCATCACAGCCTCAGCGCCACCCGTTCTGTGCTACTGTCCATGTCCGTTTGAAGTGCTCCGCACCGTTGCCCCAAAGGGCAGAGGAATAAACCCGCTCGTCCTCTGGTACGAACGTGCCTGTTGGCGTTCTCCGGGTTCCTGATCGCCCTCAGGCCCTTTGTGTGCTGTTTCCTGGCCTCTGCCTCTGTAATCCCACATACTTCCCCCACGCGGCCCATGGTAAGCCCTCCCTGGTAACGGCTGCGGATCACATCCGGCTGTTTCCCCAGCAGGCTGTCCACACACTCCCACAGGAGAAAGCAGAGGCTTTCATGGTCTATTCTCTCTGCGGCTTCCTCTTCCAGGTTGCAGGCAGAGGCCACAGGATCACACAAAAAAGTATCCTCTGACACTGCTTTTCATTCAGCTTGTCCGATTTTGTCCGATTTTGTCCGGTCTTAGTGCTCAGTAAAATCCTTTATTTTCTTGGCTTCTGCGGGCATAAACCCTACGCGCATGCGCGCGCGTAATCTGTCCGATTTTGCCTGAAGAATTTTCTTTTCGTAAAAATGCTCTAGTTCTGGGAAAAACTGCCGTACACGCCTATTTCTTACCGGATGTCTAAGACAACGCAAAGCCTTAGCTTGAATTTGCCTAACCGCTTCAGGACTGCGGCCTATCTGTCTGCCAATCTCTGCCAGAGTATTACCGTTTATGTAGATTCCCCGGATTACTTCCGGTTGTTTCCCTTCCAATTCGTCAACCAGCCCCCACAACACAGCCCGGAACTGTTCTTCATTCATGCGGTCAATCACATCATTTTCAAAATCATTACCAGAAACAGACAACTCCCCCAGAGTAGCACCCTCTGCCCCTTCTTCGTCCTGTACAGGAGCGTCCAGACGCCTCACATGGTTCATATAATCATCCTGCTGTACTTTCCTAACCTGATCGACTGAAAGCCTCAGTTCACAGGATATTTCAGCCTCCGACGGCTCTCTTCCGTGTTCTAACCGAAAGGACGAACAAAACCGCTTATATCTGCTTATGGCCTCCTGACGGTTCACAGGAAGGCGCAGGCAACTGCCATTCACTTGTAGATATCTCTGCATCCTCTGCCGGATCCAGTATTCTGCATAGCTTAAAAACTTTACTCCCTGATCTGCCTCATAATGATCTATGGCATCATAGAGCGCAAGAAAGCCCTCCTGTTCCATATCCTCCAATTCCCCTACGCCGTTGTATCTTCTTGCAATCAAACGTATAAATTTTTTATTTTGATTATAGAGCTGTGTCATATTCTTAGAAACATCTTTTCCGGCCTTGATCTGGTCAACAAGCTGTTCGTTTGTCATGGTATAAATCACTCCTGTCTATCTGCCCGTACATTGTTCCCAAATATACAAAAAGACACAGGAACAGGAAAAGCCATTTCTGACCGTTCCAATTCCCACGCCTGTTTTTTAGACTTCCGGGCCTCTTCTGGGGTACTGAGCTATATTATACATAAGCCTGCTGCATGGTGCAAGATTGTTCACAGAATAGCAGGGGTTAAAAATGTGTCAGAATCTGACACCGTTTAAGACGTTAAATCTTCTTCCCCCATGCTCTCCAATGCCTCTACTGCCCCGGTGCTCTGATCCCAGCGAAATATCAAGCTTCTCCCGTTCCGATCGGTTCCCCTGATGGTTTCACCGCCTACCAGTTCAATCTCCAACGCTCCTGGCTCAAAGTTCCGGTTGATAAATTCCATCACTTTGTACTGCTCTCTGGTTCTCATGCCTCTAATGGCTGTACTGTTCCTCATTCCATCACCCATCTAGTTTTCCCTAGTGTCTTTCATCACAACATAAGCTTTCAGGAACTTCCCTTCCCGGTTCTGTGAGGCCTTCCAGCTCTTCACATCCGGCCCCAGCTTCTTCAGGAGCCGCCCCAGTTCCTCCGGATGCTCATAAGATACTTTAAGCTTTATCACCGCTTTAATCTCCTTTTCGTCCCAGATTCACACTCAGGAAAAAATAAAATAAATTTTCCCTCTATTGGATCTGCTGCTGTATTCTTGTAGTAAATACTCCCTTTGCAGTAATATATCCCGCATATCATTTTGCTTTTATAAACAACCCTCTTGTACTGTGTTATCTTTCCCATTTTATCGCTGTCCTTTTATCTCTTAAGGTTTGAATCTCTAATGCTTTTAAAGCTTCTTACCAATGTTTCTCTCTTTTCCGGCATGGTTTCGGCTTCCTTGTGCTTATCGTTTCTGTGGACGGATTAAATAAATAATCTTCCTTGGCTCCTCTGCCGCCAGATTAATACAATAATGGTATGATTCAAAGAAATAAAAGCCTGCCGCTTTTGTATTTTTTTCATAGTAAAGCCGTGTTATCTTTCGTAGACGCATTGGCCCCTTTTTTGTAATTCCCATAACTTTCTCTTTCCTTTTCCGCCGGGCCATGCTACACTATATATGCGTTTATGTGTGCATGGCTCTGGCTGTGTCTGCCCCCAGGAAGCTCCAACTTCCTGAGGGCTTTTTCTGTCCGTTCTCATTTTTCTCTCCAGTTCGCCTTTGCCCTTACTCTTGTGGTGCGGCTCTGGCGTACGGAAAGGCTGTTTGCCGGCGTTTTATTGCCTTGCATGAAGAAATTCCTCATATGACACATTCTAGTGGCATATCGTCCTTTCTATGAGTTCAGTTCTCCATTTTAACCAGACCAACATCCCCATTGGGCTGAATGGTAAACATAACATCACATGCCAATGCCTTTCTTACCTGTTCGCTAAAGTTAAAGGGAAGCGCCTTTTCGTCTTTTTCTTCCAGACGGAAGATCTCCTCCAGCTCTCTTCTTGTAAATCCGTAGTATGTAACATTTTTTAATTTCATTGTGCTTGTCCTCCTTTTGTTTTCTCGTGATTCGTTCGGGCTTCAAGCCCATTTTATCCTCTGCCTAATAACCACAGCGGATTGATAACCGCAGCCATACAGGCAGCAACATAAGCCATCAGAAACGCTACCAGGCCATCAGCCTGAAATACTATTGCCGTTACCAGGAAAGCCACAGACCCGGCCCCGGCAGAGGCCAACAGCGTGTTGATAAATAATCCTGCTTTTTCTCTGGTTCTTTTCTTCTCGTTTCTGATCCGTGAAATCCGATCCATAATGTCCTCCTTCTCCCCCTCCTGCATCTGTGGGGGCTTTATCCATTCTGCAATATGCTTTGTATAAAATTTCGGTTTTCTTCCTCTGCCGTTTTGGCCCTTATGCTTTCCTCCGGGAAATGCAGAGGGATGCAGAGCCGGTTCAGCCGGTCTGAAATCCTTGTATCGCATTTCAACTCCGAAATCGGCAGATTAGAGGTCACGATCAGCAGTTTCCCGTGATTCATGCGGTAATCAATCAGCTTGAATAGTTCCTGATCCTGCCACTCTCCCCTTTTTTCACTCCCAAAATCATCCAGCACCAAAAGGTCGCAGTTCATATAGGCGTATAAACCATCCTGCTGCCATGGCTCCCTTTTATACGCTTCGGATACTCTGGAAAGATACTCCGGGGAAGAAATGAACTTTACACGCCGTTTGTATTTCACCTGTACAGAGGACGAAAGGCAGCAGGCCAGAAGCGTTTTCCCGCTCCCCCTCGTTTGGCTCCAAAGGTACAGCCCCTTATTTCTCTGTTCCCAGCGTTCAAACTGTTTCCAGAAGCTGGAGGCAACTGTTTCAAAGTTCGGGTTAATGGTTTTATACCGCCCGAAATCAAAATGCCCCATATCTGCCTCAGAGAATACAGCCGGGATCCCTGTTACATCATCCTGGCAATGTCCTTTACACACCGGGCACGGATTGCCGATCTCTATCGGCGTTTTGGGATCGTACTCCGGTATGATTACAGACCGGATAACATAACCTGTATCATGGCAGAGGCGACAGTTATATGTATGAGTCAATGTATCCCTGTTTGTTTTCTCCACTGTGTACTCCTATCTGCTGGCCGTTTGTGCCTCTGCCCTGGTTCTGGCTCCGATCCAGCCATGAGTTAATAAACTTTGTAACGCCCCTTCGGGTTTTCCTCTTTGTGGGGTTAGCATCACACCAGGCAATTATCTTTTTCAGTTCCTGATCTATGTTTACAGCCGGATACGCCTGTTGCCATAGCGGTATTTTATCCTCTGGAACGTCAAAATAAGTGCCATCTACCAACGGAATTTTGATTCCTGTCCCCTTTTTTTCTTGTAGCTCTGAGCAAATAGTATTTATATTATTCTTATCTATACTATACTTACCTATACTATACTGGGTATGACACTTGGTTGTCGTTTGGTTGGCATCTGGTTGACACTTGGTTGGCACTTGGTTGGCATCTGGTTGCACACTATTTTCAAAACAGACAGATGGTAGTTTATAAACGCCATCACAAAGGGTTAATTGATCTTTTAAATCTTTGAAGCGGGTTTCCTGCTTTCTATCTGTCCTGATCCAGTTGTTTATATTCCAATCAGTAATCACAACAACGCCATCCTCTAACGGGATAATGTAATTTTTTGATATTAAAATCCGAATATCATCTGTTGAGCACCCAACGGTGCGCGCTACGGTCTTAGGTGCTGGTAAAAAACCGTCATCATCTGCCCGCATCCCAAAATGAAAATACAATGCTTGGGTAGTCAACGGCATATCCAGAAATTTGTCTGTGTCCACTACGTCCATAGAAAACATACGTCTATTAGCCATTTGTCTTTTCCTCCAGATCCAGCCCGGCCCGCTCATAAAAATATTTCTTGGGGATTCTCCCGGCCCTTACGATATAGCCTTTGCTTTTCAACTCTGTGTTAAGCTCTGCTATGATCTTATAGCCGTAATTTTCTGAACAGTCCATAATCTCCGCCACATCAGCGGCATTAAGATATAATTTTGCCATCCCTTCATCTCCTTTCTGGCGTGTTCTTGTTTTTGTATCCATACGCTCAGGCTTCCGTATCGGCATTTTAAAGCCGTTAAATATGTTTATATGATAACTTTATCATCTTGTAGCACAAAACAGCAGGAAACCGCCTTTCCGTTCGCCA
>OGXF01002040.1_pt1 | contig 12353 bp, 8 predicted proteins | sample 1576191 | NCBI WGS metagenome assembly OGXF01 (sample SAMEA3541545, study PRJEB24748) | human gut metagenome | biome: human gut; feature: human-associated habitat; material: faeces | place: China | collected 2012
GGTGTACCAGCCGTTCGCGTCGTCCGGATTTCGCATCCACGAGCCGAGGTGCATTTCGTAGATATTAAGCGGTGCGTCCGGCGAAGCCGTGCGGTCAGCCATCCACGCCTCGTCTGTGAAGCGGTACTCCTCGAGGTCGGTGATGATCGAGCAGCAGGCAGGTCGCAGTTCCATTGCAAAGCCGTAGGGATCGCAGTGCTCGGTGACAGAGCCGTCCGGGCCGTAGATGCGGTATTTGTAAAACTGGCCTGCGCGGGCGCCCTGAACAGAGACTGACCAGAAGCCGCTACGGCCGTCCTGTATCAGATCGGTCTCGGTCCAGCCGTTGCACGCGCCGGTCAGCGTAATGCGGCTGGCATTGGGTGCAAAGGTACGAAAAACGACAGCGTTTTGCTCTATGTGAGCGCCAAACCAGCGGTAGGCGTCGAAAATTTCGCCTGTGAAGAATTGGTGCTGATTCATGGAAGCACTTCCTTTCTTTTTCCCTTAACGGGGGATGGTCGCTTGCGAAGCGAGCGGAATCTTGCCTACGCGGCAGGCGCACAAGAGGGTAGACACCAAGGTTTCCACCCTCTTGTGAATCACCCCTTTCCTGAGAGGGCACGGTGGTTGTTCAGAACTGAGACTATGAGGGAACGGCAGAGGATTTTTTCTACCGCAGGATGTGCTTTGCGCGTCCATGTATCCGCATATTCGCAGTGGCGGATAGATTACTGCTACACATGCGGTTAAATCTACGCTGGGTGCGGCACAAGGTGAATTGCCCGAAGGGCAAGAGAAGGTCCCCTGGGGGATAACAGTGCCGCACAATTCGTTAGCGTGTTATTACAGACAGCACCTGCGGATTTAATCTTTGAAATTTATATTATATCATATCCGTAGAGCACCCCGCCCTACGATAACATTTAACTGTATATGTCATTCGCAGGCGCTGTTCGTAATCTCTAGACTAACAGAAAAGAAAACACCCGAGGCATTAAAAATGCTTCGGGTGTTACATTTTTGTCCGTGACGCGGGACTGGATGATTCCATTTTTATATGTTTCCTTTCAAAAACAGGTATAAAAAAACCACGCGGCTGCTGTTTCTCTGCAAGCCCTGCGTGGAACCGATCAAAAAGTGCGGTTACTTTTCGCTCTGCGTCTTATGGTCATCACCAAAGATCAGATCGTCGATGTCCGGACGGTCGGGCTTCTGCGGAATAGAGAGTCTTCTCATGATGTCATGCCTCCTTGCTAATTTACTCTATATATTATTATAGCATGTTATTCTAAAATTGCAAATTAAATTCCTGTAAAGTTACACAAATTTCACAAAAGATAAGGGGCGGCTAACGATAAGCCGTCCCTTCTTTTGCCATTTCGTATGTAGTGCTTAGCGGCCGAAGTAGCTGAAGTGCATGTAGTCGCGCTTGGTGCGCCAGCCGTTGCCGCCCCAGGTGAAGCCGTACTTGGTGAAGGCGTTGTAAACATCGCCGCCCTCGGGGATGGAGTACGGATCAATATACGGCGTCCAGTGGGTGCCGCAGGTCGGAGACAGAGAACCGTCCGAGTTGATGGTAGCTTCCATGTTCTCGTCCGGGTTGATATCAACTGCGGTGCCCTGAGAGTGCTCGCCGGTGCGCCACGAGTAGCAGCCTACATCATAGATCGGGAACTTCTCGGAGCCGTTGAAGATCTCCTCAAAGATGGCCTGATAGATGGAAGCCAGCGAAGCGTTTACCTGCAGGTAAGCCTTGGAGGCCACCTTGGTGCCGTCGGACTGCAGATGCCATACCGGAACCACGATCTCGACCATGTGAGCCTCAGCCTCAGCTGCGGACTGGTACTTGCCGTTGCCTGCGCCGTAAACGTAGGTCATCTTCTCAGCCTCGGTCTGCGGCAGACCGGTGATAGTGGTTGCGGCAGAGGTGGAAGAACCGGCGGTGGTCGGCAGGTTAGCGGAGCCGTCAACCGCTGCAATCGGCGTCTTATCTGGCTTGAAGGCGGTGCAGAAGCGGTTTGCCATGATCAGCGCCTGCTCACGGGTGGTGGTGCCGGACGGGGCCAGAATGGTGGTGTCCGTGCTGGTATCGGTGATGCCGTTGATGACCGAATGATCGACCATGGTAACGACCGGCTGCATTGCGTAATCGCTGATCATGCTTACATCGGGGTAATCCTCGATGCAGGCATCACCGGCGATCTCGGTTGCTTCGATATCGGCAGCGGCGAGGATGTTGTCGAGCATGGTGCACATTTCCTCGCGGCTGATCTTGGCATCCGGATCAAAGTTGCCGTTGGTGCGGCCGTTTACAATGCCGAGCAGGTAAGCTGCGGTGACATTGGGGTCCGAGCAGTCCTCGAACGGCTTTTTGCCCGAAACATAGACAGCCTTGCCGCTGACAGCCTTGTAGGCGTTCAGCGCAACGGCACAGAACTCTGCGCGGGTGATAGAGCCGGAAGCGGCACTGTTGGACAGGGACGAAGGTGCCAGACCGGCATTCTGCGCAGCGGCAACGCCTTCCTGCGCCCAGTTGGACACATCGGATAATGCTCCCGCGCTCGGCATGAGCATTGCGGCAGTCAGCGCAAGCATACCGGCACGGCGAGCGATAGGATGAGACATTGAATTTTTCCTCCTGACTGGTTGTTGGTTTGCCGATAAAACAAACCAGTATGTTGAAATAAAAACGAAATGGTCGAATTCAGACGAAATTACAGTAATTGTAAATTTATACACATAGTCCACAGACTTTTCCACAAGCTGTCAAGAACCTGCGGCTCTGTCGAGTGAACGGTACTGCAGAGCCTCGGCGAGATGCTCAGCCTCGATGACACTGCTGTCTGCCAGATCGGCGATCGTGCGGGCAACACGCAGTACGCGGTCATGGGCACGGGCGGTCAGCCCCAGTCGCTGAAATGCGGCCGCAAACATACGAGACGCATCCGCGCTCAGCGGGCAGTGCTCGGCAAGCTGCGGCGGCGGAATGGCGGCGTTGCATACGTCGGCACCCTGTCGGGCATACTGCCGCTCGCGCGCGGCGAGCACACGGGCACGAATGTCGGCGGAGTGTTCCTCGCTGGCCTGACCTCGTGCGGCAAGCGCGGCGTATTCAACCGGCTGCACAGCAACCTGCAGGTCGATTCGGTCGAGCAGCGGACCGGACAGACGGTGCAGATACTGCTGAACGGCAGCCTTGGTGCAGGTGCAGCGTTCCGTGCCGTACCAGCCGCATTTGCAGGGATTCATCGCGGCAATGAGCTGAAACCGTGCCGGATACGTCACCTGACCGGCGACACGCGAGATGGTAACTCTGCCGTCCTCAAGCGGCTGGCGCAGGGTTTCGAGTACATCGCGGCGGAATTCCGGAAATTCATCCAGAAACAGCACACCGCGGTGCGCGAGCGTGATCTCACCGGGGACGGGCAGCCGCCCTGCGGCACCCGAACCGCCAGCCATCGCGTTGGCCGAGGAATTATGGTGCGGTGCACGGAACGGCCGTTCGGCACGCTCGACCGCCTCCTGCCCTCTGCCGATGGCGGACCAGACACGGATAACCTCCAGCCGTTCGCTGTCAGACAGCGGCGGCAGGATGGTGGAAAAGCGCTTTGCAGCCATGCTCTTGCCCGAACCGGGCGGTCCGGAAAGAAGCACGTTGTGTCCGCCTGCAGCCGCGATCTCGAGCGCGCGTTTGACCGCGTGCTGACCGAGCACATGCGCAAAATCCAGCGCATCGTCCTGCGGTTCGGGCCTGGGCGGAGGAGCACACGGCGTGAGCGGCTTTCTGCCGTTCAAATGTCCGAGCAGCTCATTTAATGTACGGATCGGAAATACCGTCACACCGGAAGCGTAGGATGCTTCGGCGGCATTCATCGCGGGAACGAACACGGTTTTGAAACCGGCATCACGCGCGGCAAGCGCCATGGAAAGCGCACCGCAGACAGGCCGCAGCTCTCCGGTGAGGGAAAGCTCGCCGAAGAAGAGAGCGTTGTCGGGCGGTGCATCAATCTCGCCCGCTGCCGCCAGAATGGAAAGCAGAATGGGCAGATCGTATGCTGTTCCTGCCTTTTTTGTGTCGGCAGGTGCGAGGTTGACGGTCAGTCGGGACACGGGCCAGTCAAAGGCGCAGGCCTTTGCGGCGGCACGGACGCGCTCTCCGGCTTCGGATACCGCGCCGGTCGGCAGACCGACGACATCCAGCCGGGGAAGACCGCCGGAGAGGAAGCACTCGACGGTGACAATGTAGCCGTCAATGCCGCTCAGTCCTGCGGAGAATACGCGAGATACCATGCCGATCCCTCCGATACTTATGGCATAACCATATAACTATACATCTAATACTATACTATGTGTCATCAGATTACGCAATAAAAAACACGGAAAAAACACAGAAACTCCATGATAAAAAGTTTGCATGCGTTTCATAATACGGAACAGCTTATCAAAATTTGAAAAATAGTGCGGAAAATAGTACATTTACTGTTTACAACTTTGTGCGTGAGTGCTACAATGAAGGGGCAGGTAAGGCTTAGTTTAGGTTAAAATACACCAAAACGAGGGCTTTTAATTCCGATTGAGAATTATAATTTTTTATAGGAGGACATCAACATGGCAAGAAAGATGAAGTCCATGGACGGCAACACTGCGGCCGCGCACGTATCGTACGCGTTTACCGAAGTTGCGGGTATCTATCCGATCACCCCGTCCAGCCCCATGGCAGACAGCGTTGACCAGTGGGCTGCCGCAGGTCAGAAGAACATTTTCGGTACTACCGTTAAGGTAATCGAAATGCAGTCCGAGGCAGGTGCGGCGGGTACCGTACACGGCTCTCTGGCAGCAGGTGCACTGACCACCACCTACACCGCATCTCAGGGTCTTCTGCTGATGATCCCGAATATGTACAAGATCGCAGGCGAGCTGCTTCCGTGTGTATTCCACGTTTCCGCTCGTACCGTTGCATCTCATGCACTGAACATCTTCGGTGACCATTCCGACGTTATGGCTTGCCGCCAGACCGGTTTCGCTATGCTGGCTGAGACCAACCCGCAGGAGGTTATGGACCTTTCTGCAGTAGCACATCTGGCTACCATCAAGTCCCGTGTTCCGTTCATCAACTTCTTCGACGGCTTCCGTACCTCCCACGAGATCCAGAAGATCCAGGTTTGGGATTACGAGGATCTGAAGGAAATGTGCGACATGGATGCTGTTGAAGCATTCCGCAAGCGCGCACTGAACCCGGAGCACGCTATGATGCGCGGCTCTCACGAGAACGGCGACGTGTTCTTCCAGCACCGCGAGGCTGCCAACAAGTACTACGAAGCTGTTCCGGGCATCGTTGAGGAGTACATGGGCAAGGTAAATGCCAAGCTCGGCACCAACTACCAGCTGTTCAACTACTACGGCGCTGCTGACGCTGACCGCGTTATCATCGCTATGGGCTCCATCTGCGACGTTGCAGAGGAAGTTATCGATTACCTGAACGCACACGGCGAGAAGGTCGGCCTGGTTAAGGTTCGTCTGTACCGTCCGTTCCGTGCTGACAAGCTGATCGCAGCTATCCCGGAGACCGCTAAGAAGATCGCAGTCCTCGACCGCACCAAGGAGCCGGGCTCTCAGGGCGAGCCGCTTTACATGGACGTTGTTACCGCTCTGGCTGATGCAGGCATCACCGATAAGGTAGTAACCGGCGGCCGTTACGGTCTGGGTTCCAAGGATACGCCCCCGTCCTCCGTATTCGCTGTATACGAGGAGCTGGCTAAGGCAGAGCCGAAGAAGATGTTCACTCTGGGCATCAACGACGACGTTACCTACCTGTCCCTCGAGGAGAAGCCGGCACCGAACACCGCAGCAGAAGGCACGACCGAGTGCAAGTTCTGGGGTCTCGGCGGCGATGGTACCGTTGGTGCGAACAAGAACTCCATCAAGATCATCGGCGACCACACCGACAAGTTCGTACAGGCTTACTTCCAGTACGACTCCAAGAAGACCGGCGGCGTAACCGTTTCGCATCTGCGTTTTGGCGACAAGCCGATCCGTTCTCCTTACTACATCAACAAGGCTGACTTCGTAGCATGCCACAACCCGTCCTACATCACCAAGCACTTCCCGATCGTGCGTGACGTTAAGCCGGGCGGCGTATTCCTCATCAACTGCCAGTGGTCTCCGGAAGAGCTGAGCAAGCATCTGGCAGCTTCCGAGAAGCGCTACATTGCTAAGAACAACGTTCAGCTTTACACCATCAACGCGATCGACCTCGCTATCGAGATCGGCATGGGCAAGCGCACCAACACCATTCTGCAGTCTGCATTCTTCGCACTGGCTAAGGTAATGCCGAGCGAGCAGGCTATCCAGTTCATGAAGGACGCTGCTACCAAGTCCTACCTGAAGAAGGGCCAGGACATCGTTGATATGAACCACAAGGCTATCGACATCGGCGCTACCGCATACCAGAAGATTGACGTACCGGCTGACTGGGCTGACGCACAGGACGAGGCTGATACCCGCGAGCTGCAGGGCCGTCCGGAAGTTGTCAAGATGGTCAAGGACGTTATGGAGCCGATCGGCCGCATGGACGGCGACTCCCTGCCGGTATCCGCATTCGCAGGCGAGCATGTTGACGGCTCCTTCGAGCACGGCGCAGCTGCTTACGAGAAGCGCGGCGTAGCAGTTACCGTTCCGCAGTGGAACGAGGCTACCTGTGTTCAGTGTAACCAGTGTGCTTACGTCTGCCCGCACGCTACCATTCGTCCGTTTGCACTGACCGAAGAAGAGGCTGCTGCTGCACCGGCTTCCACCAAGCTGGTTGACATCAAGGCAGGCAAGGGCAAGGGCGTTTACAAGTACACCATGGCTGTATCTCCGCTGGACTGCATGGGCTGCGGCGTATGTATCGGCGTCTGCCCGACCAAGTCCCTCAAGATGGTACCGCAGGCAGAGGAAGCTGCTCAGCAGGATGCATTCGATTACTGCGTAGCAAAGGTTTCCGAGAAGGCCGACATGATCTCCACGAACTCCGTAAAGGATTCGCAGTTCAAGAAGCCGCTGCTTGAGTTCTCTGGTTCCTGCGCAGGCTGTGCAGAGACCTCTTACGCCCGCCTGATCACTCAGGTTTGCGGCGACCGTATGTACATCTCCAACGCTACTGGCTGTTCGTCCATTTGGGGCGGCCCGGCTGCTACCTCCCCGTACACCGTTGATGCAAACGGCCACGGTCCGGCATGGGCTAACTCCCTGTTCGAGGATAACGCAGAGCACGGCCTTGGCATGTACTACGGCCAGGAAGCTCTCCGTGAGCGCCTGATCTCCAAGCTGGAAGTTATGGCTGGCTCTGAGAACGCTACCGACAGCTTCAAGAACGCTGTTAACAGCTTCATGGATACCAAGGACAACGGCGCTGCTAACGCTGAGCCGGCAAAGGCACTGGTTGCAGAGCTCGAAAAGGGCGCAGCAGCAGGCTGCCCGGACTGCAAGGATGTTCTGGCTCACAAGGAATACCTCGCTAAGAAGTCCGTTTGGATCTTCGGCGGCGACGGCTGGGCATACGATATCGGCTTCGGCGGTCTGGATCACGTTCTGGCATCCGGCAAGGACGTAAACGTTATGGTATTCGATACCGAGGTTTACTCCAACACCGGCGGACAGGCTTCCAAGGCTACCAACATCGGCGCTGTTGCACAGTTCGCAGCTTCCGGTACGTCGGTGTAGGTGTCGGCGTTATCGGCAGCAGGCACGGTGCCAAGAAGAAGAGCCTTGCTGAGATCGCTATGAGCTACGGCTACGTTTACGTTGCACAGGTAGCTATGGGCGCTAACCCGGCTCAGACCCTGAAGGCCATCGCTGAGGCTGAGGCTTATCCGGGCCCGTCGCTGGTAATCGGCTATGCTCCGTGTGAGATGCACTCCATCAAGGGCGGCATGACCAACTGCCAGGCTGAGATGAAGAAGGCTGTTGACTGCGGTTACTGGAACCTGTTCCGCTTCAACCCGCAGCTGGCTGACGAGGGCAAGAACCCGTTCATTCTGGAGTCCAAGGAGCCCAAGACCGAGGATTACCGCAAGTTCATGATGGGCGAGGCTCGTTACTCCGCACTGACCCGTTCGTTCCCGGATCGTGCAGAGGGCCTGTTCGAGCGTTCCGAGGTAGAGTCTACCAAGCGTTACGCTCACCTGAAGCGCCTGCAGGATCTGTACGCTCCCGAGGCGTAAGATCGCGCAAAACGCTTGCTGAAATAGCATAATAAATCCCGCAGAGGTTTTCTCTGCGGGATTTTTTTGCGTTTTAATCAAGTGGAGAGTTGCGCTCTGCGGAGCGCAGGAGTTCGCCGTACCCACGGCGGTGGGCAAAAGGATGGACACCAAGGTTTCCACCCTTTTGAATCCCGTTTCCTTTTGAGATAGCACGGCGAAATTTGCAGAACTGAGACTATAGGGGAACGGCAGAGGATTTTTTCTTCCGTAGGGGCGCACAGTGTGCGCCCATTTCCCTACCTATTCTCAATGCCAGATACTTTACTGCTACACATGCGGTTTGCTCTACGCAGGCGCAACATACCCGTGTTGCGCAACTCGGTGGTCTGGTGTCTGCGGACGGCACCTGTAAATTCATCTGCACACGCGCAATCGTAGGGGGAGCACACTGTGCTCCCGCACCGTCGCCAACCGGGCGCAGACAAACGATTTTGCCGCTGCATGATACATTTCTGTTTCAAAATACAAAGAGATATATCCTTCCGGAAAAATTTATGCTATACTGAAACCAGATAAGACAGGCAGGACAATTGGATAGAGAAAGGCGGGGTTTTATGAACAGAGATCTGCTCAAACGTGTGGGAATGTTGACGGCGAGTGCTGCCGTCTGCTATGGCGGGATTTTTGGTGCGTTAACGCTCAACGGCCTGCGCTATATGCGTCCGACGGCGGATAATTGGTGGCTGCTGCCGTGGGTCGAACCGGCGGCAAGAGTCGAACAGTGCGTTATGGACTTCGGTGAGGGCGACCCGACCTACACTGTCACCGGATACGATGCACAGAACCGCGAGATTTGGTCGCGCACGACATTCGGCAAGCTGGCATCGGTCGGCAGCAGCCGTGATGTGTACATCGGCAATACATCGGCGCGGTATTTCTTCGGTCAGGGCGGAAAAGCGGACTCGGTTTGCCAGTATGATGAACAGGGACGGCTTATCCGTATGGAAACCGACTATGGCGGCATATCGACGTATTACTACCGCGGCGATGCGACTGAAACGTATCTGGAGGAAACGCACAACGCGCAGGGCGCGTTGACCGGTCGCAAGATCACCGAAACCGACCCGCAAACAGGCAGTACCGTCACCAATATGGACATATACGAGGACGATGGTACCTATCTTGCCTCGCAGTACTGCATACTGGATTCGCATGGCAACATCGTAAAGCAAGTGCATGTCAGCGCGGGCGGACAGATGAGAACCTGTGACTATCAGTGGACGTATGACGATGCCGCGCGCACGGCCACCTGTGTGGACGAGGCGGAGGGCACAACCGAGAAATACTGGTATGACGAACAGGGACGCTGGATAAAAAATGCATATAGCTTTTCGGAGGATGGTTTTTCGCGTGAGATTACAACAACATACACTGACGTAACCCGCTGAGGAGGTGTTTGGGTGAAGCTGAACATTCTTAAACGAGCCGGAATGCTGGCGGCAAGCATTGCGGTCTGCTGCGGCGTTGTTTTCGGCGGCTTATCGATGAACGGACTGCGGTATGTCCGTCCGACAGCGGAAAACTGGACGTTTCTGGCGTATATGCAGCCTGCTGCTCGGATTGAACAGCAAAAGACAACGCGCGTGATACCGGATGAGAAGGAATGGTCCTATCTCAGAATCACCGGCTACGATGCACAGAACCGCGAAATCTGGTCGCTGAATTGCAAGCGTCCGTTCGGTGTGAGTTCCAGCGAACGCAAGGTTTACAGCGGCAGCAAAATGATATGGTATTCCACAACCTGTGGTGTAAAGACGGTTTCTTACACAGAGTATGACGAGCAGGGGCGTATCATTCGCACAGCGAATGCGGACGGAATAGAGACTTACACCTATCGCGGAGACGAGGAAGAACCGTATCTGGAGCAGAGCTGCGACACGGCAGGCAACATGCAGTCACAGACAGTGTCGGAATACAATCCCAAAACCGGAGAAACGACCAGAACCAGCACGATTTTTGAGGGTGTGCTGACCGGTACATGGATCACGGTGAAGGATGCACGCGGCTCCACGCTGCACATGGAAAATGATGTGCATGATCCGAATTACGAAATGATGCAGGACAACGAGTGGACATACGACGACACCGAGCGCACCGCAGTCTGCGTCAGCGAGGATGGCGTAACCGAGAAAATATGGTATGACGAGCAGCAGCGCGTCCTGCGGGATGAATACTACACGCCGGACGGTATTCTGCAGACCTGCACCGTCAATAATTTTTTTGACATTACCCGATAAATCTGGGAACCTTTTGCAGATACCAACGTCAAATACAATGCAGCGATCAGAAAACAGCGCGCGCAATATCCAAAACAAAGAAAAAATCACTGACCGCTGAATTAAAAGGAGGATTTTCTATGAAACGAACGATTGCAGCGATTTTATCTGCGGCTATGCTGGTAACGGCAGCTGCGGCAGCGGAAGCGCCGAGCAGTTGGGCCAAGTCGGCGGTGGATACCGCGCGGAACGCGGGCATTGTGCCGGAGCAGGTCGATCAGGCGTACACGCAGAGCATCACCCGAGCGGATTTCTGTGCGCTGGCGGCAGCGGTTTACCGCACCTGGGAAAAGAGCGGAAACGTAAAATCCGTCGAGAAAACCGCGGTTTCCTTCTCGGATACCAAGGACGAGGACGTGCTGCTCTGTGCGTCTCTGGGCGTGGTAAACGGCGTTGGCAATGGCAAATTTGCACCGCAGCAGCAGCTGACCCGTCAGCAGGCGGCAAGCATGCTGCACCGTCTGGGCAACCTGCGTAAGGATGCCAAGAATGAGGTAAAGGACCGTATGCCGCACGTTTTCGCGGACGGCGCGGATATTCAGGCGTGGGCACGGAATGATGTGTACTGGGCGTACAACAGCGGCGTGATGAACGGTGTCAGCGGCAATCGTTTTGCACCGAATAACAGCTATACGCACGAGCAGTCCATCGCGACCATGCTGCGCCTGTATGATACCAAGTATGCTGTCAAGGACGACAGCACGAGCAGCACCGGCAGCAAATATTATATCAATCGTGCGGTTGTCGGTCCGGGTGTTTCGCAGGTCTATCTGGAGGATACAAAGGGCAATCGCCTGCTGACAGATTACAAGGACACCAAGGGCGAATTTTACGATATTGAGTTGTTCGGTGAGTGGGTCACGCTGCGGAAAACCGTGGACTATCAGCATGATGTACACAACATGAAGACCGGTGAAACCTTGGAAAACTACGCTGTTACCGGCACGGACGGCGAGCAGGCCGGCTGGCTGCGTCCGTCTCCGGAGAATGGCGGTACGGTTTATGGCAAGGACCGCATTATCTATGCCGATGGCACGAGCAGCACGCAGACGTATGACGCACTGACCGATTTCAAGGATGGCAAGGCAGTTGTCCGCGTGGACAGCAAGACCATTGCCGCTATCGACATCACCGGCAAGACCCTGTGGAGCATGGATTTTGCGTTTGACCACAGCAAGATGGCTGTTGAGATTTTGCTTTCTGGTGATGGCAAGGGTGACCGCTTTGTTGTTGTAAATCGGGACGGTTCCTCGTACACGATTATTGCAGGCGGCAAGCGCATTGCGTCCAGCTCGCGCGCGCTGCAGCTGAATCAGTACAGCGATACCTACATCGCCGCAGAATCGACCGGTTATTACGCGCTGTACAACTTTAAGGGCAAAAAGCTGACAAAGACCTATCAGAATGCGTTCGATGAGGTCGGTCAGAACATTTACAGCCACTGGATCAACGACAAGGAATACGAATATATCCGCTGTGATGCGGATGGCACGAACAAGGTTCTGTTCCGCGTGAAGTGCCAGAATGGCCGTCCGGGTGCACTGCCGACCGACGGCGCAGGCGTGTATGCGCTCCGCACGGATGAGCATACCGTTACCTGCTTTGACCGCTTCGGCACGACGCTCGGCACCATCAAGCAGGATGGCGAAATCACGATGGAACCCACCTTTGAAAACGGCTGTGTCCGCGTGATGGATAAGCTGTATCTCCCGACGGGTGAGGAAATCTGATAAACACGAAAAAGGCACTCTTCGGGGCACCCTCCATAAGGAAGATGCCCCAAGGCGGCTTTTACAACTCAATTTAACATTTTCCGAAACGGTGTAGCCTTATTGGTTACGCCGTTTCT
>OGXF01002050.1_pt1 | contig 12320 bp, 13 predicted proteins | sample 1576191 | NCBI WGS metagenome assembly OGXF01 (sample SAMEA3541545, study PRJEB24748) | human gut metagenome | biome: human gut; feature: human-associated habitat; material: faeces | place: China | collected 2012
ATTTGGTGTATCACATATTTGCCTGCCACTTTTCTAAAGAAACAATTCACCCGGACCGCAGGGAGAGCTCCCGGGTGAGGGGGCCGATGCCGGGGCCCACCTCCAGCACCCCGCAGCCGGGGGCGGCGCCGGAGGCCTCGGCAATGTCCCGGGGCACCCAGCCCTCAATGAGAAAATTTTGTCCCATGGATTTGGAGAATCGGAAGCCGTGCCGGGCCAGCAGGGCCTTGATGTCGTTGATGTTGCAGAGATCCATTCTGTATCCTCATTTCTCAGGGGCGGGCCGCCCTCGGCCCACCCGTGTGGAAGTATCTCCAATATAGAAGAAAAGGGGCCGTTCGTCAAGAGCGGCCTTGCCAATTTTTTCAGCGCCTGATACAATAAAAATGAAAGCGAGGTGCGCGCTATGAAAAAGCGATGGTGTTCCATTCTGACCGCGCTGCTGCTCCTGCTGCCTCTGGCGGCGATGCCGGCCAGTGCGGACGCAGGGCCCAAGCCGTCGGTGGTGGTGGAGTTGACCGGTCTGGAGGGACGGACCTGCTGGGGGACGCTGCTGTCCCAGCAGGAGGGCACCGGGCCGTACGGCCGCTTTTCGGAGGGGGAGACGGTGGAGGGTCCAGAGAAGGACCGGGCCCTGCGCGCCATGCGGCCCCTGGACCAGATGGATCCAGAGGGCTTTTACCTGCTGGACTTCGCGGAGGACTGCTCCGACGGGGAACTCAGCTGGACCTACTACCCGCCCCACACCTATCAGATCGCCCTCTGGTTTCCAGAGGAGGACGCCCTGGCGGTGAGCGCGGTCTATCACCGGTACGCCTTCGACAGCTACTACCGGCTGGACCTGTCCGGCTTGGAGTTGACGCCCGGGGGGATCGTGGAGCTGGAGGCGGCGCGCCTCCAGCGGGATTACCCATACGGGGCCTCTCTGCTGGCCCTGGCGGGGCGGGTGGCCCTCACCCTGGGGGCGGAGCTGCTGCTGGCGCTGGCCTTCGGCCTGCGCACCGGACGGGCGCTGAGGTGGGTGGCCGGGGTGAATCTGGCTACCCAGCTGGGTCTGAACCTGGCGTTGGAGGTATTTACCTACTGCAACGGGGCTCTGGCGGGGGTGATGGCGATTCTGGCGCTTCCGGTCTATCTGGCAGCGGAGGTGGCGGTGACCCTGGTGGAGCTGCGGATCTACCGGCGGAAGCTGACGGGTGAGCGGGGTCTGTCCGGCCGGCGGATCACGGCGTATACCTGGACCGCCAACCTGTGTTCCTTCCTGGCCGGGGTGCTGCTGTCCTTCCAGCTGCCCACCCTGTTTTAAGCGATGCCGTGGGCCTGTCCGGCAGCGATCCGCTGGCACACCTGCCAGATGTATTGGACATCAAGAGAAGCTCCGCTCCGAAATGTTGGGGAGCGGGGCTTCTCTGTGTTGAAACGATTCTTTGTGATCGTTGTGGCGTCACACCTTCTTCATGCGCTGTACCGGCTTTCTCGTTTTTCTGCGTCATCTCATAGGAATACGGCAACAGCCGGTCATGTTTCATGGCAGCGTTTTTATTTTTTCAGTCTCCATGATAAATTCACAATTCCATGATACACTTGGAGCGGGTGATGTATAGATGAAACACATTCTGATCGTCGAGGACGAACTGGATATACAGGAGCTGCTGCGGACCTATCTGGAGGATGCAGGCTATGGAACTTCCGTGGCTGGGGACGGTGTGGCAGCCCTTTCCATGTTTCATGCCCAGCCCTTTGACTTGGTCCTGCTGGACCTGATGCTGCCTAAGATCAATGGGTTTGGCGTCTGTGAGCTGATCCGCCAGCAGTCTCAGGTCCCGGTCATCATGCTGACTGCGCTGGACAGTGAGGAACAGCAGCTCAAGGGCTTCGGCATGGATATTGATGACTATGTGACCAAGCCGTTCTCCATGCCGGTGCTGCTGGAAAAGATCCGCGTCATTCTCCGCCGCGGAGGAAACGCGGATGAGGAGAGCCGTCTCCGATACCGTGACCTGTCCCTTGATTTGGACGCCCGGGAGGCGCTGTTGGAGGACCACCCTTTGGACTTGACCGCCCGGGAATTCGAACTGCTCCACACATTTCTGGCCGCACCGGGACGGGTGTTCACCCGGGAGATGCTGCTTGCCAAGCTGTGGGGCTATGACTTTTACGGGGATGAGCGGGTGGTGGACAGCCACATCAAAAATCTCCGGCATAAGCTGGGACGGGGCTATATCGAAACAGTCAGGGGGGTGGGCTACCGTGCCGCGAAAGAAGGTCTCTGAGCGTCTGACGGTTCGCGTGTTCCTGATCACCGCCAGTCTTTTGCTCTTTGCCGGGGCCATCACGTTTGGCTTCATTGCATGGGCCGCCCCCAGCACCTACACCGCTGTGATGAACGACGATCTTGCCGCTCAGATGGATGTATTGGTCGAACAGTTGGCAGACACCGCACCGGAGGACTGCGGGAAGCTGCTGGACGAGTTTACCCTCTCCTCCGGCGCCACCGCCACACTGACGGGACCGGATGGCCGCCTGGTGGACACCGGGGCACAGATCGCGCTTCAGGCTGTGTATGAAAGCGGGGATATGATCGTTACGACCGCCGAGAGGGATACTGCGATCAGCTTTGGGACAACAGATTCAGAGTCAGGGGATCATGTGTCCGTCACCATGTCGGAGCAGTCAACCATCGCCGCGGAGGTGCGCTTTTCCGGGCGGGAGGAGAGCTATACACTCTATGTCACCCCACGGCTCAAAGCGGAGAATGTGGCGGTGCGGGCGCTGGTACAGATGGCCCCGTGGCTTCTGCTGGTGCTGCTGACCTTTTCTCTGCTGTGCGCCTTTTTTTATTCCAGGTACTTTACCCGGCCCATTGTGCGGATGAGCGATATTGCTGGGAAGATGGCCGAGCTGGACTTTCACTGGGAATGCGGCGAAACGCGCCGGGACGAGATCGGGCAGCTGGGCCGCAGCCTGGATGCAATGGCAGAAAAACTCTCCACTGCCCTGACAGAGTTGGAGAGCGCCAACCAGGCGCTCCGGGGCGAGGTGGAGCGGGAGCGGGAATTGGACCGGCAGCGGATGGCCTTTTTCAATGCAGCCTCCCATGAGTTAAAGACCCCGGTCACCATCCTGAAGGGACAGCTGACCGGAATGCTGGAGGGCGTAGGAGTTTATCAGAACCGGGACAAGTATCTGCTTCGCTCTCTTCAGGTGACGGGGCGCATGGAGAACCTGGTTCAGGAGATGTTGACCATCTCCCGGATGGAGGCCGGAGCCGCAGCGATGAAACAGGAGCCGGTGGAGCTTTCCGCCTTGCTTGAGGAGCAGTTGAAGCTGGACGCCGGGCTTTTGGAGCAGCGGAGCCAGCATCTGGACAAGGAATTGACGCCGGGGATCACCACAATTGGGGATGCAGTTCTGCTGGGAAAGGTGCTGGGGAACCTGATCTCCAACGCCTCCCTCTATTCTCCGGATGGGGCCGGGATCCGTATCTGGTGCGGCTGGCAGGACGGGCGTCCAGCTGTGACGGTGGAAAACGCAGAAGCGCATATCGGGAAGGACGCTCTGCCCCATCTGTATGAGGCGTTCTACCGGGAGGAGTGCTCCCGGAACCGCGCCTCCGGCGGCAGCGGCCTTGGCCTCTATCTGGTAAAGATGATATTGGACCGCCATGGGGCTACGTGTACCATTGAGAATACAGCGGATGGAGTCCGAGCGACGGTGTGCTTTCCCTCTATTTTCGATTGAACCGATGCCCAGACTGCGGTCAGGAACGGGTCCGATACAGAATGATCCTATTCTGTATCGGACCCGTTTTATCACCAGCCGTTTGACCGCTGTTCTCCATATAAACCACACGCGCTCTCCACACATTCTCCATATTGCCCTGGTATCCTTGGCCCATCCCATGCAGAAAGGAACAAGGCATTATGGAAATCCGTATCGAACATCTCAGTATGACCTATCCCAGCGGGAAGCAGGCATTAAAGGACCTGGATCTGGAACTCAAGGCTCCGAGCCTCATTGGACTTCTGGGCCCCAACGGGGCCGGTAAGTCCACATTGATGAAGCTGCTGGTGGCGGCCCTCCTGCCCACCAGAGGGGAAATTCTGGTGGATGGACAGCCCCTTGACAGAACGGAACGTCTGCTGAAAGCCCGGTTGGGGTATCTGCCCCAGGATTTCGGTCTGTTTGACGAGTTGGCCGTCACGCAATTTCTGGACTATATGGCGGCGCTGAAAGGGATCGGAGATCCCAAAGCGGCCATTCAGAAAGCGGTCCGAGCAGTCAATCTGGAGGAAAAGGCCAGGGCCAAAATCCGCACGCTCTCCGGCGGACAGCGCCAGCGGGTGGGTATTGCCCAGGCGATTTTGGGGGACCCGCCCTTCCTGATTTTTGATGAGCCCACGGTAGGACTGGACCCGGAGGAGCGGATCCACTTCCGAAATCTGTTCTCCCACGCGGCCCAGGACCGGCTGGTCCTGCTCTCCACCCACATCATCGAGGATGTGCAGTCCGTGTGCGATCAGCTCGTGGTGATCGACCGCGGGCAGATCCTCTTTACCGGCACCCCGGAACAGCTGATCCGGTCCGCATCCGGCCATGTGGGGGTATTCTATGAGCGGGAGGCCAATCAGGAGGATGGGCTCCACATCACCGCCCGGGTGAACACCGCACAGGGCGTTCGCTGCCGGGCGGTGGCAGATCAGCTCCCCGCCTTTGTTCAGCCGGAGGAGCCAACGCTGGAGGACGCCTACCTCTATCTGATCTCCCGGGAGGCAGTACAATGAAGACGCTTCGGTTGTTCCCCCTGGAGCTGGGACGTCTGCTCCGCAGCCGGTTGACCTGGCTGGTCATGCTGCTCACCGTCCTTGGCCCTGTGGTGGGGCTTTACCTCTATCAGTCGGCTGTTTCCACCATGAACTCCCTGTATCTGGCCAACCCCGCGATTGCCGGGGGCATTGCAGGCGGGATCCTGTTTGGCCTGCTTGCCATCCTTGAACTGGACCGGGCCTGCCGCAGCCGGGTGGACGTTCTCGTGGACGCGGTAGTGTCCCCTTTGACCGCAGCCCTGACGCGGCTGTCGGCTCTGTTGACCACTGCGGTTTTGACCACGACCCTTACGATGCTGGTGTGGCTCCCCATCAGCGCGGGGCTGATCGGTGCGGTGTTTGATATGGTGGATTATGTGCTGGCCTACTTGCTCTTCATGGGCCTTGCCCTGCCGCTGGGCGTTCTGGCGGCGGCGTCTGCCTACCAGTTCACCCGCCGGGCAGACCTGTCCCTTGTGGTATTTGCCGCGTTTTGCGGGCTGAGCCTGACTGTATGGGCGGAGAACTGGCAGCTGTGCTGGCTCAACCCCTGCGTGTGGGCGTTGTCCGATGATTTTTCCAACTTTCGGATCTACCGGTCCGTGGCCTACATGCGCCTGACCTGGCTGGCGGGTCTGGCCGGAGTTTGGACGCTGTCGTATCTCTGTATCCGTCAGTACGGGAAGGGGGCGTTGGGCTCGTTAGCCCGGAGCATCCGGCGGGCTTACCGTCCGGTGATCGCCGTGACATTGCTGGCCTGTTCCGGCACTGCCTATGCGGCCCAGCCCATGGTGGACAACAGCAATCCAGATCAGACGGCGATGACCTTTTTTGAGATCCCCTACCTGGACGGCGTGATCTGTACCGGCCGCTCGGCGCAGGTATTTCCCGATGTATCTGCCGGAACGGTGCGCGGCAAGGCGAGCTATTCCTTTGAAAACAGCTCCGGTCAGGAACAAAAGGTTGCATTGGGCGTTACTCCCGGCTACACGATTTCCAATGTGCGGGCCAACGGCGAGACCGTTCCTTTTTCGGTGGGGGATTACCAGGAATTCAATGAGGTGTTGCTGGAAGTTACGCTTCCCGCCGAGGCTCAGATCGAATTGACCATGGAATACGGCGGGTTCCCGCGCGAGGACCAAAACCTTTCGGATAGCCAAGGAAGCACAGAGATCAGTGGGACGTATCTACAGCTGGAAAATGCGGCGCTCTCCCCACGGCTGCTGAATGTACTGCCCGATGAGAACTACTATCCCACAGAGATGGAAATTACACTTCCAAATGCCATGACAGCGATCCCTTTTGGCTCCAGCCGGGCAGAGGTCGTTGCAGAGCATGAGGATGGCACCAAAACCTGGCGCTGGGAAGATATCGGCACCGGCGGCATCCTCTATGCCGGAGATTACGTCCGGGAGGATATTCAGGCCGGGGGCATGACCATCGAGCTTTACTATGGCCGCAAGCATCAGGACATTATGACTCAGGCCAACGCGGCCGATGCGGTGCGGGATGTGGTGGAGTATTGCGCCGCACACTATGGAACGCTGTCCTTCGGCAGCGGCGAAACGCTGAAGCTGATCCAAAGCCGCATCGCCGGGGGCGGATATGCTGCCGGCGGCGCCAGCCTGTTGGATGAATCGGACTTTACCGCCGCCAATCTGAACCGTGCGGAAAAGGGCAGCGGTGACAGTGAGGTGATGATTCACGAACTGGTCCATCAGTGGTGGGGATTGGGCAATATGTTTGATATTCCTGAGCCGGACAGCCCCTGGTCTGCAGAGGGCCTGACCGTCTACACCACATACCGTATCGTCAAGGAACTGTATGGGGAGGAGTATGCCCGGACCCATTACATTGACCAGTGGCAGCAGGAGGTGGATGACTATTATCTGAATTTCTATGTGCGCCATCCGGAATATCTGGAGATGCTGCCGGAAGCAGAACGTCTGCGCATTTCCAACAGCTTGTCCGGAATGCGGCAGTACAGCGAGATGCCGCTGAAGCTTCTGAAGGCGGAGCAGCTTGTAGGCGGTGAGGACGCCATGGACCAGGTCCTCTACGATCTGTTCAACCGAGAGATCGACCCCATGTACCCTTATCTCACCTATGATGAATTTTTGAGCGCCTGTGGGCTGACAGAGGAGGATTTGAACCTTGGGTAAGATATATCGCTATGAGTGCAGGCGGCTGCTGTGGAATCAGTTCTTTGTGGGGCTGATCGCCGTGCTGCTTTGTTACGGCGCCCTGGTACTGCGGGATGCGACCATTCTGGGGGTGTCCCACACAGCGCCGTTTTCCCCCTGGAGCTTTGGGGATTATCTCTGCCGGATGCTGCCGCTTCTGTGGATCGGGGCGCTATTTTTTCTGACCTTCTTTACCTCCAACAAGGCCCGGCGGGCGGCGGCGCTCACAGAGGCCGCGCCCATGCGGCCTGCCCGCTATACCCTGGCCCGGTGCGCCGCCGCGTTCACGGGGACGGTCATGCTGGCGCTGCTCTGTATCGTGGAAGCGGCTGTGTTTTATGGGCGGATGTTCGGCTGGTACGACTGGGGGAGCCTGGTCTTTCCCGCGCTGGTGACCCTCCTGCCTCCTCTGGTGTTCGCCCTGGGCAGCGGATGGCTGCTTGGGCGGCTGAAACCCTGGCTGCTGTATGTCTGGATGGCAGCCCCCGTTCTTCTGGCAGTCCTGCCCTTGCCAGAGGTTTTGGGACTGTGGGATGGGAGCTTCTTCACAGCCTATCCGCTCACGCTGGAGGGCCTTGACCCGGCATTTACGCTGCCGGGACCTATGGTCATGGCTCAGCTGCTCCTGTTGGCGGCTGGTGCAGTGCTGCTGGCGTTGGGGGAAAGAAGCGGAGCAGCAAAACAAAAAAGCAGTTGGTAAAGTTTAATATATGCTCACTATGTCGATAGATAAAGATTACTATGTTTACAACTACGGGTCAAGGTCAGTGAGGTGGACGGGGAAGTCTGATATCCGAAAGAACAAGGACGCTGCCCGGCTGCACGAGATGCTCTGTTCCTGGCAACAGGCCGCCGCCAAGTTGGAGGCCGGTGAGATTTTCCATGAGGAGTATGACCGCTGGCGTTACCAATACCCGGAATTTGACAGGGCCCAGACCTATGTGAAGGTACCTCCCCAGGACCTCGTTTGATATCCTCACTTGTAGGCCATAGAAGAGGTCGTTTGTTGCACAGGATAACCATAAAAAGAAAAAGAGAGCGAACTGACGAATCAAAATCAGTTGGCTCTCTTTTTATGAATCATGAAAAAATGTTGCCAAATCATGGCCACAAAGGGCCTTAACTCCTCGAAAACCCAGTTATATCAGGCTTTTCCGGGTCTCTGAAATTATTCCCACTCGCCGAGTTAAATCCATTTCTAAACTTTTTTGTATAGAGGATTTAATTCGTCGTGGTTTTCTTTGATGCAGATTATCCTTATCCTAAGGTCTATTCGGACTTTTGCTATCAAAAATCTATCCGAGCCATCCTATCAGGGGTTTTGCTTGAGATGGATGATTGGGTGGCTTAGGAGTATTATAGCATGGTTTTATCGAATTTTCTATAGAAATTTCATTTTGCCTAATCTCGTTGATTTTCCGCTTGCCGAAATACGGGAGCAGTTTTGTTTTGATGATATTCTCCTTGGTCTGCCATGTGCTTTCTTTCAGCCGCGCCTTGAGATCGTTGGTGTAGATTTCGCAGAACGCCTCAAAGCTCATATCCAGATCACCGGCGCTCTGCTGTTGAAACTTCTGCTCCCATTCCAAGGCTTCCCGCCTCGTGGCGAATCCGCGCTTGCATTTGGGCTTGCGTTCTCCTGTCCAGTCCGTGTACTGCGTCACCACATACCACGAACCGTTTTCCTTGTTCTTATAAGCTGGCATCTGCGTCCTTCCTTTCTGTTCCGTAGAACCGTTCATTGAAATACTGTCGGTTGACGCGGCCTGCGATGGTCAGAAATCCTTTTGCCTTTAACTCCTCATTGAGCTGCCGAATGAGCTTGTAGGCATAGGGCTTCGACACATCCAGTTCCGCGGCGACTTCCTCTGCTCGAATAAATCTGTTGTCCATAAAACTCCTCCTTGTTGATTTTCGGTAATACTTGTCCTTATTTCGTGTCGGATACTTTCTGGCCGCCTTCCGATTTGCCCGGGCGGACACACCATGACTGTGATGTGCGACAGGTATTAAATTTCCGAACTTAACTACAAATATTTAAGTTTACACTTGCATTATACTAAGCATATTCCGTTATGTAAAGAGGCTTTCGAGAAAAATATTAAACTTTTTTATTTAGGCTGTATTGACATGAACTAAGCATATATGCTATAATCATCGCAACGATACCAAAGGAGTGTAGGTTTATGGCGATTGGTGAACGAATCCGTTTTATTCGTAATTTGCGTGGCATGACGCAGAAATGGCTTGGTCAAGCTGTTGGCTTTCCGCCTAAAACGGCTGATGTCCGCATGGCTCAGTACGAGTCCGGTTCCAGAACGCCGAAAGAGGATTTGGTAAAAGCTATCGCCAATGTGTTGGAGGTTTCTCCCTTGGCATTGCAGATTCCCGACATTGACAGTGACCTTGGATTTATTCACACCCTTTTTGCCATCGAGGACATTCACGGCATCCGTGCTGAAAAGCAGGGAGATGCGGTGCATCTCATCTTTGACGGCAGCAAACGTACCATGGATGAATCAATCTTTACCATGCTTTCCGCATGGGCAGAACAGTCGGAGAAGCTGCGCTGCGGCAAGATCAGCAAAGAGCAGTACGACCACTGGCGCTACACCTTCCCGGAAGAGGACACCACCCAGCGTTGGGCAAAAGTACCGTCGCAGGAACTGAGCGATCTGCTTGTGGAAGCGTTCAAGGATCAGCAGAAAGAAAAATGAACATAGAAAAAGCCCGTACTGACATCCAATCAGTACGGGCTTCAATCATATGGAGAAGTTTGTGAGCTTGGAGAAATTACTCTTTACTCACAAGCCACTGGCAACGCAGAATGACTGCGCTCCGGCGGAATCTTATCAAAATCTTATCAGAAGGGGCGGGTAAAATCCAAAAACCGTTGGTATTCCTACACTTTTCGGCTTTTCTGATTTATTCCCACTCGATCGTTCCAGTGGGCTTGGGAGTCAGGTCAAAGAGGACACGGTTGACGCCCTTGACCTCGGCGGTGATACGGGCGGTGATATGCTGGAGCAGGTCGAAGGGCACGTTCTCCACGGTGGCGGTCATGGCGTCCACGGTATTGACCGCACGGATGATCACACACCACTCGTCCGCGCGCTTATTGTCGCGGACGCCGACAGATTTGATGTCAGGGATCGCAGTAAAATACTGCCACACCTTGCCCTCCAGGCCGTTCTTGGCAAACTCCTCACGGAGGATGGCGTCGGACTCCCGGACGGCCTCCAGGCGGTCACGGGTGATGGCGCCCAGGCAGCGCACGCCCAGGCCGGGGCCGGGGAAGGGCTGGCGGTACACCATGGAATCGGGGAGGCCCAGAGCCTTACCGCAGGCGCGCACCTCGTCCTTGAACAGCATCTTCAGGGGTTCCACCAGCTCGAAGTCCAGGTCCTCCGGCAGGCCGCCCACGTTGTGGTGGCTCTTGACCGCCTTCACAGTCTTGGTGCCGGACTCGATGATGTCGGGATAAATGGTGCCCTGGCCCAGGAACTTGATCCCCTCCAGCTTGCGGGCCTCCTCCTCGAACACACGGATGAACTCCGCGCCGATGATCTTGCGCTTCCGCTCCGGATCGGACACGCCGGCCAGCTTGTCCAGGAAGCGGTCCACCGCGTCCACATAGATCAGGTTGGCGTCCATCTCGTCCCGGAACACCTTGATGACCTGCTCAGGCTCACCCTTGCGCAGCAGGCCGTGGTTCACATGGACACAGGTCAGCTGCTTGCCAATGGCTTTGATGAGCAGAGTGGCCACGACAGAGGAGTCCACGCCGCCGGACAGAGCCAGAAGGACCTTCTTGTCACCCACCTGCTGGCGGATCAGCTCCACCTGGTCGGCGATAAAGTTCTCCATATTCCAGTTGGCCTGTGCGCCGCAGACCTGGAACACAAAGTTGCTCAGTGCCTCTTTGCGGGCCGCGGCATCCTCAGGCCAGGGCTGATCGCCTTTGTGATCGGCCAGCAGCACGGGCACAGGAGCGTTGTAGATCTCCTTGGCGGCGTCGATCTCCACACCGTCTACCACACGGTTGGGACCCCCGTTCAGGATGATGCCCTTCACATTCGGCAGAGCGGCAAGCTCTTCGGCGGTGATGTCGTGGGGATGGATCTCGCTGTAAACGCCCAGTGCACGGATCTCACGGGCCAGACGGGGATTTTCCTCACTGCCCAGATCAAGTATCAGAATCATGTCCTGCTTCATTGCAGCGCCTCCTATTTTTTGTATGACTCATAGTACCACAATTCGGGTGGTTTCGCAAGATATTGTGCCTTCAAGCATGGATAAAATGCGTAGATCTTAGAGTAGGGTTCCTAGTATAGTTTGACAAAATTTGAGCAGGGGAGGGGGAGTGATCCCAGCAGCGGATGGCTCTCTCCGCCAGATTTTACAAAGCTTTTACGGTAAGCTGCTTGCTGGGAGCGAAGAAAGGGGCTATACTCACAGACAGAAACGGAAGGAGGTGAGCGCGATGGGATTTGCATTGAATGCAGCCGAAGATCTGGAGGACCTGATCTACGAGTGCAAGGAGGTCTCTGCCAGCGAGCGGTAAGGAGATATAGATCCGAATTTCAGGACCACACCATAAGGTGTGGTTTTTTGTGTTTATGGGATGACAGCAGGGGGGTAAGCCGCTCCAACAGCAGAAAGGTTCCGGAGGAGAGGGGAGGGGCGGATAAAAGTTCTCCCCGGGCCCGCCGGGGCCCGGGGAGAAAAGGATCAGATCTTGGTGATGTCGATGGGGGTCAGGTCCTCGCTGCGGCTCTGCTCCCGGACGGTGAGAACGGCCCGGGCGGTATCGATGGCGGTGACGCAGGCCACGGAGTGCTCCACGGCGGAGCGGCGGATCTTGAAGCCGTCGCTGTCCTGCTTGCGCCCCTTGGTGGGGGTGTTGATGATCAGGTCAACGGTGCCGCTCTGGATCATGTCCAGAATGTTGGGGTGGGCCTGGGAGACACGGTTGACCCGCTTGCACTGGATGCCAGCCTCCGTGAGGGCGTCGCAGGTGCCGGAGGTGGCATAGATCTCCACGCCCATCTCCTCGAAGCCCCGGGCGATGCCTACCATCTCGGCCTTGTCCTCGTCCTTCACGGTGACAATGATCCGACTGCCGCGCTTGGGCACCTTCAGACCGGCGCCCTTGAAGGCCTTCAGCAGGGCCTGGGGATAGGTCTCGGCCAGACCCAGCACCTCGCCGGTGGACTTCATCTCGGGGCCCAGGCCGGTGTCCACATCGGTGAGCTTCTCAAAGGAGAACACGGGGGCCTTGACGGCGAAATAGCTGGCCTCGCGGTACAGGCCGGTGCCATAGCCCAGGTCC
>OGXF01002055.1_pt1 | contig 12278 bp, 8 predicted proteins | sample 1576191 | NCBI WGS metagenome assembly OGXF01 (sample SAMEA3541545, study PRJEB24748) | human gut metagenome | biome: human gut; feature: human-associated habitat; material: faeces | place: China | collected 2012
CCCAGACGTTCGACATCACCATCGACACCGTCGAGGGCATGCAGTTCGACAAGGGCTATGTCTCCGCGTACTTCGTCACGGACAACGACCGCATGGAGGCCGTGATGAAGGATCCCTACATCCTCATCACCGACCAGAAGATTTCCAACGTCCAGGACATCATGCCTGTGCTCGAGGCCGTCTCCCGCGCCGGCAAGGGCCTGCTCATCATCGCCGAGGACATCGACGGTGAGGCTCTGCCCACCCTGGTCCTGAACAAGATCCGCGGCGCTCTCAACGTCTGCGCCGTCAAGGCTCCCGGCTACGGCGATCGCCGCAAGCGCCTGCTCGAGGACATCGCCGTCCTCACCGGCGGCCAGGCCGCTCTCGATGAGCTCGGCATCAAGGTCGCCGACATCACCGCCGACATGCTCGGTACCGCCAAGAGCGTGACCATCACCAAGGACAACACCACCATCGTCGACGGCGCCGGCTCCAAGGAGGCCATCGCCGACCGCGTCGCCGCCATCAAGGCCGAGATGGAGCACACCGACTCCGAGTTCGACCGCGAGAAGCTCCAGGAGCGCCTGGCCAAGATGGCCGGCGGCGTGGCGATCATCCGTGTGGGCGCCGCCACCGAGGTAGAGATGAAGGAGAAGAAGCTCCGCATCGAGGACGCCCTGAACGCTACCCGCGCCGCTGTGGAAGAGGGCATCGTGGCCGGCGGCGGCACCGCCTATGTCAACGCCATCGCCTCCGTGGAGAAGCTGCTGGCCGAGACCGAGGGCGACGAGAAGACCGGTGTGTCCATCATTGCCAAGGCCCTGACCGAGCCCATGCGCCAGATTGCCACCAACGCCGGCATCGACGGCTCCGTGGTGCTGGAGAATGTGAAGAAGGCCGACAAGGTGGGCTACGGCTTCGATGCCTATAATGAGACCTATGTGGACATGATCTCCGCTGGTATCGTCGATCCCACCAAGGTGACCCGCTCCGCTCTGGAGAATGCGGCCTCCATCGCCGCCACCCTGCTGACCACCGAGTCCCTGGTGGCCGACAAGCCCCAGCCCCCCGCTCCGGCTGCTCCGGCTGCCCCCGATATGGGCGGCATGTACTGAGCCAGAGAGAAAAAAGGCCCGGAACCGATTTGGTTCCGGGCCTTTTTGCAGGGCTGTGGCCTGTCGACGGGGCTAAAAAGAGCTGCTGCTTCCGGCATACGGAAAAGCAAGAAATACGAAGGCACCCCCGGAGCCGTTGGACTCCGGGGGTGCCTGGTGTGTAGGGGGAGATCAATCAGGCCGCGGCCTGGGCGGCAGCGGGGATCAACTGCGCCTGGAAGAAAGCGGCGGTGGCGTCCACCGTCTGATAGAGGGCAGTGAAATCGCCAGAGAACACGTTGTAGGTGTGGTCGCAGTTATCCACCAGCAGCAACTGGCTGTCGGCGTTAGCGGCGGCCTTCACAATCTTCTCGGCGTTATCGGGGGTGACGGTAGTATCGTCCTTGCCGTTGATGGCCAGAATGGGGGCCTTGATGTCAGCAGTTACCTTCAGAATGTTGGTTTCGGCCACCTCCTGGAACCAGCGCTCACCCAGCTCCAAGGGCTCCCGCCAGTCAAAGGTCATCGTATAAAAGCCCTCTTTTTTGGCCTGGGCATAGGCATCCTCAAAGCTGGTACCCGCAAACAGGGAGGCGCCGTTCAGCTCCAGGGCGCCGGACCAGGTGACAACAGCCTGGAAGGTGTCGGGGTGGGCCTCTGCGGCCAGCAGGGCGTCGGTTCCGCCCTGGCTCCAGCCCATGACGCCCAGGTTCCCGCCGTCCACAGTCTCCAGGCCGGCCAGGTAGTCCGCGGCGGCCTTGGCGTCAATGACGGCGGAGGTGTAGTTGTAATCCCGGTAGCTGGCGGTGGAGTCGCCGTTTCCCATGAAGTCGATGCGCAGGGTGGCGATGCCGTCGGCGGCCATACGGGGGGCGGCCAGGGCGTAACCCATGCCGGCTTCGTCCCGGTTGGAGCCGGTGCCGTGGAGCATCACCACGCCGGGGACCTTCGCGTCCTTGGAGGCGGAGACGGGCAGGGTCAGGGTGGCGGGAATCTCATGGGCAGGGATCCCGTCCTGGGCGGCTACAGGGATGGAAACCACGGTCTCCACATAGGTGGGCTTGAGGACGCTGAAGTTCTTGAGCACCTGGGCAAACTCAGCGCGGGTGAGCTGGCCGTTGGGGTTCAGATTGCCCTTCTGGTCACCGGTCATCACCTTGCCATAATAGCAGAAGGTCATGCCCTCCAGATCGGCGGCGGGGATGGAGTCGTAGTCGGGAGCCTCCTTCATAGCCATGCCGGAGGTGTCCACGGTAATACCCTTGTAGGAGGCGTAATCGGCGATAATAGTGGCGATACCGGAACGGGTGATTACGGTGTCGGTGCCGTACTCAGTGCCCTCAAACAGGCCGGCGGAGGCGGCCCAGTTAATGGCGTTGGCGTACCACTCGCCCTCGGTGCCGGTCACAGTGGTCTTTTCAACCGCGGGCTTACCCTCCATGTTATAGAGGGTCTGGTACACGGTGGCGCGGGTGACGGTGCCGGTGGGCTCAAAGCCCTTGTTGGTGCCGTTCATGATGCCATTGTCCAAGGCATACACGGCGGCGTTGTAGTACCAGGAGCCGGTCTCCAGATCGGCGGGATAGTTGGCGGGCTCGTCCACAATGGTGATGCGGCCGGCGGGCTCGCCGTACTGCTCGGCGGTGATGGTGCCGTCCAGCTCCTCAGTGGTGTAGTTGATCAGGGCGTCCTCCAGGGACACGCCCACATCCTTCCAGCCGCCGGCGGTCTTGAACACGCCGTAGGTGTCGCCGCCCTTGGCGGTGAAGTCGTTGGTGGCGATGGTGTAGGTGGCGGCGGGATCAAAGGCCTCGCCGTTCACCGTGGAGATGGTGACGCGGCTGCCGGGATTGGCAGGAGCGTAGTAGGTAGAGTTGGCGTATTGAGTGCCGTTCACATAGGGAACGCCGGTGTTGAGGGTGAACTCAATGCCGGACACCTGGGGGAAGGCGCCGATGGCCTCGGGGGTGGTGCAGGTAGCGGCCTCCAGGGCCTCCAGAAGCTGGGCGCCGGTCACGTCGATGGTGGCCACGGTGTTGCCGAAGGGGAAGACGGCCAGCAGGCTCTTCTTGGAAATGTCGCCCTTGGCCAGAGCCTCGCGGATGCCGCCGCCGTTGGTCAGCGCGGCGTCCACGTTCTCCTCGCCCAGAGTCTGGCGGGCCTGCCACAGGATGGCGTCGGCGGCAAAGTCGCCCAGGTTGGTCTCAGTGGTGCGGACGCCCTCGCCCTCGGGGAAGGTCATCTCGGCCTTGGTAACAGGATCGGTGGCCGCACCGCCGGAGCGGGAGCCGTTCAGATCCACCTCGGTGGTGGCGATCTTCTCGCCGTAGACTTTATCAACGGCGGTGTTGCGGTCGTCCACCAGCTTGGCCACATCGGCGTCGGTCTTGGTGTAGGAGGCGGCGGGAACCAGCTCGTCGGTCAGGGTGCCGGTCTCCTGATCGTAGATCACCACGCCCACGTTGGCCAGAGCGGTGCCAGTGGAGACGATCTTGGCGCCGTTGACCACGTTGGTATCGCCTACCTTGGCAATGATATCGGCAGTGGTGGAGTGGCTGTGGCCGTCGATGAACAGGTCAATGCCGTTCACGTGCTCACACACGTCGATGGAGCGGTTGCCGATGCTCTCGTCATCGATGCCCAGGTGGCCCAGGCAGACAATCAGATCGGCGCCGGCCTTGTTCAGCTCATCGACCTGAGCCTGGGCGACGGCGTACAGCTTGTCGGTCTGGGGGAAGGTGATGCCGGGCATCTTGGAGGCGTCGGCCTTGGTCAGGGTCTCGGGGGTGGCCAGGCCGAACACGCCCACCTTCACGCCGCCGAGGTCAAAGATCTTGTTGGAATCGAAGACAGTCTTGCCGTCGGCCTCAGTGGTCATGTCGGCGCACAGGATGGGGAAGTCGGCATCCTTGGCCAGGGCCTTGAGGTTGTCGATGCCGAAGTCCAGCTCATGGTTGCCCACGGTCATGGCATCATAACCGGCGGCGTTCATGAACTCGATGGCGCTCTTGCCCTGGTCGGCGCTCACCAGGGGCTTGCCCATGATGGAGTCGCCGGCAGAGACCAGCAGCACATCGGCGCCAGCGGCCTCGAAGTCCTTCTTCAGCTGGGCCACACCGGCCATGCCGAAGGAAGTGCCCTCCTCGTCCAGATCCGCGCCGTGGGTGTCGTTGGTATGGAGAATAACAACCTTACCATCGACATCGGGAATGACATAGGGGGTTGCGGTTTCTTCCTCTGCGGCAAAGGCGGCCCCGAACAGGGAGCACACCATAGCCAGCACGAGGAACAGGGACAGGAATTTGCTTGCGGGTTTTCTCATAGAAAACATTCCACCTTTCCTCATTGCCTTTCCCTATGAAAGGCGTTTTTTGGGGCATCCTAATGGTAACAAACTGGAAACAAAAATACAAGGTGGCGGAGAAAAAAAGTGTGCAAAAAGCACACGAATCTTATGAGCCCGCTGCTCAAAAGATTCGTGTAGGAAATAATTTATTTTTCAGCCCAGTTGCCGGTGGCCTCCGCCTTCAGATAGGCGTTGATGAAGCCGTCCAGCTCGCCGTCCATCACGGCGTTGATGTTGCTGGTCTCATAGCCGGTACGGTTGTCCTTTACCAACTGGTAGGGCATAAACACGTAAGAACGGATCTGGCTGCCCCACTCGATCTTGAGCTGTACACCCTTGATGTCGGAGATCTTCTCCGCGTGGGCCTGCATCTGAAGCTCCACCAGCTTGGAGCGCAGCATCCGCATACAGGTGTCCCGGTTCTGAAACTGGCTGCGCTCGGTCTGACAGGAAACCACAATGCCGGTGGGCTTGTGGATCAGGCGGACAGCGGAAGAGGTCTTGTTGATGTGCTGGCCGCCGGCACCGGAGGAGCGGAACACCTGCATCTCGACATCCTCCGGGCGGATGTCCACCTCTACATCGTCGGGAATCTCCGGCATGACCTCCAGCGCGGCGAAGGAGGTCTGACGCCGGGCGTTGGCGTCAAAGGGGGAGACCCGGACCAGCCGGTGCACGCCGTGCTCACTCTTGAGGTGGCCGTAGGCATTCTCACCCTCGATGGAAATGGTGGCGCTCTTGAGGCCGGCCTCGTCGCCGTCCAGGTAGTCCAGCGTCTTGCACACGTAGCCGTGGCGCTCCGCCCAGCGGGTGTACATGCGGAAGAGCATCTGCGCCCAGTCCTGGGCCTCGGTGCCGCCCGCGCCGGCGTGAAAGGTGAGGATGGCATTGGAGCCGTCATACTCGCCGGTGAGCAGAGTGGACAGCTTGGCCTCCTCTATCTCGGCCTCCAGCTTGGCGAAGCCCTCCTCCACTTCGGGAACCAGAGTCTCGTCCTCGGCCTCGTTGCCCAACTCGCACAGGGTCATCAGGTCGTCCCACTGGGTCTTGCGCCTTTGCTGGCCCTCAATCTTGTCCCGTAGCTGCTTGACCCGCTGCTGCACCTTTTGGGCCTTCTCCAGGTTGTCCCAAAAGCCGTCGGAAGCGCTCTCCGACTCCAGCATCTCCACCTCCCGGATGGCCGTCTCCAGGCCCAAGGCCTGGTCCAGCTCGTCCAGCTCTGGGCGCAGATTGTTGAGCTTTACCTTGTATTCATCAAACTGAAGCATGTAAAACCACACTCATTTCCATAAAATAGCCCTCATATTATATCCAAAAGAGTGGAAATTGTAAAGAGAGTGGCAGGAAAAAACCGCCCGAGGGCGGGCGGTTTTATCGCTCACTGACCATCCAGCCGGGATCGGCGCGGAAAATCAGGTCATCTATGTCTTCCTTTGGCTCGGTGCGCAGAATGGTTTCGTCCTGCTGCGTGTGTTGCATGGGGATACCTCCTTCGTAAGTCGTGTACATATCAGTATATGCCGGAGGGAGGGAAAGATGTATACGATTCCTGTCGGGCGGCTTTTTAAAAATAGGGGTTGACAAGAGGCTTTGACTGTGGTATTCTAATTGAGCACTCAAAAGCAAGAGACTGGAGCCCTCCACGCCGGAGTGGCGGAATTGGCAGACGCCCGGGACTTAAAATCCCGTGGGAGGAATCCCGTGCCGGTTCGACCCCGGTCTCCGGCACCATATCGCGGGGTAGAGCAGCTTGGTAGCTCGTCGGGCTCATAACCCGGAGGTCGGAGGTTCAAATCCTCCTCCCGCAACCAGAAAAACGCCTGATTTCTTCAGAAATCAGGTGTTTTTTATTTGAAAAGTTACTTGTTCTTTTCGGCTGATGCTTATCCGCTGCTTATGTGATGCTTATTTTTGCCCTTGCTGATGCTAAAAGTCCATCACCACTCCCACCGTCGGCTTCTGTGCGGGCTCATAGAGGGAACCCATCAGCTCGATGCTGGCCCGCTTCTGTGACTCAAAGGAGTGCCCATACTTGTCCAGGGTAATGGAGGCGTTGGCGTGGCCCAGCAGCTTGGAGAGGGTCACAGGGTCCATCCCCTGCTCCAGGGCTCTGGTGGCAAAGGTGTGGCGCAGAGAATGGAAGTTGGCGCTTGGGATGCCCGCTCGGGACACGCATCGCTTAAAAAGATCCTGATAGGTTCTGGGCTCATAGGGCTCCCCATTCTCCTGACAAAAGACGTAACGACCGGTATTGTAGCCGGGATATTGCTCCATGATGGAGAACTGGATCTCCCGGTACCGGGACAACTCCTGATAAAGTTCATCACAGAGATAGACGATGCGCCTGGAGTGATCCGTCTTTGTGGTTGAAACAGTGCAGACACTGGTGGAGGTTTCAATGGAATCATCGTGGTTGGGCAGCCGGTTCCGGGTCTCGCAGACCAGGAACTGCCGCTCCTCCATATTCACATTGTCCCAGCGCAGGCCGCACACCTCCCCCATCCGCAGGCCGGTAAAGAGGGTAAAGATCACCCCAAATGAGGCAGGCTCCGGCATAGCCCGGCAGGCCAACATCAGCCGCCGCTGCTCCTCCTTGCTCAGTACCCGCATCTCCTTTTTGGGGTCCTTGGGCAGACGTACCCCTTCTACCAGGTTGCTCCGGAGCAATCCGTTTTTCCTTGCTTGCTCGAAGGACAGGTGCAGCATGTTGCGCAGGTTCCGCAGTGTCTTGGCAGACAGGCCGCCCTCCCCTGTGGTTTTACCGCAGCTGTGCTTCTGGTTAAAAAACTCCTGAAGGGTCACCGGATCAAGCTTTGTCAACGGAATGTCCCCCAGAGATGGCTTGACATGGACACGGGTCATCATTTCATAGCTGCAATAGGTGGAAAGTTTTACAGTAGGCCTTGCGTAGGTCTCCAGCCATTGATCCATCCACTTCCCTACCGTAGGGCCAGATGGGCTGTACTCAGCACTGGTACGCCGTCCGGCGTTTTGAGGCATCACATACCGTTCTTTCAATCCATCCAAAAACGCCCGGCCGTCCGCCTTACGCTGGAACCGCTTCGTGCGGCGGTTCCCGTCGGTGTCATAATATTGGCAAACCCAGGTCTTCTCCTTCGTCTGGTAAAGGGAGCCCTCCCCTTTCATCCGCCTGGCCATGGAGCACACACCCCCTTATTGCACAAGCCTTCTTCCAGCCACCGCTCCAGGTGGGTACGAGAGAGGATGAACCGTTTCCCCACTCTCATGTTCTTCCTGGACTTTACCGGCGATCTCGCCGCCCCGGAGATGGACGGCGTGCTCCACGAGCTGGGGCAACTGGCCGCCGAGTTCCGCATCCTGGGGAACTTCCGGGGGTATGAGCCGTGAACAATCTCATCCTCATCGGCATGATGGGCTGCGGCAAGTCCACGGTGGGGCGGCTGGCGGCGGAGAAGCTGGGCCTGGCCTTCGTGGACACCGACGAGCGCATCGAGCGGGCGTCCGGCCGCACCATCCCGGAGATTTTCGCGTCGGAGGGGGAGGAGGGCTTCCGGGCCCGTGAGCTGGACGTGAGCCGGGCGCTGGCCCGGGAGGGAGGGCTGGTCATCGCCTGCGGCGGCGGCCTGCCCACCCGGGCGGAGGCCATTGCCGCCCTCAAAGCCAGCGGCGTGGTCTTCTGGCTCAGCCGGGAGCCGGCCGTGATCTACGACACAGTGTCCATGGCGCGCCGCCCTCTGGGCCAGGGGGGAAAAGAGGCGTTTCTGGAGCGGTTTCGCCAGCGGGAGCCCATCTACCGCCGGTGGGCGGACTACATCATCGAGGGCCATACCCAGGCCGCCGAGGCGGCCGGGCGCATCGCGGCCCTTTATGAAAGGGAGTGTCAGGCGTGAAGTTCCTGATCATCAACGGCCCCAACCTGAATCTGCTGGGGAAGCGGGAGCCGGGCATCTACGGGGAGAACAGCTATGAGAGCCTGTGCCGGCGGCTGAAGGAGTTCGCCGCCGCCCACGCCTCCACGGCGGAGTGCTTCCAGTCCAACCACGAGGGGGCCATTCTCGACGCCATCCACGCCGCCGACGGCGTGTACGACGCCATCGTGCTGAACCCCGGGGCGTACACCCACTACTCCTACGCCATCCTGGACGCCCTCAAGGCGGTGGACGTGCCCTGCATTGAGGTGCACATATCCAACGTCCACCAGCGGGAGGAGTTCCGGCACAGGAGCGTCACCGCACCCGCCTGCGTGGGCCAGATCTGCGGCCTGGGCCTGTACGGCTACGAGGCGGCCATGTCCTACTTTCTCTGGAACGAGAAGGAAAGCAGAGAGAACCCCCATGGCTGACTGGGAGACAAGAGCCGTCCGCTCTGACGGCTGCCGGATCGCCTACGACTGCCGGCAGGGGGAGGGGCCGGAGGTGGTGCTCCTCCACGGCTACGGGCTGGACCGCACCATGTGGGCGCCCCAGCTCGCTGCCCTGGAGGGGTGGACGGTGCTCAATCTCGACATACGGGGCCACGGGGACTCCCGGCCCTGTGCCGACTTCTCCATCCCCCAGGCCGCCGAGGACCTCCGGGCCGTGCTGGTAAAGGAGCGCTGCCGCGCCCCGGTGCTGGTGGGGCTGTCCATGGGCGGCTATGTCGTCCAGGAGTACGCCTGGCAGTTCGGCGGCTGCGCCGGATACCTGGTGGCCGGAGCTACCCCTATTCTGTTGGACTGCTATAGCGGCTGGGAGCGGGCGGGCCTGCGGGCCTCCACCCCCTTGCTGGGGGTGTGGCCGTGGAGGTGTCTCAAAAGCGCCATGGCCATGGCCTGCTCTTCTACAGAGGAGGGGCGGGCGGCGGTACGCCGCATGTTCGACCAGCTCACCCGGCGGGAGTTTCTCCGGGGCTGGCGGGGAATCGCTCAATGCCTCCACCCCGAGAAACACTTCTCCTTCGACGCGCCCCTGCTGGTGTGCCGGGGCGAGCGGGACAGGACCGGCACCATCGCCCGGCACATGGAGGACTGGAAGCGGGCCTGGCCGGAGACGGAGACGGCGGTGCTCCCCGGCGCGGCCCATGTGGTCAATCTGGACGCGCCCGAGGCGTTCAACCGCCTGCTGCTGGACTTTTTGACCCGCTGCGGCGGATCGAGGAGGGGGAGAAGATGAAAAGCGTGCCCCTGCCGCGCATCGGTATGCGGGTGGTCAAGACCGCCGTGGCGGTCATGCTGTCCTATACCATTTTCGTGCCCTTCGGCCTCATCTATAACGAGGCGCTGGGGGGCGTGTGGGGCCAGCTCGGCCCCCTCTATGCCTGCATCGCCTGCATCATCTGCACCCAGTCCACCCTGGGCCAGACCATCCAGCAGGGCCTCTCCCGCCTCATCGGCGTGGCGGTGGGCGGAGCCCTGGGTACCGCCACCCTGCTGCTGGGCGCCGCCCTGGACGATCCCTGGGTACGCATACCCGCCCTGGGGGCGGTGTGCGTGGCGGGGGTGTGGATCTGCCTGCTGCTCAAGCGGCCCACCGCCTGTGGCATGGCGTGCATCCTGCCCTGCGTCATTCTCATCACCGGCGTCACCGGTGTGACCCGGTACTACTATGCCGCCGCCCGCATCATTGAGACGGTGGTGGGCCTGCTTATCGCTTTGGGGGTGAACGCCGCCCTCCCCGATCTGCGGCCCGAACCCAAAAAGGAGGCCCCGCACATGCAGGTGGAAGTGAAAAACAGCACGAAAAAGCTCTGCGTCATCGGCGAGCCGGTGCTCCACTCCAAGTCCCCGCTGATTCAGAACACCATGCTGGCCGCCCTGGGGCTGGACTACGTCTACCTCTGCCAGCCGGTGCCCCGGGGGAGATGCCGGGAGTGGCTGGAATGCGCCAAATTTGCCGGCTATGCCGGGTTCAACGCCACCATGCCCCACAAGGAGGAGCTGGTGGAGTTGATGGACGAGCTGGACGGGGATGCCCGCCTCTTCGGCGCGGTGAACACCGTCTGTATCCGGGACGGCCGGGCCTATGGCTACAACACCGACGGGGCGGGCTTTCTCCGCGCCCTGAACGACGAGGGCATCGACCCTGCCGGGAAGCGGGTGCTGGTGCTGGGGGCCGGGGGGGCGGCCAAGGCGGTGTGCCTCAAGCTGGCCCAGGCCGGGGCGGAGGTGGTAGTGTGCAACCGCACCGCGGACAAGGCCGCCGCCCTCTGCGCCCACGAGCCGGCCCGCCTGCGCCCCGCCGGCTTCGACCCGGATACCCTGCGGCGGGAGGCGGCGGAGTGCGGGCTGCTGGTCAACTTGTCGAATCTGCTGGGCCGCATCGTGGTGGTGGACGACATCAACGAAGCCTCCCGTGTGGCCCGGGAGCTGGGCTACCACAACAAGGTGGTCACGCTGGACGGTCAGGTCATCAACGCGGGCGGCAGCTTCACCGGCGGCAGCGTCCAGCGGTCGGCGGGCCTCTTTACCCGCAAGCAGGAGATGGAAGAGCTGCGCGTCAGGGCCGCCAGGCTCCAGAAGGACTGCCTCGCGGCGCAGGACCGCACCGACGAGCTGAAAACGCAGGTGGATGCGCTGGCCGCAGAGCTGACCGCCACCGAGAGCGAGATCATTACGGCGGCCAATGACCGCATCCGCGCCGAGGCCGAACAGAAACGCCTCGAGGCGGCTGTGGAGCAGTCGGAAGCGGCGCTCGCCGGGCGTCAGGATGAGATGGAGCGGCGGAAAGCCCAGCTGGACGCCGCCCGCGCCCGTGCCGAAGACGCCGCAAAGCAGGAAGAAGCCCTTGCCGCCGACATCGAGACGCGGACGGCCGAGCTGGAACGCATCGCCGAGGGCGACGACGCCTTCCTTGCACAGCAGCGGAGCCTTGCCGAGCGCCTGAGCGCCAAGCGGATGGAGCAGCTGGCCCGTCAGAAGGACGCCGAGCTGGCCCGCAGCCAGATCGAAGCGCTGGAAAAACAGGCCAGAGACGCCGAGAGCCGCCGCGCCGCGCTGGAAGAGAGCCTCACGGCCCTCGCCGCCCGCAGCGGGGCCTGTCAGGAAGAGATAGAGGCCATCCGCCGGGCCAAGACCGACAGCACCGCGCTCATCGCGGCAAAAGAGGCCGAGATCCGCGAGGACACCGAGAAGCGCCTGCTCTGCCAGAAGGACGAGACGGAGGCTCTTGCAAAGGGCCGCGCCGCCGCCGATGAGCGGGAAGAGACGGGCCGCGAGATGGCCCGTCTGGCGGAGCGGAAAGCCGCAGCCGAGGGCGAATACGACCAGATGGCCGCGAAGCTCTGGGACGAGTATCAGCTGACCCTCTCTCAGGCCGAAGAGCTCTGCGTGGAGTTCGAGAACGTGAACGTCCTCCGGGCGCAGGTGGCCGACCTGCGGGGCAAGATACGCGCTCTGGGCAACGTCAACGTCAGCGCCATCGAGGAGTATCAGGAGGTCAAGGCCCGCTACGACACCCTCCGCGCTCAGGTGGAGGACGTCGAGGGCAGCAGGAACGAGCTGACCAGAATGATCACCAGCCTGTCGGGCCAGATGAAAGACATCTTCACCGACAGCTTCCGGGCCATCAACGAGAACTTTGGCCGTGTCTTCACCGAGCTGTTCGGCGGCGGCGAGGCCAGCCTTGTGCTGGAAGATGAGAGCGACGTGCTCTCCTGCGGCATCGGCATCCGGGTGGCCCCGCCGGGCAAGGTCATCAAGAATCTGGAAGCCCTGTCCGGCGGCGAGCAGGCGCTGGTGGCCATCAGCATCTATTTCGCCATCCTCGCCGTCAACCCCGCGCCCTTCTGCATCCTCGACGAGATCGAGGCCGCGCTGGATGACGCCAATGTCGTCCGCTTTGCGCAGTATCTGCGCCGGGTGAGCGACAAGACCCAGTTCATCGTCATCACCCACCGCC
>OGXF01002056.1_pt1 | contig 12264 bp, 8 predicted proteins | sample 1576191 | NCBI WGS metagenome assembly OGXF01 (sample SAMEA3541545, study PRJEB24748) | human gut metagenome | biome: human gut; feature: human-associated habitat; material: faeces | place: China | collected 2012
AAAAATCTGCCGGAAATAAGCTGCCTTCCACGAAAGCCCTCTATGCTGAAAAAAACCGGCTTATTGAATTGCGAGATATGCAACGGGAAGATTTTTCTAACCACCGGGATTATGAACGGGAGCTTCGTACCGTGTCTGCTAATATTGATATGATCCTTGGAAAGAGTCACGCGCAGGAACAGCAGATTGAGAACGAGCAGAATTTATAAACTCCATTGAACCATTAAAATAAGTAGAGGCAATTTTCTCTCACTGCCTCTGCTTATATTGTTATTCGTCTTTATTTATATCTCCATAATCCAATTACAAATTTTCAACAAATCTTCTTGTATAAATATCTCCTTTGTAAGTACTCTCCCCTGCCACATTATGTCATGTTCTTTAGTCTTATCAAAAATCAACCACAAGATTGCCCTCATTCTCATATGATTTATATTTTTTGATTCTTCATTACATAATTTCTTTACTAACACATGGACAAAATTATCTATCCATCGAAGTTTTCCAAGAGTCTCAACAATTCTTTGATCAGATTTTACAAAATACAATTCATTAAAATTATTCAAATTCAAATCTCTTAATATAGCACATTGCTTATCCAAAAACGAAAGAATTATTTCCTCTTGAAGATTATCTCTTTCCCATAATTCAAAATAGTGGCATCTATCATCATACAACTTACACAAAAAATCTTTTTTCGATTTCTCTTGAATGAACTCTTCAACTTTCTTTTTAAATTCAACACGAAACCAAAACATATGCTCTTGCCTATAAAATAACTCTAACACATCATCCCCCAAAAAAGAGATTTGCTCAATAATTATGCTATCATCAGGAAATGGAAATGCTGTAGCTGCAAGTCTTGAGGCAGTTCCATCAAATATGCTTTCATTAAGATTTATGTGTATCATATCCTGTCCTTTATGTGGCATATCCATTCTCAGAATATATTTATCTTGATTATGTAGGGAAAAAATTATTTGAAATCTAGTTGTACAATCGTTACTATTTCGTTTCGATGCTTCATTTTTTAGACTTCCTATCTGAAAATATATTTTTTCAATTTTTCCAAAATATAATAATTGTCTGTATATTTCGAGCATCGCTTTTGCAAATTTCTTTTCTTGTACTGTTGTTCTTCCATCTGAAAATACTAAGAATGTTGATATTGTAACACCAAGAACATCTATCTGCTTCCTAATATCTATCGCATCAAAAAGCAATGCCATAACCTCTGATGGATAAGTATCATCTGACATTTCATCCCATGGAAACATTTCATCTATCATATCATCTCTATCTTGAACTTTCTGAATTAAATAAAGCACTCTAATATCATTTTCTATAACATCAATTATTTGGGGGACAATATCTACACTTGAAAATAAAGTTTTGTTTTCAGTAGTACATACTTGATCAATACACGTTAAAATACTGACTATGCTCATTTGCATATTTCTAAGACAATGACTGGCTTCTATAAAACTTTTTATTTCAAGAAATTGTATATATGTTTCCCATTCGCTTCCCAGAGATGCAAACTTCTTTTTTATATCAATTAACACCCACACTCATCCCCCTCCTATTACTCATACAAGTTTTATTTACCATCATTGCTACAGTATACTATTTTTTTATTCTTGTCACTGAAAATCTTGATATTTCCTTTGAAAACGGATATAATAACAGAAAAGAAATATATAAACACTATTTTGTTAATGGAGGTGCAATATGTCTAACTTATATCAGTACCTTACAGAAAACTATAAAGAAAATGAGCCTTTTTTTCTTTCTGATATACAGATTGAAGGAATGACGGGCAATAATATCCGTCAGCAGCTAAAAAAATTGACAGATGCTGAAAAGGTAAAACGTTTTGACAAGGGTATCTATTATCTTCCCAAGAAAAGTATTTTCAAATCTGGTTCAAAACCTACATTGGAAAAAGTTCTGGAATATAAATATCTGCGTGACAACGACAGACGGTGCGGTTACATCAGTGGATTATTATTTTTCAACCAAATGGGACTTACTACACAGGTTCCTATGCAATATGAAATCGTATCAAACAAGGCAACCAATGAATACCGGGAAACTTCTCTGGCAAAGTCCCGTATCATTATCAGAAAACCTAAAGTCCCTGTAACAGAAAAAAATTACATGGCTTTACAGTTTCTCGATATGTTAAAAGACGTGGATGTTTATTCAGAAATGTCTGGAACCGATTTGCAAAAACGTCTTTTTCAGTATATGCGTGATGCTGGTTTGGAAATTTCTGATCTGGAATCTTATTTTTCATATTATCCTGATAAACTTTACAAAAATCTAATAGAAACGAGGGTGATCTATAATGGCATACTTGCATAACAATAAAGACCAGTTCCAGGATGCAATCGAACTGGCTTATGAACAGACCGGCATAATGGCACAGGCAATAGAAAAAGATTATTACGTCACCATGCTCCTTCGCCTGCTATCTGAAAAGATGCCTTACATCGTTTTCAAGGGTGGTACCTCTTTAAGCAAATGCCATAAAGTTATAAAGCGTTTCTCGGAAGATATAGATATTACAATAGATACCCAGATTTCACAGGGAAAGAAGAAAAAAATAAAACAGGCAATCGTTTCTTCCGCAGATGAACTGGGTATGAATATTGAAAATCTTGATGAAACGAGAAGCCGTCGGGATTACAACCGCTACATTATCAGTTATGACTCCGTACTTCCTTTAGCCAGTGATGCTTTAAATCCTGCTGTATTATTAGAAACATCTTATACTGCGGTTTCTTTTCCAACAGTAATATTACCTGTTCACAGCTATATTGGTGATATGATGGATAAAGAAGCTCCTGATTCTATCGAAGAATTTATGTTGCTGCCATTCTCCATGAAAGTACAGGGCATTGACAGAACACTGGCCGATAAGGTTTTTGCCATCTGCGATTATTATTTACAAGGCAAAGTTCAGAAGCATTCCAGACACATATATGATATTTACAAACTTCTTCCGCTTGTTCCTCAAGATGAAACTTTCAAAAATCTTGTACATGAAGTAAGAAATATCAGGGCACAATCTCCAATCTGTCCATCTGCTCTTCCAGATGTAAATGTTCCGCAACTACTTAAACAGATTATTGAAGAAAAAGCCTACAAGAACGATTATGATAATTTAACTACTCAGCTTTTAGAGGAACATCTCTCTTACGAGGTGGTAATCAATTCCTTAAAAGATATTGCCCACAGCGAAATCTTTAGATAACGCACTATCATAAAATATCCGTTCTAACAAATGCAAAGCCCTCTCCTTTTCATTTGAAGAGGGCTTTTACTTTTGTGTTTCTACATCACTCACAAGATGCTAAATCATTTTACTCGTCTCAGTCTAGGTTTATTCATTTCTTCCATAACTTCTTCATAGACTTTTTCTGTTACTCGGCTAATTAATTCTTTATGATAAGCATCCCATCCACCACAGTCTTTTATTCTTTTTAGCTGAGCTGCACCTCCTCCTAAACGCTTTCCGTTTTTTCCGTATACACATAAATTTTTTTGTGACATATAGTGCCACCTCCCTAATTTTTATTTTCAGAACTACTTACATTCTGCTTCTTTATTATAGCATTTTTTATTTTTCATATCAGGGAATGAGTTTTTTAAAAAATCTCATGAAAACAATATTCCATATGTGTTAAGCAACTCTCTGTTTATATCATATATAAATTTCAAACTTGTTTGAACATCATAAAACAAATATAATTTTAACAACAATTCATACAACTTTTTTTCAAGTTCTATTTTTTCAATATATCCCTTCGATAAACCTACTTCTCGAAAATATCCTCTACTTATTTTTTCCCTAATGAACATGTATTGACTTTGCTTTGAAAAATCTGGAATAGAATCCCCATTATTTTTTGCTTCTTCAAATTTATTTAAATAATCTTTCACTATACGAGAAGCTTTCCTTTTTTTATAAGAGGATTTACTAATAAATATTTCTCTAAAATAAACCTTTAGATCTTGTAAGCAAAGTGAATAGTTATCCCTCATTCCATATATATTCATAATATCAATAAATTTTCTTACTACTTCTATTTTTTTGTTATATTGGTCTACTTTGTATCCTTCTGTAATAATATTTTGAACTTTTTTAATGTCTTCTTCTTTTATAAAAACTTTAGGTGCTTTCCATTTTTGAGGAACCGTTCCAAATAGTGAGGAATTTTCATCCATTTCTTGTTTTAGAATTTGTTTAATTTCATATTCTTCATAAAATTTACTACGATGAGTAACATACATTGAAAAACAGCTTGTAACTCCTTCTGCATTAAGTTGAATATTATTTGCTTCTTTTTCTGTTATCCACTTATTCTTTTGTCTTTCCAATTGTTTATTTATCAATATATTTAATTCTTTTATTTTGTCTGATATTTTTTTAATTGCTACTTTATCTTCTATATTACAGTTACGAATTATTTTATACACCATAAACTGTAAAATTACATTTGCAACATAATCTATGTATTCTTTTATATATTGCTCATTGTCTATTTGCAATCCCAGCATTTTAAATAATGCTCTTTCTCGATAATATAGCTCAAGAATGTTTTCATTCATCTGTAATAAATCCTCTAAAATTTTCTTTTCACTCTCTGGAGAAGATCTGATTATATAACGAGATTGTATTATTTCATTTGATAAATCAATTGGAGAATACCCATCAAATTCTGCTTTAAACATTTCGTTATTCAAAATATCATCATCATTTCTGTATACAAAATTCATATAACATCTATCAACATCTGTTTTCTTCATATTTGCCATAATTTGGCGTTCAGGTAATGATGTCATTATGAAATTTAAAAGAGTAAGTTGTTCTTCTTTAACCATATAATCAAATGGGAAATTAGAAAACACAGATTTTGTTTCATGAATTTTGCTTACTAAGTTTCGTACTCGTTTTTCCTCACTTTCATTATCTCGTATTCCATATTTGTCTATATATTCTCTTATTATATTATTCATCTTTACCATCTCCTATCCAAGTTATTATATTAATAGTTTTCCTACATGATAGCCTCTGTATTTTATCTTTCATTATATCTATCATAGATATTCTTTTCAACAAAAATAGCCCTGCCACATGTGTAGCAAGACCACTTTTGTCAAATACTATTTCTTCTTCCTCTCCATATCCTCTGCCATAGCTTTCTGCTGTGTTTGTTTCTTCCCTTGTTTTGCAATTTTCTCCTGATTGAGCCGGAGCCTGGCAAGTACGGATTCTCTTGGTTTATCTTTATCTTTTTCCTTACGGACATTGTTCATCAGTCCATCAATCATGTTGTAGTTGGCTTCTTCTGCCATCTCTGCACTGCGAAGATATTCACCATTATCCATGACCTTCTGCCAGTTTGCCAGCTCTGGTTTCTTTTTCTGTCGCTCTGGTGACTGCTGTATCTGGTTTGCTTGCATCTGCTGTTGTCTTTGTTGTTCTTTTGCTGCCTGTTGCTGCATAAAGTTCTGAATGTTCCGTCTTGCTTCTTCGTCAAAGCCATTGTAACAGTCATTCATAACTACTGCTCCATCTTCACTGAGAATCACATAGGCGGCTCTTGTCCCATACTCTTCATGTTCCATCAGAAACCATTTCTTCTCGTTCATCAAAATGTAATCCTGGGCAAGCCATGTACCTTTCTTTCCTTCGATTTCATATCCGGTTGTATCAATGGAAAGTCTGGTATCAGAGGAACTTTTGATTGTGAGAAATTCTGGAACAATGATGAATCCATCTTTATTAATATAGTAAGCTGTGGTTTTTCCCTCATCCGTAATTACCAGAACATCGCTGCATCCGATGGAATGACCTTTGAAGTTCTTGGGTCGCTGTTTCTGCAGGCGTATTTTTATATCCGCCGGAGTTTCCCCCGGCTGGATTCTTCCAATGTACACCTGATGATAGTTCTCAATGCTGACGCTCTTTCCTTCGCTTCTCAGCTTTTCATAAGAACGGAAACGAACATCACGATACTCTGGTGTTTCTTTTACCTGATATACTGCACACTGACTTGTACTCATTCCTCGTCCTCCTCTTCCAATTCCGCTTTATAATCTTCCAAGTCCATAAGAAAAATCTCATAACCTTCATCGCTCATGCAGAACAGCTTTCTTATAGTATTGCAGACAAGCCCAATCATATCCGCATCCCCTTTCAGAAATGGAATAATATTGTCAATGGCTTCCATCGTATCATTTCGGTTGCCTTTATCAAATATTGCGGTCACTAAACATTCATCTGTATCAAAGTTCATTGCCAGATCCATCATAATTCTACATCCCCCTTCTTATGTGCTTTGGATTTTTCTGCTTCTTTATTTTTCTGCTCCTGTGCTTTTGCCCTTGCCTGAAACTCTTTCAACGACTGCAGCACAGATTTTTTCAGTTCTCCTTTTTCGCCCTTTACAGGCTCTTTCTTTTGCGTCTGGTTCGGTTCTACTGATACGGATTCTTTCTTGACTGGTGTTTCTGAAACTTCCTGTTTCACTTCCACGGTCTGTTCTGTTTCCTGCACTTTTCCATGTTTCTCATTCAGATACTTTTCCATGTCATTGATTGCTTTCTGTACCAATGGGCTTTCCTTATAATGCGGAATCATATCTATCAGTTCCCTGTCTACTCTATCCCAGCTCATCAGTTCGTATTCTCCAGAATAATCTTCATCCCCATCCTGCAGATCAAAGCCAATCCCTTTGCCTCCATGCATTCGTTCTGCCGGAATACTTTCATAGATTTTAATCGCTTCTTCCAGCGTGAGATTATTATGGTATTCTCCCATGACCGGAAACTCCATACACTCTGCCACATAAAAAGTAATCGTAGCTTCTGGTTGCTCCTGTTCTGGTTGTCTGGTAAAGATAGAAAGGGTTTCTGCATTTTCCAGACGGGAAAGTAATGACCGGGCAGTTATCACATCACTGTCTATATCAGATTCTTCCGATACTTCAACGAGCCAGTCCTTTAAACACCCTGTTTTCTGATTCAGAATGTCCTCTGTGATTTTCTCCACCTGTTCTTCCCTGTTCTCAACGGTATCTTTATATTCGTAAGTGTCATATTCATAACTGAAATTATCTAAATCAGCCGCCAGCTTTTCGATTTCCTTCTGATTAAGATAAGCTTCGGACTCTTTCATATATTCTGCCAGAGTGATTCTTTCTTCTGCGATAGGATTGATGTCCACCTTAATACCTGCCATTGCGATGCCATGAGCATTTAATTCATTGAAGAAACTATCCTCCCGGATATTACCACGATAAGAAAGCACTACATCAAGGTCAGAATCATCTCTGTAAAGTTCCTCTCTGCTTCTGGAACCATGCACTCTTGCAGCAAGCAGCTCTACTTCATTTTCCAGTCCCATCTCTTCCAGAATACCCTGTGCGTGATACAAGACACCCCGTTCCACTTCTGCCCTGCTAAGACCATTTAATGCTACTTCATCTCTTCCAATCTCAGAAGTCGCACGAAGCTCACCTGCCTGTAATAGATCCTTTGAATGTTGGATAGTCATTGCCTCAAATTCTTTATAGTCCACTTTGACACATTCCATATCATCCATTCTTTCACTTTTTAAGATTTCATAAGTAGCTTTCTGAACAGATACTTTGGGATCGTCATAATCATTGGAATGGATTTCGTGCAGGTCAGAATCATAAAAAATATAAAAATAGCCTTCTTCCGTTGCCTGTACGGTCAGATACCCTTTGCTCTTGGTAAACTGCATTGCAATTCCCTCACAGATATCCACTGCTCTTTCCCGGTCATAGTCCTCAAAAATACTTGGAGGACAATTCTTTAATAACTGTGCCAGCTGCATCTGCCGTTCGCCTGCTTCTTCTACTTCTGCCATCAAGTCCTCATAATCAACGGGAACTGCATTTTCCAGGGACATATCTTCATCTTCCAAAATATCTTCCATTGCCTGCCGCATAGAAACATCAGGATTATCATAGGCACCGCCGTCGATCTCATCATAATCCAAAGCATAAAAGGTATAATCATAGCCTTCCTCTGTTCTCTGGATCGCAAAATACCTATCGTCAATCTTATATGCCAGTTCATCCGGCTCCAGTTCCGGCATAAGTCCCTCTACAGAAATCCCTTTCTCCTGCAGATATTCTGAAATAGCTTCCAATGCTCCTGCATCATACCCATTCCAGAGATCTTCTGCGACAAGCTGACCATGTTCCGATACGATAATCCCTGCCACATCTGAACCATACTCATCATGCTCCATGAAGAAGAACTTCTCCCCTGCATACTCTCTTTCATCTACTGTATGCCAGGTTCCTGCATGTCCATCTGCTTCAAATCCTCTCGTATCTGCTGTAATGGTGACTTCCGCTTCATCTAATGCCTGTTCAATCTTCTGCATCCGGATCTCTGCCCTTGCCATATCAATAAATCCGTCCAACACCGCTGGATGGCTTTCTATCACATAATCCTGATTCAGATTCTTTCCCTGATTGATATTTTCCGGAATCTCGATATGTTCTGCCCAGTCTTTGTTCTGTCTGGAAAATCTGCCGTCATAAGAAAGTTCCCGGAGTGTATTTGCCATAACAAACGTCATACGCTCTTCTCCAAACTGCTCTAACACTTGCGTTGCGGCATCTTCCTCTAAATGCAGTCCGTCAAATTTTAATGCGATTGCTTCCTCGATTGCTTTCTTACAATCAATATTTAACTTTCTGGAATCCAGATAAGCATCTACATCCCGTTCTTCCATTGCCTGAGCAAGTGTTCCTTTATAGACTGGGGGATAGGCTCTGGTATGATTATTTTCCAGTACCTCCATTCTCTGCTGTACAAAGTCCGGAAGTTCCTCAAAACCGAAAGAATCCACATAATAAGCCTTTGTCTCTGCCGTCCGGTTTATGACAATAACATCACTTACCGATAAGGAATGTCCATGAAAATCGTTTGGGCGGTTGATATTAAATCTCTCAAAAATATCATCTAATGTGATTGTTGGTGTCCATGGAGCCGCATACACCATCCTGTAGTCTTTTCCATCAATGCTATAGCCTAATTTTTGAGCCGATTCAAAACCCATAAACTGATAAGTATGCTCTCCACCCGTATCCATCTGATAGATTGCAAAACGACCGCTTTCTCCATGAAGAAGTAAGGTTTCATCAATCTTTTCTGCACTATCCTGTTCCAGTTTTTCCTGTCTGGCTATCGCTGCTTCTCTTTCTTTATGTACTTCCCATTCCGTTTCCGTAATACCAAATATACCGTCATGCCCCAGGATCGCATTTTCTGTTTCTGCAAGAATCTGTCCTGCCCGTTCTGGATGATCTGAATTTCCATTTAAGAGAAAAACTTCTGCACCTTCTCGATACAGTTCTACTGCCCTGTTTTTTTCAAGAGGATACATGTGTTCCAGTCGGATTCCTGCTTCGTGCATTTCTGTAAAACCAATCTTTCCATCTGGAAAGTTATCCATCTGTGCTTCTGTTTCATGCACAAGACTTCTCATAACTTCACTTCGGTCACCCCTATTCGCTGTCAGCATACGGTTTACCAGTCCCAAAACTTCGTCCCGGTCATCCATCTTATAAGCAAAATTTACGATAAGGTTCCTTTGGGATTCCGTAAAATTCTCATGGCTGGCGGTTTCTGCCGCTTCAATCAGTCTATGGGCATACTGCATGGTACTTTCTCTTTCTTCTGAAAGTTCTGTGGTTGGGAAATTTGCTCTTGCTGCCTGGATCACTTCATGTACTAAGTTTGCACCGGCTTCCTCATAAGATTCCCGCATATCCCAGACCAGATCATTCAGCCTTTCTACCTGTCCGGGAAAGGTTTCTGCGTATTCCGTTACAAATGCTTTCTCTTCTTCTGTAAAAATTGTTCTCGGAAATTCCGCTTTTTCCACCAGCATCTCTGCCTGTTCTTTCGGTGTCAGCTCTGAAAAATAAGCAATGCCTGTATCAGCATCATATGCTACATCAAAGAAGTCAATCGGATAATTCTCTCCCACTCCATCACTTGCATACAATACTGTGATCGTTGCACCTCTGTCCTCCAAAAATTCTTCCAGTGGTTTCTCATCCTCTGAAAATTCTTTCTGTTCCAGTAAAGTAACATATTCCTTCACATTCTCCTGCACCTGTTCTGCTGTCATATTCTCTACCAGATTATAACTATATTCCGAACCCATACTGCCTGAAAGATGCAGGATGACATCCTCTCTATGAAATGTTTCTCTGATTGGTCTTTCCATCTCAATTTCATGCATCTGCTCCTCAATGTTCCCGATGATCTCTGCCGATGTTTTTCGGATGGTATCCATTGATGCTTTCAATGCCTTCATATCCCTGCTCTCACACCAGCTGGCGATATAAGTAAATGAATATTCTGAAGTATCCAGCCCAAAATGATTGCAGACAATGTAAGCGATACTTTCTGCTTCCACTTCCTTTGTTGTCTGGTCTTTTAAGACGCCTTCCGCATCCATTACTTCCCGGTCATGCAGCAATGCGTGGCTCACTTCATGGACTCCGGTTTTCATCGTCTGGACATTACTCATATCTTCCTTTATCGCAATATATTTTTCTGTCTGGTGATAATAGCCTTTTGCATCCCCTTCCACATTCATCATGCGGATCGGTACAGGCGAAATACTCTGCAATGCCTGCATGAACGTATCATAAAACTGTACACTTCCGGTAAGCTCCGGCACCTCCAGTTCTGCGATTGGTTCCCCCTCTGTCTGGCTGACATCAAACACTGTCGCTACCCGAAATCTTGGGATAATCATTTCCACAACCTCTGTTTCTGGTTGTCCATCTTCACCAATGATTGGTTCCTGTGTATCTGGATCAATCTTTTCAATCTCCTGTTTTTCTCTTACTGGTGTTGGAGCAATAATCTGGATTCCTTTCTCTCCACGTTTTACATGACGGTTAAATTTCTTCTGCCATGCCTGATACCCGGCCACCAGTGTTGCTTCTGGTTTCTGCATGGTGATCAGCAGCGTGTTATTAAAGCTGTAATTATGGAACTTCGACATGGTATTCAGATATTCGGTATATCTCTCCGAAGTAAAGATTTCCTTTACTCCCTGCTCCAGCCGTTCCGATATTTCTTTTAACTGTTTTTCTATATTATTTGCCATAAACAAACCCTCCATTTTATGTCCCGCCAGAGAAAACTCTGACGGGAAATCTTTTATAACTCCTGTTCGTGTTTTTTCTTTGCAGTTTTCTGTACAGGTGGCTGTTCCGCTGTATTCTGCTGTGCCTTCTCCTGCTTTAAGCGTTCCAGAATAGATGGCTTATGGATTCTGTCTGCTGTTTCCGGAAGTTCTTTTTCTTCTACAGCATCCCTGCTATCTGTGCTACTTCCTTCTCTGCCAATATCCTCATCTGCCATAATCGTCTCATTGCCCTTTTCATCCATGTTCAGCAACGCATTTAACTCGGATAACCGTTCCATCTTTTCATTCAGCTCTGCTTCTTTCGGGAATGGTTTCTTTACCTCTTCCTGTGCAGTCGCAAGCTGCTGTTGTACGGTTTCCAATTTCTGCTCACTTTCCGTCAGCTTCCTGTCAATGGAAAAAAGGGTGTTATGGATACGCTGCATATTTCCTACCGGGTCTTTTCCGATCTCCAGCTTATAAGAACATTTCCCTTTGACCGTCAGTTCAAATGCATTGGAGAACATATTGTAGGAAGCAGATAACGTAAACCCATGATATTCCCCGACCTTTCCACCGGTGCTAACGGTTTTTAGTCCTGCACAGGCAGCGATCAATGCCTCGCCTGCTTCTTTCTTATCTTCATAAAGGACATTTCCTACTGTCATGGCAAACGTGTCATTATCCTGTAAATCCACGCTTTTTACTACCTGGGAATCTATCTGCATCCCGGCAATCCGCTCTTTCAATGCACTGATCTGTACCGGGAAATTCTTTGCAATATCGGATTCCAGACGGTAAATCTGACTGGTATGGTTTGCCTTTAAGAGTTTCAGCTTACTCACCTGCACATCCAGATCCATTTTTTCCTTAATGTACGGATTGCCTATAGCAAGTGCCTTGATCTCTGCATAGGACAGTGCCGTATCATCCACATCTTCACAGGCCCTGACCGGGGATTTACTGGTCATGATCTGACTGATGAACTTCTGCTTATTCTCCAAAATCTGGTCGAGTAGGTCAGCGGTATTACTACCGCTTTCCCCTCTAAGAACCGTGCA
>OGXF01002058.1_pt1 | contig 12261 bp, 9 predicted proteins | sample 1576191 | NCBI WGS metagenome assembly OGXF01 (sample SAMEA3541545, study PRJEB24748) | human gut metagenome | biome: human gut; feature: human-associated habitat; material: faeces | place: China | collected 2012
CAGGGGCGAACACGCTAACGCAGTTCGTGTCCCCCGCTCAGCCGGTGCTGAAAAAAGCTGCCGCCCGGAAAGGATGAACCGCCTGCGCGGTTCAAGTGCCCCAGAGGTTCGGTGCAGAAACCAAAAAGCAACACCCTTTTCAGAGTGCTGCTCAGAATTACGAATGCTTACGCGTTCTTAATAAACGCCTCGAGGCGGTCGAGGCCCTTGTCAATCTCGGTGAGCGAGGTCGCATAGCTCCAGCGGACGAAGCCCGGCGCGGCAAATGCGGTGCACGGAACGGTCGCAACCAGACCCTTCTCAAGGAACAGCTGCGCGAAGTCCTCGGCGCTCTCGATGACCTTGCCGTACATGGTCTTGCCGAGGAAGCCCTTCATGTTCATCATAACATAGAACGCGCCCTCCGGCTTGATGCAGGAAACGCCCTCGATCTTGTTCATGCGCTCTACCAGATGGTCGCGGCGCTGCTCGAACGCCTGCTTCATCACCTGCATATCCTCCTGCGGGCCGGTCAGTGCAGTGATAGCCGCCTGCTGGGAAATGGTGGACGGTGCAGAGGTGGAGTGGCTCAGGTAATTCGCCATCACCTTGGCCAGCTGCGGATTGGACGCGCTGTAGCCGATACGCCAGCCGGTCATCGCGTAGCTCTTGGATACGCCGTTGACCAGAATGGTGCGCTCCTTCACGTCCTCGCCCAGAGAAGCGAAGGAAACGAACTCATTGTTATCATATACAAGGTTGCAGTAAATCTCATCCGCGATAACGTAGATGTTATGGCGGCAGCAAACCTCAGCGATCGCCTCCAGCTCCTTACGGGTATAGACCATGCCGGTCGGGTTGGACGGAGAGTTCAGCATGAACACCTTGGTCTTGTCGGTGATGGCGGCGTCCAGCTGCTCTGCGGTGATCTTGAAGTCCGCCTCCTCGGTTGCGGCTACGATGACCGGGATCGCACCTGCCTGCTTTACCATCTCGGAGTAGCTTACCCAGTACGGAGCCGCGATAACGACCTCATCGCCCGGGTTGCACAGCGTCATCAGCGCGATATAAACCGAGTGCTTTGCACCCGAAGCCACAACAATCTGCGTCGGCTCGTAGTCCAGACCGCAGTCCTCCTTCAGACGGTAGCAGGCTGCCTTGCGCAGGTCCATCAGACCGGCTGCCGGCGTGTACTTGGTCTGGTTGTTCTCAATGGCCTCAATACCGGCCTGCTTGATGTGCTCCGGCGTCGGAAAATCCGGCTCACCGGCACCAAAGCCGACAACGTCCTTGCCCTCTGCCTTCATCTGCTTGAACAGCGAATCAATGGCCAGCGTCGTGGACGCCTGCACACCTGCTGCAATCTTGGAAATCGGCTTCAATGCCATGCTCAGCACTCCCTTATATCTCTCATCAGTTATCATGTGTTTTTATTATATGCCTGCGAACTTATTTTTGCAAGTCCTGACTTAATAAATTGCAAAATCGACACAATAAAAAAACCCGCCGATATTGGCGGGTCAGGTGTGGAATTTTCACAAAACACGGTCGCGCGAGAAGATAATCAGAGCCGTTCCCCGTTCAATCGTGACGGCAAAGCGGCTGTTCGGTTTTGCCTCGTTCGAGGTGGAGATCATGCCAACACGGGTAACCGTGCCGTTCGTTAATTCATATTTTGCATTCTCGATGGTCACGCCCTCGAGCACCGCGTCCATCGGCACGACCGAGAAGTAGGTAAACGTCTCCGGCATGATGAATTCCTGCCGTCCGCCCTGATGCAGCTCGACGCGGTTGTACGGATCGAGAATGGTCAGGTGGCCGCCGAGCGTTTTTGCTTCCTCAAGCAGCGAGAGATTTGCCAGCATATGGTCGATGCGCCCGCCGGTCGCACACACGAGCGTCGCCTCGCGGCAGCCGCGGCGGAACACCTCCCGCAGACAGCTCTGCGAATCCGTGTCGTCCTTCTCAGGTCTCAGCAGGATCACATCGTCGCCCTCTACCTCGGTCATGGAATCCCGGTCGGAGATCATGAAATCCGGGTGCAGACCGAGCGCCCGCGCATGCCGCAGGCCGCCGTCCGCACACGCAACAAGCGCGGACGGATGCTCGCGCAGAAACGCGCGGATGTAACCGTAATCGGTTTCCGGTGCAGCCGCAAAAATCAGCGCGTGCCGCCCTTGGTAAGTTCCCATTCCTTCAGATCCTTTACACTTTCATACAGCTTTACATAGCTTTCGTGACGGGTTTTCGCAATTTCGCCATTTTCGACCGCCGCGAGAACGGCGCAGCCCTTTTCCTTGACATGCGCGCAGCCGGTGAATTTGCACTGCCCGATGTACGGCTCGAACTCCGGAAACGCATACTGCAGATCCTCGGCCAGCACCAAATCCATCTGCTCGGTCTCAAACGAGGAGAAGCCGGGCGTGTCCGCGATGTAGCCGCCGCCTTCGATCGGGTGCAGCTCCACATGACGGGTGGTGTGCTTGCCGCGGCCGATCTTATCCGAAATCGCACCGACCTCAGCGCCGAACGAGCTGTCCAGCCGGTTGAGCACGCTCGACTTGCCGACACCCGAGTTGCCCGCAAACGCGCTCACCCTGCCGCGGATGCGCTCGCGCAGTGCGTCAATGCCTTCGCCGGTGTGCGCGCTCACGCGCAGCACCTCGATGCCGCTCCTGCGGTAGGTTTCATACAGCTCGTCACCCGGATTCGCGTCCGTCTTGTTGATGACGACCAGTGCGTCCATGTTCTTGTGCACCGCGATCGCCGTTACCTTGTCGATCAGGAACGGGTCGGTCACCGGCGGTGCCGCGCTCGCCACGGCAACGACCAGATCCAGATTCGCCACAGCCGGCCGGATCAGGCTGTTCTTGCGCGGCGCGATCGTCTGCAGATAGCCGGTGCCGTCCTCCGGCTGAATTTCCAGCGTCACACGGTCCCCGACGATAGGCTTGCCCACGGTCTTGCGGAACCGTCCGCGTGCTTTGCATTCAATGAGGCCTTCGGCGGTATCCACATAGTAGAAACCGCCGATGCCCTTCAGAATGATCCCTTCGATCAAACTTAATTCCTCCGTTTTTACGCTTTGAACGTAATTTCTTAGCTGAATGTGTACGTCTGCGAGGTAGTCGAACCGTCCACGCTGACCGTAACATCATGGTCGCCCACCGAGCCGCTCACCGAGATGGACGTGCTGCCGCCGCTCGTGCTGCAGGTGTCGTCATACTGGATCACGCCGTCCACATAGATGATAACATGCGCGGTATCCGTGTTGTCCGGCAGCGAAACCGGAATGGTCGCACTGCCGAGGCTCGGCGTATCGTCGTAGTCGCCATCGCCGTTGTCCTGACCGCCGGAATTGCCGCCGCTGTTATCCGGCGAGTTATTGTTCGATGTGCTCTTGCCCTTGGAGATCTGGATGTTGACCGTGCTGCCCTTGGTCACCTCAGCACCGGCATCCTGCGACTGCCATACGACCGACCCCGCTTCCGCAGAGCTGTCCACCGAGTCTACCGAGCCGATCTTCAAGCCCTTTGCCTCCAGCGCCGCACGCGCTTGGTCCGCGGTCATGCCGAGCAGACCGGGCACAGCAACGTTTTCGTTATCGTCCTTCTGCTTGCCCTTGCTGATATAGACGGTCAGCGTCGCGCCCTTTTCCAGCTCGGCACCCGCCTCCGGGTCGGTGCGGATGACCTTGCCTTCCTCCACGTCGTCGCTGTATTCCTCAACGACCTCGCACTTGATGTCGTGCGATGCCAGCGCCGCCTGTACATAATCGAGCGTCTTGCCGGTAAAGTCGATCACCTTGTAGGTATCCTTGACGTTTTCGCCGCCCGAGGACACCGTTACCGTGATGATCGTACCCTTGGTTGCCTTTTTCTTACCGTCGCCGTTCGGGTCCTGCTCGAGTATCTCACCGACCGGACGGTCGGATTCCTGCCGTTCGGTCGCTTCCTTTACCGTAAAGTTGTCGGTTATATCCGGGTCGGCCATCACTTCGTCGATATTGCGTCCGATGAGGTCGGGCACGATAATCTTCTCCGACTTGTCGCCGCTGCCGGTGATCACCAGAATGCCGACCAGCAGCAGACTGATCACCGCAATCACGCCGACCGCCATGCCGACCGCCATCCCGGGCCGCTCGGCCAGCTTTTCAAAAAAGCCGTCCGGCTCATCCTGCTCCTTCCTGCGGAAACCGGTGCGGGTGCGGGTCTGGGTGCGTGTGCGTGTGCGGGTGCGCGGCGCAGCTGCGCCCTCAACGGAAGCGGCTTCATGCTCTGCCGCACTGCGGCGCGCCGCGCGCTGAATGTCCGCGCCGATGATCTGCGTCTCGCCCGAGTTGTCCTCGCTTGCCACATAGTGGAAGCGTGCGTTCGGGTCCGAGCGGAGCACCTCCATGTCCTCGTACATCTTTTCCGCGGATTCATACCGGCGGCTGATGTGCGCACTCATGGCGTGCATGACAATATCGTCCATGCCCTTGGGGATGCCCGGTACAAACGCACTCGGGATGATCGGCACCTCATTGATGTGCTGCATGACGATCTGGAGCGCGGTTTCGCCCTCAAACGGCAGCTTGCCGGTCAGCATTTCGTACATCATCACGCCGAGCGAGTACAGGTCGGTGCGGTAGTCGATTTTGCTGCCCTTGGCCTGCTCCGGCGAGATATAGTGCACCGAGCCGATGGCCTCCTGTACCACGCGGGTCTCCTGCGCGGCAGCGAACGAGGCAATGCCGAAATCGGTCAGCTTTGCCGTGCCGTCCCGCAGGATGATAACGTTCTGCGGCTTAACGTCCTGATGGATGATGCCGCGCGAGTGTGCGTGCATGAGTGCGCGGGCAACCTGCTCAGCGAAGAAAATGGTCTCCTCCCACGACAGATGGCCCTTGCGCTGCAGATACTGCTTGAGGGTGATGCCCTCGATCAGCTCCATAACGATATAATCCGTGCCGTCCTCGCTGCCGACGTCGAACACGGAAACAATATTGTGGTGGCTCAGCTTGGCAACGGCGCGCGACTCAATGGAGAACCGCTTGCGGATATCCGGGTCCTCCGCGAACTCTTTTTTGAGCACCTTGAGTGCCACATCGCGCCCGAGAATGGTATCCCGCGCCCGGTAAACGACCGCCATGCCGCCGACGCCGACGATTTCCTCAATCTGATAGCGTCCGCCGAGCATACTGCCGATATATTTATCCATAATCCGTCACGCTCCCTGCTTTTTGCCGAGGGTGAACAGCGCAACGGTGATGTTGTCGCGGCCGCCGCCGTCAAGCGCCAGCTGCAGCAGCGCGTCACCGGCCAGCTCGAGCGTCGGCGCGTTTGACAGCACCTCCGCGATCCGGCTGTCCTCCGTCATGCCGGTCAGACCGTCCGAGCAGAGCAGCAGCATGTCCTTTTCGGTCAGGCGCACCTCAAACAGGTCGCCTTCGACATACGGCTCCACGCCTACCGCACGGGTGATGAGGTTTTTCTGCGGATGGGTGCGCGCATCCGCCTCGGTGATCTTGCCGCGGCGGCGCATTTCCTCCACATAGGAGTGGTCCTCGCTGATCTGGTGCATGGCTTCGCCGTCAAAGCGGTACGCGCGGCTGTCGCCCACGTTGATGACGGTCGCGCAGTCGCCCTGAATGAGCGCGGCAACCAGGGTCGTGCCCATGCCGCGGAACTCCGGCTGCCTGCCCGCCAGAGAGAAAACCGTCTCGTTCGCCTGCTTGAGCGCCTGCGTCAGCAGGTTCTGCCGAGCCGTTTCGTCCAGCGTGCCGCTTAAAGCGTCACCCGCGGACTCGATAAAGCTCTGCGCGGCAAAGCGGCTGGCTACGTTGCCCGCATTTGCACCGCCCATGCCGTCGCACACGACGAGGAGCGCGGTCCGGTTGTCCTCCCGCGCTTCGATCTGAAAAATATCCTGATTGGTCGGGCGCACCCGTCCCTTATCGGTCAAGCCGAAATATTCCATTTCACAACCTCCTTCGATTGTGTTTATATGTGAGAATATTCAAGTTAATCACGAGAACTGCTCTTTCCGTCCTCCTTCAGCTGCCGCTGACGGAGCTGACCGCAGGCCGCATCAATATCCGGACCCAGCTTGCGCCGCACGGTCGCGGTAACGCCGCGCTTCTCGAGCGCCTGCTGGAACCTGCGGACGGTTTCCGGCCTGGACGGCTTCAGCGGGCTTTCCGCCACCTCATTCAGCGGAATGAGGTTGACGTGCGCCGGTCTTCCCTTCAGCAGCTTGGCCAGCAGGTCGGCCTGCCACGGGCGGTCGGTCTTGTCGCGCGCCATCATGTACTCATAGGAAATGCGCCGTCCGGTGGTGTCGAAATAGTACCGGCACGCCTTCATCAGGCGCTCGACCGGATACGCATCGTTCACCGGCATGATGGACGAGCGTGTTTCGTCATCCGGCGCGTGCAGCGACACAGACAGCGTGATCTGCAGCTTTTCCCGTGCTAACATCTCTATTCTATCAGCAATTCCGCTGGTTGACAAGGAGATATGGCGCTGTCCGATGTTGATTCCCTCCGGGCAGCTTACCAGATGCAGGAACTTGAGCACGTTGTCGTAGTTGTCGAGCGGCTCGCCGGTGCCCATCAGCACAATGTTGGAGACCTTTTCGCCGCTGTCCTTCTGCATGAACAGGATTTCGTCCAGAATCTCGCCTGCGGACAGACTGCGCGTGCGTCCGTTGAGTCCCGACGCGCAGAACTTGCAGCCCATCCGGCAGCCGACCTGCGTCGAAACGCAGACGGACACGCCGTGCTCGTAGTGCATCAGTACGGACTCCACGCAGTTGCCGTCCCGCAGACGCCATAAGTATTTCACCGTGCCGTCAACGCGGCTCACCTGCTTGCGGGCGACTTCCGGTACGGTCAGCAGGAAATTTTCCGCTAAACGCGCCCGTAAGTCCTTGGATAAGTTGGACATCTCTTCAAAGGACTCCACACCCTCGTGAAGCCATTTGAAGATCTGTCCCGCACGGAACGGCTTTTCGCCCATTTCCTTCAAAGCGCTTTTCAGTTCATCTATTGTAAGGGATTTGATTTCGACCATGTGTCTCTCCTTCAAATCTTCTCTTGTTTCTTATATGGCGGAATGTTCCGCCGATTGTCAATTTATTATAACCTTATAACCGTTTAACAAATATACCGTAGGGCGGGTGCCCCGCCCTGCGGTTCCGGTATCACTTCCGGTGCATTTTCGCAATAAAGAACCCATCCGTATTGTGAACGGGCGGCAGCAGCGTCACCATACCGTCTGCCCTCTCTCCGCAGACCGGATGCGTCCACGAAACCGCTTCAAACTCCGGGTTTTCGGTGAGAAACGCGCGGACAACGTCCTCGTTTTCCCGCTGCAGGATGGTACAGGTCGAGTAAACGAGCGTGCCGCCCTTCTTTACGTACTGTGCACAGTTTGCAAGGATTTTCGCCTGAATCTCCGGCAAAGTCCGGATTTCGTCCGGATTCTTGAACCGGATTTCGGGTTTCTTGCGGATAATGCCCAGTCCCGAGCAGGGCACGTCGCACAGCACAACGTCCGCGCTGTCCTTCCATTCCTCGCGGCAGACCGATGCGTCCTGCAGCTCGGTGCGGATATTCGGCAGTCCGAGGCGGGCTGCGCCGTCGCGGATGCGTTTCAGCTTGTGCTCGTAAATGTCGCACGAGGTGACGCTGCCTTTCCCCTGCATTTTTTCAGCCATGGCAAAGCTCTTGCCGCCGGGCGCCGCGCAGCAGTCGAGCACGGTGCTGCCCGTTTTCGGGTCAGCGACCGCCGCCGCGAGTGCGCTTGCCGCGTCCTGCACGGTCACGCGGCCCTCGATAAACGCCGGAAGCGCGGCTGCGTCTCCGCCGCTGCACAGCAGGATTTCCGGGAACGCCTCGTGCGGCTGCACGGTCAGTCCGGCGGCCTCCAACTCTGCCTGAGCCTCGGCAGGCGTGCATTTCATCGTGTTCACGCGCACCGAAATCGGCGCGTCCGCGTTATCCGCCTGACAGATTTTCTGTGTCAGCTTCTGGCCGTACTGCTCGGAAAGCAGGCGCACGAGCCACTCCGGATGGCTGTACTGCAGCGCGTAGTAGCTTTCCTTATCCGGGCAGTTCAGGCGCGGCAAAGAGCCGTTTTGGGCCGCATTTGCGGCATTTCTCAGCACCGCATTGGCAAAGGCGACCGTGCGGTCATTTGCGTGGCCGTAGTGCTTGACCAGCGCGACCGTCTCCGCGACAGCGGCATGCGCGGGAATCTTATCCATCAGGATCAGCTGATACAGACCCATCCGCAGGCACGCCAGCACGCGCGGCGCAATCTTTTTCAGCCGCACGCTTGAGAAGTGCCGCAGGTACCAGTCCAGTAAAATTTGGTTCTGCACCGTGCCGTAGGTCAGCCGCGAGGCCAGCGCCGCGTCGCGGCTGTCCAGTCCCGCGCGGGATAAATAGTGGTGCAGCGCACCGTCCGACCAGGCAGCCTCCTCTGCCATGGAAAACAGCGAAAATGCCGCCACTTCACGCGGTGTTGTGGGACGTTTATCTATCATTGCGGTCTCTTCCTCCAAAAATCAGCACCAGACGCAGCAGCTGTGCCAGCGAGGTCGCCAGCGCGGCAACATAGGTCAGCGCTGCCGCTGTGAGCGTCTTTTTCGCCATCGGGTACTCGTCTGCGGTCAGCAGGCCGTTCTGCTGAATGGTCTGCAAAGCGCGGCGGGACGCGTCCAGCTCCACCGGCAGGGTCAGCAGCTGGAACAGCGTGGAAAGACCGAATGCCGCAATGCCGATCGTGACGAGCGTGCTCGTGTTAAGGATCAGGCCGAGGATCAGCAGCGGCATCGCCGCCATCGAGCCGAACTGCGTCAGCGGGATGATCGCCGCGCGCAGCTTGATCGGCGCATAGCCGATGGCGTACTGCACCGCATGCCCTGCCTCATGCGCGGCAACGCCGATGGACGCCACCGACGTGGACGAGTACACCGCACTCGACAGCCGAATGACATTGCTTCTCGGGTCAAAATGGTCGGTCAGCTTGCCGGAAACGTACTCAATGCGCACGCCGGACACGCCGTTGTACCGCAGCACCGCCTCCGCCGCCTGTGCGCCGGTCAGTCCCCGCAGATTCTGCACCCGCGAGTAGCGGTTAAACGTGCTGTTTACCTTGTTCTGCGCCCAGAATGCAAATAAAACGCACGGCAGAACCAGTACAATGTAGTACATGTCAATGCCGTAGTAGTAACCATGATAAGGCATAAGAAAACCTCCATACCGGAGCGGAGAATCGGAGATCGGAGCTTACGTCCTCTCCGTTCTTCACTCCTCACGCTTTTTCATTCGTCTCCCAGCTTAGTGCCGACTTCGATTGCGTGCCCACGCAGAAAGTCCGTCGCCTTCATTCTCTTACCGCCGACCAGCTGAATCTCGGTCAGCCTCAGCGCGCCCTCTCCGCACGCCACGGTCAGGCCCTTTTTCGGGTCAGCTTCGAGCACCGTGCCCGGCTCTCCCCTGCCGTTTGCCTTTTCGGCGGCAAACACCTTCAGTCTTTCACCGGAAAGCGTAGTCAGCGCGATCGGCCACGGATTCAAGCCGCGAATCAGACAGTCGATTTCATGTGCGGACTTGCTCCAGTCGATCACCGCCATCTGCTTATCCAACATGTGGGCGTAGCAGCTCTGCGCATCGTCCTGCGGGCGCGGCGTGATCTCATCTAATTTGACGAGCGTTTGGATCAAAAGTTCCGCACCGGACTGCGCCAGACGGTCAAAAAGTTCGCCTGCGGTCTCCTTCTCACCGACCTTGGTCTCATAGGTGAGCAGCATATCGCCGGTGTCCAGACCCTCCGCCATCTGCATGGTGGTAACGCCTGCCATTTCATCGCCCGCGATGACCGCCCACTGGATCGGAGCGGCGCCGCGCCAGCGCGGCAGCAGCGAGCCGTGCACGTTGATGCAGCCGTGCGGCGGAATGTCGAGAACCGCCTTCGGCAGCAGCTTGCCATACGCGACAACAATAATGACTTCCGGTGCAATCTCGCGCAGACGCGCCTGCTCGTCCTCATTTTTGAGGGTATTCGGCTGGAAAACCGGAATATCATGCTCGAGTGCGAGCGTTTTCACCGGCGGTGCAGTGAGAATCTGCTTGCGGCCCTGCGGCTTATCCGGCTGGGTGTACACGGCGCAGACGTCATGTCCGGCGCCGATGAGCGCCTGCAGGCTCGGCACGGCGAAGTCCGGCGTGCCCATGAATACGATACGCATTATTCCTCGTCACCACCCTGCATTGCCTCCGGGTCGATATACTCCTCGACCTTCTCGGTGAACAGATGACCGTCCAGATGCTCGGTCTCGTGGCAGAAGCACTGCGCTACAATGCCCTCGCCTTCGCGCTCGAACCAGTTGCCATTGCGGTCCTGTGCGCGAATCTTCGCCCAGGTCGGACGGGTCACATAACCGTAAACGCCCGGCACGGACAGGCAGCCCTCGACAACGCGCTCGGAACCTTTCTGCTCGATAACTTCCGGGTTTACCAGCTCGACCATCTCCTCCGGCTCCTTGTTCACATCCAGCAGCACAACAACGCGGCGCAGGATTCCCACCTGCGGTGCTGCCAGACCAACGCCGCCGGAGTTCTCGAGCGTCTCACGCATGTCGTCGATCAGCGTGTGCAGACGGTCGTCAAACTTCTCTACCTTGCGGCTGTGCTTGAGCAGCTGCTCGTCGCCCTCGGTCAAAATCTTTCTCAGTGCCATTGTTTTATTCCTCCACTTGATTCAGCTTATCCATGTATTTTTGTAAACATTCCTGTATATTTTTCTCATCGAGCGCCGGAAACGGCGTCACCGGCTGCGGTTTTCCGCTGCCGATATGCTTTTCCAGCCATGCCACATCGTGCCAGCCGTCAAACTTCCAGCCGGAGTCGTGCCACACGCCTGCGTCCGCAAAGCCCAGTCTGCGCTGCATGCGGATGCTCTTTTCGTTCGGCAGGGTCACGCAGCTGTACAGGTGGCGCAGCCCCTGCAGCTCGAGCAGGTCGATCAGGCACGCCAGCACGGTCGTGCCCACACCATGTCCGTGGGTGCCCTGTGCCAGATAGATGGAAAGCTCCGCATCCCAGTCGTAGGCCGCGCGCTCACGAATGCGGTGCGCGTAGGCGTAACCCATGATCATGCCGTCACGCTCGCAGACGAGATACGGAAACGCAGCCGCCGTTTCGCGGATACGATCTGCAAACGCCTCAGCCGTCGGCACCTCATATTCAAACGTGATGGTTGTATTCGTTATGTAAGGCTCGTAAATCTTCAAAAGCGATTCTGCATCGTTTTCTGTTGCCTTGCGAATGACAAATTTGCTCATTGAATTAACCTTCTTTGCCGGGGTCTCAATTACTGCTACATTTCATTATTGGAATCCGCGAACACAGTAACACCCCGGTTTTTACCGTCCTGCATAAACTCTCGCAGCACGCCCGAGATGAGCCTGCGCCATCTTGCACAGTCCTTCGCACGGATGGTGAGGTGGTAGCGATACCGTCCCATCACCTTGACCATCTGTGCCGCAGCGGGGCCGAGCACGGGCGCTTTCACATCAGCAAACTGCCCTTCCATCAGGCTCTGCAGGCGTGTTTTGAGCGCGAGCAGACTGCTGAGCACCTGCTGCTCCAGTTCACCGACGGCGGTTATCATGGTGATGTCGCACACGGGCGGGCACCGAAGCGCTTCGCGCGTCTGCATTTCGCTCTCGTAGAATTTTTCGTAATCCTGCCGCGCGGCGGTCAAAATAACCGGATGCAGCGGGCTGTACGTCTGTATCACGGCGCGGCCGGTGGCAAATCGGCGGCCTGCACGCCCGACCACCTGCGTGATGAGCGAAAACGTGCGCTCACGGGCGCGGTAGTCCTGTGCGTACAGGCTCTGGTCGGCATCGAGCACGCCGACCAGCGTGACGTTCTCGAAATCCAGTCCCTTGGTCACCATCTGGGTGCCGATAAGGATATCGGCTTCGCCTTTGCCGAATTTATTCAGCAGGCGCTCATGCGCGCCCTTGGCGGTCATGGTGTCCGCGTCCATGCGGAGCACCCGTGCGGACGGGAACCGCTCGTGCAGCTCCTCCTCCAGCTTCTGCGTGCCGGGCGTTTCGGTGAACAGGCTCGTGCTGCCGCACTGCGGGCATTTGCCGGTTATCTTGATGGAAGCGCCGCAGTAGTGGCACATCGCGCGGCCGGACACCGAATGGTAGGTCATGGTGGTCGAGCAGGACGGGCACTCGGGCACCCAGCCGCACACGCCGCAGCCGATCACGCGG
>OGXF01002063.1_pt1 | contig 12244 bp, 12 predicted proteins | sample 1576191 | NCBI WGS metagenome assembly OGXF01 (sample SAMEA3541545, study PRJEB24748) | human gut metagenome | biome: human gut; feature: human-associated habitat; material: faeces | place: China | collected 2012
GCGGACATTTAAGGAGATATAAAAAGATAGTCAAAAAGACATATATAATTTAATTAAACTTTTAAATGCTATAGGATGTCCAGAATCAGTAATTAATCAGGCTTTAAATGAAGGTGAGGCATAGCTAATGATATCATATCGTGAAAAAGAAATGATGATGGTTATGAAATATATTGCAGATCATTCAGATGAATTTGCAGATCAAATTATGGAAGCTAAAGACAAGATGGGGGCAGAAGAGAATTTGAATAGTTTGTTTAATAGACTTCCAGATATTTCAGACTATGCAGCATTGGTTGATTATGTGAAAAGTTGTGGTTATGATACGACTTTAAGAATAAATGATTTGCTTTCGAAGGAAGAATTGAATCAACTTGAAAAAGAGTATGCGGAAATAGAAAATGACTTCAAGGAACAAACAGGACTTAATAAAACGGATGCAATTTTCGTCATTACGGCTATTATATTGCAGATGATTCGGCAGTTCTTGCAGCCTTCTTTAGATTTTGATGCTTTTATTGATATGAAAAATAGAAAATCACACAATGAAACAGCAGATATAGCAAAAGAAAATTCGTACAATAAAAAGAAAGCGGATAAAAAGAAGAGTAAGGCGGAAAATGATACGTCTAAAGGTTCGAGATATTATTATGCCAGTGTTGAAGAAATTGGAGATATTGCACATGTTCCATATGATGTTATTAGTGGAACGAAGAATTATAATGTTAAACTGAATGGAATGAATCATCGTGTAAAAACTTTGGGGCACGATCCATGGCTGGGATATTTGTTTGGTACTTGTAATATATTAACTAATACGATGTCTCTTGGAAAAGATAATGGATTTAGAACGCTTCATATAAGAAAGGATATAAGCGGTAGACCTGCAGCAGTAGCAGAAGCTAGTATGAGTAAAATGTTTGAATATGCTGTTAAAAGATATAAAGAATCAAAGGCAACTATCGGGCTTGCAGTAATAAAACAGGGATATCATATTAAATCTGATGAGTATTCAAAAGAAGGGCTTAGTTTACCGTTTTTACAATTATTTCTTGATTCAGACATTATTCAAGAACTTTGCGAATGTGGAATTGATTATGCAAAACTAGATTTTATTGGAACAGTATCAAAGCAAACTATATTTGCAGAGGTGATTAATTATGTAATATCAGTTGCACATCGGATTGCGATAGTGTGTGAAAAAAATAATAAAGAAGATATAACAAAGGAAGAATTACTCCAAAGTTTGAAAGAATCTGCGACACTTGATGAAGTGAGGACTAGAAAAATAATAGTATTATCAGAATGTATTGCATCTGCTGTAAATGTAATTGTTATTGCTGGTATAGAAGTGGGGGCAGCTAGGTCTGAGAATGAAAAATTAATGGAAGAAGCTGCTAAGAGATTAGATATAGGTGGATATATTTCTACGGTAATACATTTGTTTAGTGATATTAGGTTTATTTCAAAGATAAAAAAGGACTTTGTAGCCAAAGTAATAGAAGAAAATTATCAAGAGAAATTGTTACATATTTAGAATGCCCACAGGGGTCTGATCACTTAATTAGTTAGACCAAACGTAAGAGAAAACCTGTCGGGGTCTGACCACCTAATCAACGTGATTTCTATTTGATGCTCGATAATGGAAAGAAAAATTCTTCTGAGTATAAGTACACGGAAACAGAATTTGGTGGTATTTCATCTGATAAAAGAGATTCTGATAAATATAACCGGAAATGGGGTCACATATATAAAAAATTGGTGGCAGATAGTACATTTCTTTTCATAAATAAAAAAGAATTTTACAGACATTATCAAATTAACCGAAATATTGCATATGCTGGCGGCAGAGACTATGTTTTATTTTTGACATCGAGAGCAAATGATGCAAAGAGGATTTGTGATGGACGGACGTATATAGACAATATGGAAAACCAACATATACGAAATGTATATTGGGAAGACATGATACAAATTACCTTGCTGATAGTTGCAGAATGTGAACCATTGCAAAATTATTTTTGCAAATTTAAGAGCAAATATTTGGATTCATGGAACGAAGAACATTAAAGCAAATAGACTATAATCATATGGATTAAGGCAATAGCTTACTGGGGTCTGACCATCTAATCAACGGATAAATGAAATAATTAATCGGTGAAATGTTCCTGAAAATTCTATAAATTGGTAAAAGATATAGCCACGTAGCTTCAAGAATACTCTCCCACTGATAGATATCATACTACAACAAAATAATCCGAAGCCATTTTGGAGATGCGAGGTAAACAACAATATGAAACCAAAACGTAAAAAAACAGCTCTTGTCACCGGCGGAAGTTCCGGGATTGGCCGATGTACTGCATCCGCCCTAAGTCAGTCAGGCTATACAGTTTATGAGTTCAGCCGACGCGATATTCCCATAAAAGGCGTGAAGCATATGAGTGTGGATGTGACAAATGAGGCTTCCGTACAAGCCGCCGTTGAGCAGATCCTCCGGGAAAGAGGAAGTATCGAGATTCTTGTAAACTGCGCAGGTTTTGGTATTTCCGGGGCTGTGGAATTTACAGAGTTAAAACAGGCGAAAGCGCAGTTTGATGTGAATTTTTTTGGAACTGTCAATGTAAGCAGAGCTGTTCTTCCTTCTATGCGCAGACAGCATAGTGGGCATATTGTCAATATCAGTTCTGTGGCAGCAGTGGCACATATTCCGTTTCAGGCATTTTACTCTGCCAGTAAAGCTGCAGTTTCTTCTTATTCCTGCGCACTTGATAATGAGGTAAGTCCTTATGGGGTCAGGGTAACAGCCGTAGAGCTGGGGGATATTCATACTGGTTTTACACAGGCAAGACAAAAGACTGCTTCAGGTGACGATAAATACGGTGGCCGTATTTCGCGAAGTGTCAGCAAGATGGAGAAAGATGAGCTGAGTGGGATGCCGCTGGAAGTTGTTGGTACATATATTGCGCGGATTGCACAGAAAAAGAATTGTGCACCGATTTGTGTGGTGGGTACGAAGTATAAGATTCTGAGTTTTCTGTGCAAAATTTTGCCGGGTACCTTACGGGGGAAAATTGTCGGTTCCATTTATGCAAAATAAATGCGGAAACGGATTTATCTTGTGATGAATTTTGGAACAATGGCGTGTCTTACAAAAATCAGAGAGAAAGTGGTTTTCAGCTTTACGCTAAAATGGTTTCATGTTATCATTATTCTACTTAGAATAATTGATAGCCTGGGGCCATTTTTGATTGTGAGGTGTAAGAAATGGGAAGATTTGTGAATCCTGATAACAGTGCATTTCAGGTGGCACTGAATTCCAGGATATATGTGGATAAAACCGGATTGCTGGAATATACGAACAGTGTACTGAATACAACAGAAGCTTATATCTGCAACAGCAGACCGCGCAGATTTGGAAAATCATATGCTGCGAATATGCTTGCGGCTTATTATAGTAAGGGCTGTGATTCCGAAGAGATGTTTTCGGGGCTGGATATAAGCAGGGAATCTGATTTCAGGACACATCTTAACAAGTATGATGTGATCCATCTTGATATTCAGTGGTTTCTGGCGAATTGCGGTGATGCGGACAACGTTGTAGCGTTTGTTACGAAATCAGTACAGGATGAATTAAGAGAGATTTACCCGGGTGTCCTGCCGGAAGAAGAGATGAGCCTGCCAGAATGTCTTTCACGTATCAGAAATGCTGTTGGACAGAAATTTATTGTAATTATTGATGAGTGGGATGTTCTGATCAGAGATGAGGCGGCAAATAAGAAAGTACAGGAAAGCTACATTAATTTTCTGCGAGCAATGTTTAAAGGAACAGAACCGACAAAGTACATTCAATTGGCGTATCTTACAGGTATTTTGCCGATAAAGAAAGAAAAGACGCAGTCTGCATTAAATAATTTTAACGAGTTTACAATGCTTGATGCCGGGGTGATGGCACCATATATTGGCTTTACAGAAGAGGAAGTGAAGGAGCTTTGTGAAAGATATCACAGGGATTTTGAAAAAGTAAAATACTGGTATGATGGTTATTTGCTGGAGGACTATCAGGTATATAATCCCAAAGCAGTAGTAAGTGTCAGTGTGCGGGGTAAGTTTAGAAGTTATTGGTCTGAGACTGCTTCTTATGAGGCAATTGTTCCTCTTATCAATATGAATTATGATGGTTTGAAAAACTCTATAATTGAAATACTTTCCGGTGCTTCAATTAAGGTGAATACAACTGCTTTTAAAAATGATACGGTAAATATACAAAGTAAAGATGATGTTCTTACGTATTTGATACATCTTGGATATCTGGGATATGATCAGAACAGAAGGACTGCATTTGTTCCAAATGAAGAAATACGGCAGGAATTGACGAATGCAGTTAAAAGCAGAAAATGGAATGAGATGATTACTTTCCAGCAGGAATCAGAACGCTTACTGGAGGCTACACTGGATATGGATGAAGAAGCGGTTGCGGAGGGAATTGAGAAAATCCATACAGAATATGTTTCAAATATTCAGTACAATAATGAAAATTCCCTGAGCAGTGTACTTGCAATTGCATATCTGAGTTCAATGGAATATTATTTTAAACCGGTTCGCGAATTGCCAACAGGACGCGGGTTTGCAGACTTTGTATTTATTCCGAAACCAGAGTACATTTCCGATTATCCGGCACTGATAGTAGAGCTTAAATGGAATAAGAACGCTGAAACAGCATTACAGCAGATAAAAAAGAAAAAATATCCTGAAGCAATACAACAGTATACAGGAGATATTTTACTGGTTGGGATAAATTATGATAAGAAGACGAAGAAGCACCAGTGTCTGATGGAATCATATGAGAAGCAGGAAAGGTAAAGAAAATCAGGAGGAAAATGAGCAATGAAGAAAAAGATAGTGGCAATTTTGACAGGTATGACATTGGTTATGTCTAATGGTATTTTTGTTTCTGCCAGTGAGAGTCAGGCAGGAGTGGAGAGTCAGGTAGCTCTGGAAAATGAGACTTTTACATCAGAACAGCAGGATTTTGATGAAGAAAGTTCGGAGGCAGATGTGCAGTCAGATGAATTTTCGGATGAAGAAGCTGGAGAGGTATTTTCGGATAATGTTCAGGATAATAATCAGAGCAGCAAAAATGATATAAGTATTCCGGGTGCTGATCTTAATGAAGATGATCTGACGCAGAATGCATCTGCATCGGGAACGATTGTTCTTGGTGTGAAAGGCTCTTATATTGCAGATATACAGGCAGCTCTTGACAGGATTAATGAAATCCGTAAAGAAGCGTGTAATGAAGGCGTTCAGGACCCGAGAAATCCTTCAAGGAGATTGACATCTTCTGATTATGTACCGATTAAATGGTCATCAGACCTTGAATATATAGCCAGAATCCGTGCAGCAGAAGCATCCGTTTATATAGAACATACCAGACCAAATGGAAGCAGCTGCTGGACTGTAAAGTCTCCTGATGGTGAACAGAGCTGGGGAGAGGTGCTGGCATGGAACTGGAGCAATTCCATGGTTCCGGGAATCAATCAGTGGTATGATGAAAAAGAAGACTGGGTAAAACAAAATACTTCTGCTGTTACGGGACATTATACTCAGATGATTGATCCGAGTCATACATATATAGGGCTTAGTACTTTTTATAATGAAGACGGTGCATACTTAAATACAACCTGTGGTGAATTCAGTTACGGAAGCGGTATGGATGAAACGAGGGGCTCAGCAGAAGACAATTGTACGCAGGAGATTGAATTTGCCCAGTCACAGGTTTCTGTAAGTATGAATCTTTCAAAAGAGGCATTAAATGTAAATGAAACAGCAAAGGCTGAACTTGCAATAGAGGGCTATAGATGTAAAGTTTACTATGTAGAGGGAAAAACAGATCCAATCACCTGGAGTTCCAGTGATCCGGCTGTTGCCAGTGTAGATGCGGATGGTACGGTAACAGGTATTTCAGATGGAACAGCGACTATTACAGGAAAACTGGGAAACAGTAAAATTGCTCAGAAGACAGTGACTGTAACAGATAAGAAAGATATCAATGATGAAGATGTGGAAATTCAGGTAGGCACACATAAATATGTTTACAATGGTTATGCTAAAACTCCGTGGGTGAGTGTTGTCAGACATTATAGAGAAACAGATGAAGATATAGATTTATATGAAGACGAAGATTACACCCTTACATATACGGATAATATTAATGCCGGAGTGGGACATGTGACAATTACCGGGACTGGGAAATATACAGGTGAAAAAACGATAGATTTTGTTATTGACAAGGCAGATGCAGAAATTCATGCTTCCAGTCAAAGAATAGCATTTGGTAATCTTTATGGAGATATTGCGGATTCGATTGTTACAGATGGAAAGATTAGTTATAAATCTTCCAATAGTAAAGTAGTAGCAATTAAAGGTGATCGGTTTATTCCAAAAGATATTGGAAAAGCTACAATTACGATTACAGCGGCAGAAGGAACAAATTATAAGAAGCTGACAAAGAAGATCACTGTTACCGTATATCCTTCAGGAATTTTTGTTACCGGATTAAATTCTACAGCCAGAGGAACGGCAACTCTGACATGGATGCCAGGACAGAGAATCACCGGCTGCCAGATTCAGTACAGTACTCAGAAGAATATGAAGAATGCGAAAACTGTTACTGTAAATAATAAAACAAAGAGTTACACAATGAAAAAATTAAGCCGGAATAAGAAATATTATGTGCGTATCCGTGCATACAGAACAACTGGTGGACAGAAATACTATTCAACATGGGGCAGTGTGAGAACGGTAAAAGTAAAATAAATTCTTATTGGATTTGATGGAAGCAACGCTTGATATGGATGAAGAGTCAGAATCTTACTCGTAAATTTGTAACTGGAGCTGAAAAGTAACCAATGGTTTGAGCACTTAATGGATAATTATAAAAAGATTCTGGAAACTATATACGAAAAGCTGGATAAACCAGAGGTTTATGTGATGGCTTTCTATCCGGCAAATCTTCATCTTCCATGGCAAACTGAGGAATCCACAGAGTGGATGAAACTACGAACACCGGAGAATAAATTCTGCTAATTATGGAGGGTGCTATTATGTTTCATAAAATCAAAGAGATAAAGCCGTTAAAAAGATATGTGCTTTTGGCAATATTTCAAGATGGAACAGTTAAGATGTATGATGTAGGTCATTTGTTTGATGAAATAGAAATTTTCAATGCATTAAAAGAGATTCCTTGCTTATTTCACCGGGTTAAGGTAGATATTGGTGGTTATGGAATTTCATGGAATGATGAAATAGATTTATCCTGTGATGAACTTTGGGATAATGGGGTATCTTACGAATATTAGAGAGAATGTTTTTTTCAGCTTTATGTAAAATGGTTTCATGATATTGCTATTTCAGAAAATATGCCTGATATCATGAAACCATTTTTATGTAATTACTTCTTTTTTAAAACTCTGATGATAAGGTAAAAAATCAGCACCAGTATGACCAGACCAAATATTTTGGACATTAATGGCGGTATCAATGCCAGTATGACAGTGGCATAAAATAAAATCCGCAGTATGATATACTTAAATACCATATAAATGATAATGAGCGATAACAAAAGTATGATCAGATTTTTGTCTTTATCTTTTTTCATTATAAGTAACTTCCTTTCAGGTGAGACAGGATTTTTCTTTTTCATGATTCCCCCATTTTGTTGTGAACGATTTTTACCTGATCCCATTTGTCTTTGAAAAATAAACTGCCAAGCAATAATATTATATCATAATACAGAAAATAGTACAACATAGATATCCTGCAAAATAATCTGGTGATTTACTCTATACAGATGTATAATAAAGAAAATATGTAACTGTGAAAATATTGGACAGTTATGAAAATATAAATTCAAGGAAACTGGGAATTGAGGGAAAAATGAAAAAGATACACACAATATTGGATGAAATCATAGCCGCCGCAAAAGAGTGCGGTCAGGTCATGCTTCAGGCTGACAGAAGTAATATCGGGATTAAAGACAAAGCCGGAAAAGCAAATTTTGTTACAACATACGACTGCAAAATTCAGGAAATGCTGCAAGCGAAACTGGTGCAGATTCTTCCGGAAGCAGAATTTTTCGGAGAGGAGGAAGACTGTCAGATTGACAGGAATGCGGAATATATTTTTGTAGTAGATCCAATTGATGGAACAACTAATTTTATCAAGGACTATCATATGAGCTGTATATCCATCGGACTGATCCGAAATGGAAAGAGATATCTGGGCGTAGTGCACAATCCGTATCTTGATGAAACCTTTTATGCGATTTCAGGTGAAGGTGCATATATGAATGGGAATGCGATTCATGTATCAAAGGATGATCTGGCAAACAGCATTGTTCTGTTTGGTTCTTCTCCTTATAATACAGAACTTGCGAAAGCATCTTTTGAACTGGCTTACGAATATTTTCAGAAATGCCTTGATATCAGACGCAGCGGTTCAGCAGCTCTCGATTTATGCGCGATAGCATCAGGAAGGGCAGAAATTTATTTTGAACTTATTTTATCTCCGTGGGATTTCGCAGCCGGTGCACTGATTGTTGAAGAGGCCGGTGGAGTTGTAACAACTGTTGAGGGTGGAGAACTGCCATGCCTGGAAAAGAGTTCTCTTCTTGCAAGAAATTTATAAAGTAGTGATAAAGTGGAAATGTTTTTCCAGAGCTGAATAAAGGCGGAAAGGAATCTGAAATGCAGACAAATGACAGACAGATAACAGAGTTAATGAAAGCTGTTGATACTGGAAGTGCACAACTTCCGGATTTCCAGCGTGGATGGGTTTGGGATGATAACAGGATTAAAGCATTGATTGCAAGTATTACCAATAATTTTCCTGTTGGTGCAGCAATGTTTCTGGAATATGGAAATGCGGATATTCGCTTCAAATACAGAGTAATTGAAGGATCTCCTGCTGACAGAGTCGTTCCTGCGGAATTGATTCTTGATGGACAGCAGAGGATCACATCTATGTATTCTTCCTTATACAGTCCTAAACCAGTACATACAAAAACTGATAAAGGAAAAGAGATTCAAAGATTTTATTACATTGATATAAAAAAAGCCTTAGATCCGTCATGTGACCGGGTAGATGCAATTATTTCTGTTCCGGAAATAAGGAAAATTACGTCCAATTTTGGAAGAAAGGATGTATTAGATGTATCTACGCCGGATTTGGAATATGAGAAGAAACTATTTCCGCTTAATATGATCCTTGATTCTTCAAAAACATTCATGTGGATGCAGGGATATATGGCTTATCATAAAAATGATCCTGCGATTGTGAAGGAATGGATGGATTTTCAGGGCAAAATTATAATGGCAGTCTTCCAGTATAAGATGCCTGTAATTCTTCTTGACAGAAATACTCCGAAAGAAGCTGTTTGTCAGGTTTTTGAAAATGTAAATACCGGTGGGGTATCTCTTACAGTTTTTGAACTTCTGACGGCTGTTTTTGCCATGGATGATTTTGAACTCAGAAAAGACTGGCAGAGCAGGTATGATAAGTATTTTAACGGAGATATTCTTTCTGTTATAACGGCTACAGATTTTCTGACTGCCTTAACGTTGCTTTCAAGCTATAAAAAGGGTGGAACTGTAAGCTGCAAGAAGAAAGACGTATTAAATCTTGCCCTTTCAGAATACAGAAAGTATGCAGATGATCTGTCAGAAGGATTTGTTGAGGCGGAGAAGATTTTACAGGAAGAGAGAATTTTTGTAAGCCGGGATCTTCCATATACAACCCAGTTAATTCCACTTGCAGTATTATGTACAATTCTTGCAGAAGACCGTAGAATTAAAATTACCAATATTAAAAACAAGATTAAACAATGGTATTGGTGCGGGGTATTTGGAGAATTATATGGCAGTGCCAATGAAACGAGATATGTGAATGATGTTGTCGGTGTTATGGAATGGATCAATGATGATACAAAATTACCAAAAACGGTAGCAGAGGCATACTTTAATCCTCTCAGACTGTTAACACTGCAATCCAGACTTTCCGCGGCTTATAAAGGGATTATGGCCCTGATCTTAAAGAACCACAGCAAAGATTTTATATCCGGAAGAGAAATGGATTTTACGGTATATAAAGCGGAAGGTGTTGACATTCATCATGTATTTCCGAAAGATTATTGTGAAAAGCAGAGATATCCAAGAGAAAAATGGAATTCTGTAGTGAATAAAACGCCGATATCTTATTCAACCAACAGAGAAATCGGAGGTGTTGCTCCGGGCAAATATCTGGATAAGATCGCACAAAAAGGACAGGTTGCCGTTTCTGTTCTTGACAGTTATCTGGAATCCCACTGGCTGAATGTCACTGCCTGCAGAACGGATAATTTTGACATGCATATAATTGAAAGAGCGAAAAAGCTTCTCGATGCAATCGAAAGTGCAATGGGAAAAGCCATTTCCGGACGTGACAGTCAGGATGTAGTGGATAAATTTGGCGATAAACTTTAAGGAGCTGCGAATAAATAAGAAATTATGATAAAAATTTTTTGAGGTAATCATTGACAGCTTATTGCACAGTCTTATGGAACAATCTGCCCGATCCAGAATCAGACATCTGTCGGCTCTGATGAATTTGTATGGCCTCATCGTTACTGGGTGCAGAATGAAGACTGCATGAACCTGAACGTTTGGACACAGAGTCTTGATACAGAAGCGAAAAAACCGGTTATCGTATTCTTCCACGGCGGTGGATTTACGAATGGTTCTTCTGTAGAATCAGCAGCTTATGATGGAAAGAACCTCAGTGAGTATGGAGATGCTGTTGTAGTAACTGTAAACCACAGACTGAATGTTCTTGGTTTTATGGATTTAACAACCGTAGCAAGAATTCCCTCACTATAGGTGATGGGATGAATTGCACATTCGAGCATGTCTGCTCAAATTCATAAAAAATCGCAAAAACACTTGTTCTGATACAATAAATATATTATAATAGAAAAAAGAACAATATGCTCTTGAAATGGAATCAGAAGGCTCAGACAGCATTGCAACAGATTAAGGAAAAGCAATATCCGGATTCAGTTCTGGATTATACCGGAGATATTTTGCTGGTTGGGATAAACTATGACAAGAAGACAAAAGAACATCAGTGTCTGATTGAAAGATATGAGAAAAAATGAATATCTATATTTGATAAAAAAATGGTTTTTCGTTATTACTGTCTCAATTAAGAGAATTGATAACGGAAAACCATTTTTTTATTTCTGAATCTGGTATTGACAGGCCTGAGGATTATTCTGAAAATTTTGTATTGCAAGAACAAGAGCTGATAAGATGCACAAAAAATGACAGATGGATTTATATAATATATATAAAAATTTTAAAATAAAACAAAATATATTGTATGATACATATAAAAATGATAGTATTACTATCATAAAATGCAAAAGGCGGTGAGCAGATGGAAAAAATAGAAGGCACATCTCCAACACGTGTGCGTCAGGCGCAGCAGAGAAGAGATAGAATTATAAATGCCTCTATGAAATTGTTTCAGGAGAAGTGTGTGGAGGATACTTCGATGGAGGAAGTTGCGAAACGGGCAGGTGTGGGAGCAGCGACGGTGTATCGTTATTTTTCTTCAAAGATAGAACTGGTAATTGAGACTGCAGAAGTATACTGGGAAAAGGTTTCGGAGAAATACTTAGGAGAGTTGGAGGCGGGTAATATGCCAAATATTGCTGATGCAAAATCAGAGGCTATTTTGAAAATGGATGGCATCGAAAGTTCAGGCTATGATCAGTTACGGAAAATTTTGAATGTTTTTTGCAGGATATTTCTGGAGCAAAAGCCGTTTTTGAAGTTTCTTCACGAATTTGATGTTTTTGTGAAAAAGTATAATGTATCAGAGGAACATTTGGCTGATTATGAAAATGGGATTCTTAAATTAAAACCTTATGTGACCATTGCTCTCGGGAAAGGTCTGGTAGATAAAAGCCTTTCTTTTAACTGTTCAGTGGATGAGATGTATTTCTCTCTGACACATACCCTCCTTGCACTGATGGAGAAATTGGCAGTAGGAGGAGATATTCTGTCATCTGACCAGAATGTGGAGAGTGAAAAGCAGATCCGTATTATTATAGAGCTGCTGTTAAGAGGAATAAAAAATTTCTAAAATATTTTTAATCTGGAGGTGCACGATGAAAAAGTTAACAACAGGGAAAATATGGCAGTTTGCA
>OGXF01002064.1_pt1 | contig 12238 bp, 8 predicted proteins | sample 1576191 | NCBI WGS metagenome assembly OGXF01 (sample SAMEA3541545, study PRJEB24748) | human gut metagenome | biome: human gut; feature: human-associated habitat; material: faeces | place: China | collected 2012
GTTTGAACAAAAAGAAAAAGTCCACAAACACTTCCCCCTATCCCGATGAAGTCATCGACCGTCTGGCACGGGCATTCTACCCGGCCATCCTTGCCTGCTGGAACAGCGAGGAAGGCCAGCGGTCACTTGTCGGGGCGAGGCCCCTCCATCTTGCTTGCGCAAGACCGTTCGGTCGCTTAAAAGCCCCACTGGGGCTTTCATTGCTCCGCTGCGCTGCGCAAACGCGAGCTTGCCGCGTGGCAGGCGGAACAGGCTCATCATGCAAACAACGAAAAACAGGAAGTTCCCTCCGGTGGGGAACTCCCTGCTGTACATATCGCTATTGTCTGTGGCTTTAATCGCAAGTTTTACAAGCAGAGCAATTCTCAACGACCTGTTTGCGATATGCAATTCACGGTTGTTGCCAACGAATCAGATCGTGAATTGCGATGGCAGGGTGCGTCCTATTCAGGGCGCACCCTGTTTTTGTGTCTATTTTTGCCATCACATAAATTTGCGCCGCCGTTGCCATAGCAACCGACAAGGGAAAGTGAATTTGATAAAATGCTCTGTAGTTGGTTATAACTAACTAACCGCCACGACCAAAGAACCATTGATTTATCAAAGGAGTTTTCCATGAAAAAAATTTCTCGTCGTTCGTTTATCACTGCCATGGCTGCTGTAAGTGCAGCCGGTGTTCTGGCCGCCTGCGGTTCTTCTTCCAGCAGCATGGCTTCTTCTATGGCTTCTTCCGCTGTATCCAGCGAAGCAGCTTCCTCTGCCGCATCTATGGATGAGACCGGTACCCATACCGTCGTAGACCACGGCGGCAACGAAGTAGAAGTGCCTAATAAGGTCACCCGTGTCGTCATCGACCAGATTCCGATCCTGTCCACCTACATGGCTTATTTTGAGGGCAGCGCTCCCTACATCGTGGGTTACTGCGGCTCTTTCAAGTCGGTCATTTCTGACACTGTATTGAAAAATATCGCCCCGGAGCTTCTGAAGTCCAGCGATACGGTCTATGCTCAGAGCGACCTGAACATCGAGGAGATCCTGAAGCTGAACCCTGATGTTATCCTGTACAATGCCGGCAACTCCTCCCATGCCGAAATCCTGAAGGCCAGCGGAATCCCCTCCGTCGGTTTCGCTACCGTGGGCGCATCTACGGAAGCTGATCCCATTGAACGTTACGAAGAGTGGCTGAAGCTGCTGGAGCAGATCTTCAACGAACCGGGCAAGACCGACGCCTTTGTTGCTGCCGGTGATGAGATCGTGACCGATGTGGAAGCCCGTATTGCGGAAATTCCTCAAACGGATCGTCCCAGTGCGCTGATCCTGTGGAAGTATGCAGATGGTGTGCCGAAGGTATCCGGTCAGGGCACCTTTGGCACCTACTGGATGAAGCGTCTGGGCGTAACGGACAAGGCACTGGAAGCCACTGGCTTTGCACAGGCCAGCATGGAGCAGATCTATAGCTGGGATCCCGATATTCTTTTCTTGGATGGTCCCGGCCTGCAGCCCCTGCGCACCGAGGACGTGCTGAGCGGGAATGTGGACGGTGCTGACTTCTCCACCCTGACTGCCGTGAAGAGCGGCCGGGTCTACAACACTACGCTGGGTATGTGGAACTGGTTCACCCCGAATCCGGATGCTCCGCTGGTGCTGGCATGGCTGGCCTGCAACACCTACCCGGATGCTTTTGCCGATTATCCGCTGGGTGATACCATCAAGGAATATTACAAGACATGGTACGGCTACGATGTGACGGATGACGAGCTGGAGGAAATGCTGCTGTACTGATGAAAGATACCATCTGGATAAAAAAAGGCCGGTTCACACCTCTGGCCGTGGTATTGATGTTTGCTTTTCCCCTTGTGACCGCACTCATCTGCCTGTGCTTTGGGCGAATGAATGTTCCGGTAGGCGAAGTTCTCACAGCTTTGCGCACTGCACTGACGGGTGAGAGCACCTCAAATGTACAGAACTACTCCATCGTCATCAATCTGCGGCTGCCCCGCATTCTGACGGCCATCATCGTCGGCGCAGGTCTGTCTTGTGCAGGCAATGCCTATCAATCCTTATTCTCCAATCCGCTTGCCACACCGGATATTTTGGGTGTGACCAGCGGCACCTGTGTGGGTGCAATTCTTGCTATCATCCTGTCTTGCAGTATTCTGGAAACGCAGCTCATCGCCTTGGTCTTTGGCCTGATTTCCGTCTGTTTTACTCTGAAAATCGCAGGCAAGAGTGATGGGCGTTCTATGGTTTATCTGGTGCTGGCCGGTACGATCGCATCCGCTCTGTTCAACGCACTGGGTTCGCTGCTGAAATATACTGCCGATCCGCAGAACAAGCTGCCGGAGATCACCTACTGGCTCTTGGGCAGCTTTACCAGTGCCAGTTACCAAAAGATCCTGATCGGCTGCCCGCTTATCGTTGCTGGAATCATCATCATCTATCTGCTGCGCTGGCGGCTGAACATCCTTTCACTGAGTGATGACGAGGCTCGTTCCAGCGGCATCAACATCAAACAGACCCGGATGCTGTTTATTGTTGCATCTACGCTGGTCACGGCTTCAGCCGTTTCCATGTGCGGTCAGGTGGGCTGGATCGGCCTGCTGATCCCGCACGCATCCCGGATGCTGGTTGGAAGCAACAACCGTTACGTGGTGCCCCTCAGTCTCAGTCTGGGAGCCAGCTTTATGATCCTGATCGATACCCTGTCCCGCAGCCTCAGCATTATCGAGCTGCCTCTTTCCATCCTCACCGCCATCATCGGCGCACCGGCGTTTATTTCTCTGTTGAATAAAACAAGGAGCAATCTGCAATGATCTTGGAAGTGCAGAACGGCTGCTTCGGCTACCCGAAGCAGCCTGTGATTCTCGAAAATATCAATTTGGGTCTGGAAGAAGGTCACATCCTTGCGACTCTTGGTCCAAACGGCATTGGTAAAACCACCCTGCTCAAGTGCATGATCGGTCTGCTGCCATGGCACAGCGGAAAAACCCTGTTTTATGGGAAGGATATCCACACCCTCAAGCCGAAGGATGTCTGGAGCACCATCTCCTACATTCCGCAGTCCCGTGGCTTCGCTTTTTCCTACACCGGTCTGGAAATGGTTCTGCTGGGGCGCAGTGCGCATCTCGGAGCCTTTCAGCAGCCCGGCAAAGAGGAAATCGAAATGGCGGAAGCCATGATGGAGCGAGTGGGGATCACCCGTCTTGCCAACAAGGACTGCAACCGGATGAGCGGCGGTGAACTGCAAATGGTGCTCATTGCCCGTGCCCTCATCAACGAGCCGAAGCTCATCATTCTGGACGAGCCGGAAACCGGTCTGGATTTCCACAATCAGATCTTAGTACTGAATATGGTGGAGCGGCTGGCGCATGAATCCGGCATCAGTGCCATCATGAATACCCACTATCCCACCAATGCCATGGGCGTAGCGGACGAAGCCCTGATGCTGAACCGCAAAGGCGAATTTTTCTACGGTCCGGCTGCGGAGATCTTGAACGAGGAGAACATCTCGTATTCTTTTGATGTCCAGGTGCTGGTGGATGAACTGCATTATCAGGGGCGGTCGGTGCGCAGCATCGTTCCGGTTGGTCTGCGGGAGGAAACTGCTGTATGAACAATGTCCCTTTTACGCTTTCCCAGGTTCGCCCGATCCGGGATGCCATGACCGTTTCCCGACCTTCCGGACTGGGCTATGGAGTGCCGGTAACATGGTTTTCCTTGGGCGCAGGCACTTCTATTACCCCGGAATACTATGACTGCACCACTCTTTATCTGGGTGGTGAGGGAAACGGCAGGTTTCTTCTGGGAGTCGATGGGCAGGAAGTGTCTGTCAAACCCGGAGAAGTGCTGTATGTACCGCCAAAAACACTGTGCGGCACAAAAACCGACAGTGGAATGATCTATACCGAAATCATTTTGAAAAAGGAGAATTTTACCATGAACAACATCATCAAGGCTGGCCAGCCCACCGAACTGAAGGACCTCATTTCTTATGAAGAGGGCAGCATCGCCAATCTGGACATCGCTCATGCAGACAACATGAAATTTGTCCTGATGGCCTTTGACGAGGGCACCGGCCTGACTCCGCACCGCGCTCCCGGCAATGCCATCCTGACCGCCCTCGAAGGCAAGGCCATTATTGGCTATGAGGGCAAGGATTACGAGCTGAATGCAGGCGAGAGCTTCCGATTCGATAAGAACGGCCTGCACAGCGTTACCGCACAGGGCAAGTTCAAGATGAGCCTGCTGCTGGTCATCGAATAAGCGATCTTCTGTTTCATAACAGACGCAAAGAACCCGTCCGGACGTACCGGACGGGTTCTTTGCATCTGCCGGATTCAGCAGTAGTAGAGGAACGAACGCAGGCGGCTCCATGCAGTTTCATCCCAGTCATTATCAAGGGAAAGCTGGAACACCGGAGCCCGACAGGCATCGTGCAGGCCGCGCATATCCAGGATCATCGCGGTATTTTCGTACCGGGGTGCAAGGGTCAGCACTGCATTGGCACGGCCAGAAAGCTCCACGGCCTTGGCGTACCGATATCGGCCGTTCCCGCCTGAAAAATTCGGCAAGGCAGAGTCCGCAATGAGGAACAGTGTTTCAGCGTCTTCCGCAAAGGCACTCTGCGCTCCAAGTTCATTCCCAAGGGTCTGCATCTGCCTCCGCATCTGGTCAAGCCAACCAGCCGATGGTTTGTTGTCATCCAAATTGTCTTTCCAAAGAAACCAGAGCGCCTCGCTGAGTGGGGCGCGAAGCACCCGTTCGCCTTCGGCTTCCAGCGCGGCAAGTACGCCGCTGTCCAGTTCTGTCAGGCAGAGCGGCGTACCAACCGCGGCAATGCGGCGGCCTTTTGCGGGAAGTGCGCCGATCTCTCTCGCCGCTGTGTGCAGCTGCTCCCAGCCGGGCAGCGCATCCCACTGTGCCGAAATGTTTGCACGTTTATCTGCCGGGGCGGCATAGAGGATATCTCCCGCCAACAGTGCGCGGAAGAGTGCGTCACGGTTCTGCGCCATTTCGGGCAGTGTTTCCAGCATCGGGCTGACCAGTTGAGCATTCCGCTCTTTTCTGCGGTCCAACACAGCACGGATGACACGGGCGTATTGACCGTCCGCTTCCGCTCCCTGCGTCTGCGGAATCAGGAACTGCGCATCTGTCTGGTCGTTTTTTCGCTCGGCAAGGATACTGCCCAGCAGTGCCGGGAAAGGCAGGTATTCTTTTGCACTCGTCTCCGCTCGGCCAAGGCTCAGAATATCGTCCGTCAGGTGCGGCAGCTCGTAGGGGTCCGCCCCTTGCTGTTTGAAATATGCGGCCAGATAGGGCGTATAAGCACCCATCGCCGGAAGATAGAGCGGCACATTGGGGGATGGTGTCTGTGCCAGACGACAGGGGTGAATATCGACCTGCTCGATGTTGAAATCTGTCGGCAGAGCCACCGCCGGGCGGTGCTGCAGGCTGTTCAGGAACGCTTCAATGCGAGTGATGACACCCACATTGGAAAAATGCTCATCCACTTCGATTTGCAGGTAGGGTTTATCGCCCATCTCCTGCTTGAACAGGTGTGAGAGCATGGTGTCCGGGCCGCAGCCGTGGTTGGTCAGGTAGACAGCATAGAGGTTCGGGTGGTGAGCGATCAGCTTTGCTCCGGACAGGATATGCTGCCCGAACGGATAATAAAGATTATCGTATTCATCGGAGATGTCCAGCGCATGACCGGGCAGGTGGCTCAGCGTGATGACCTTGTAGCCCCGCTCCAACAGCAGTTCCGGGATGCCCATGTTCAGGATGGGGTCGGAAACGCCGTAGTTGCGGGTGATGAGCACCAACACTTTATCGTCCGGTCTCAGGGTCGCCAGCAGAGCTTTGCCCTGTTTTTCCACGGCGGCGGTATGGCGGCGCACCGCCATGGCACCACTGAGCAGAGCTTTGGCACAAAACGGTTTCGGGATCCCTAAGATCCTGCTCAGTCCCAGCATTGCAGATGCCATAGCTTCCTGCCCGAAGTCGAGATCGAACACCGGACTGAGCAAGGTGATGCCCTTGCTCTCAAGGTCCAGAGCGTTGGCAATGGATACGGCTGCCGTCTGCATATAGACGCAGCCGTAGTTGTGTTTCACACGGCTCTTTTCATGCTTCATCGTGTGGATGGTGGGCAGGAAGATATAATCTACTTTCTGGTCGATGAGCTGCTGCATATGGCCGTAAATGAGTTTGACCGGGTAGCAGGTCTCTCCCTGTGCGGTCTGCTGAGCCAGCCGGATCGTTTCCTCGCTGGTGGGGTCAGTCAGGACGACATTGAAGCCCAACGAGGTAAAGAAGGCATTCGCCATCGGGAAGAATTTGTGGATCATCAACGCAAAAGGCACACCTACGGTCTTTTTACGTGGGTCGCGTTTGCCGGTATAACCCTCCAAAAGCAGTTTGTCCGCCTGCTTGTAGAAGTCAATGTTCTTCTGGATCTCCGCACTGCGGCTGTCCTCTGCGGCTTGTGCAGGGCTGTCGAAGCCCACAAACTGACTAGGTGCATCGCCCACCGCTTCCTGTGCCAGAAGAGCCACGCCATATGCGCCGCTGATGGAAAAGACCGGGCTGACCTGTACGCGGTCGCCGTATGCGGATTGGAACGCCGCCACAATGCCGGGGTTATAATCTACGCCGCCCTGTAAGACAATGTGCTGGCCTACCGGCTTGGAGCCGACTACCTTGTGCAGATAGTTCTGGACGATGGAGTGACACAGCCCGGCGGCGATCTCTGCCTGCGAAACGCCTTCTGCGACGGCTGATGCAATGGCCGTTTCGATGAATACGGTACAGCGTTCGCCCAACGCGGCCGGATGTTCGGCAGAAAGGGCCAACGGGCCGAATTCTGCCAGCGGGATGCCCATGCGGACGGCTTGCTCCTCCACAAAAGAGCCTGTACCGGCGGCGCAGATCTTGTTCATCTGGAAGTCCACGACTTCACCGTCCCGGATACTGATGTACTTGCTGTCCTGTCCGCCGATCTCAAACACAGTATCGACCTCCGGTACCCAGTGAGCTGCACCCTTGGCCTGCGCAGTGATCTCATCCCGGACAGCATCCGCGCCGATGCGCTTGCCGACACGCTCACGTCCGGAGCCGGTCACGCCGACAGCCGTAAACCGGATATCACCAAACCGCTGACGAATACTTGCAAGTCCTTTGCGGACAGCTCCTTCCGGGTCACCTGCGGTGCGCAGATATTGAAAGTCTACCAGTTCACCGTCAGCACCGACCAGAACAAGGTCGGTACTGGTGGAACCGATGTCGATGCCCAATGCGCAGCCACCTTCTGGAATGATCTTGGTAGCGTTTGGCTCCGCAAGGCTCGTGCCGGGGCGCAGTTCCAGTTTGGGCAATGTTCCGACCGTGTGGTGTGTTGTTCGTGTACGGTCCAGAGAATCATTCAGTTGACGTAACGTGAACGAGCCGGACGCTTTGAGCGCAGCACCAAGAGCCGCTTCATATCGGGCAAACTCCGGAACGATGAGCTCTTCTTCGGTCAGGCCGAACACTTCCCGATTAGCCCGGATGACGCCGGTGTTGCAGGTCACGCCGCCACAGAACACTACCGGCTTGCAGACGGGAAGCCGACGCACGATGGTAGCTTTGTAGTTGCGGATCATCGCATAGCACAGCCCCAGAAGAATATCCGGCGTAGCAGCTCCTTCCTGTTGACGGTGGATGATGTCGGTCTTGGCAAAGACGGCACACCGACCGGAAAGGCGGGGGACACTCTGTGCCTGCTCGACCAGTGAAGAATAATCTTCTAGTTTGCAGCCTACGCGGGACATCTGATCTTCAAAGAACGAGCCCGTGCCGCCTGCACAGTGTTCGTTGACTGCGAACTGCGGTGCACGGCTCTGCAAATCCGTGATGAATCGCGCACCCTGACTGCCGATTTCAATGACCGAACCAGCCTGCGGAACAATCTGGCGCACACCCTCGACGATGGCTGGAATGTCGCCCAAAGAGGGAATGGCTGAATCTTGCTCCAGCAGAGCCTCCGTGTTGCTTCCGGTCACACAGAGTGAAAACGGAGTATCCATCGCCAGTTCCAAGGCAGAAAGTCCTTTTTTCAGGCAGGCGAACGGCCTGCCGTGATGCACCGCCATCCACTGCTTTGCCATTGCACCATCCCGCAGCAGCACCAACTTGACCGTCGAAGTGCCGATATCCATACCCAACGAAAGCATTGTGTCACTCCTTCAAGACAAACCCTGCAAGTTATAGGGTTTGACATTTCAAACTTTATACCGTATAATAATGATGCCTTTTAATTAGGCATCTCTAACCAAGAGTTTAACACAACTACCTCGGAGTGTCCGTTGTTATGGCAACGGCAAAGCAAATTTTAAGATGGAGCAATATTATTCAATTTTACAGCAATGCGGCATGTTCAACGGCATCCAGCCGCGAAAATATAGGGAAGTCCTTCGTTGCTTGAATGCGACTGTCCGTGAATATCCTCGTGGTGCGCACATCGTCGAGCTGGGTGAGCAGAGCCACAATACGGGTGTTCTGCTGGATGGCACGATGGAAGAATTTTTGTATGATGAAAATGGCAATCAAATCAGCATCTGCCGTTTTTGTCCCGGAGAAGTATTTGGTGCAGAACTGGCCTGTACTGGCTGGACGGTAAGTCCGGTCTGTCTGCGTGCCAGTTCGGACTGTACCGTAATGCTGCTGGATTTCAGCGCATTGATGTCACAGAAAACGCTGACCTGTCCCTGCCGGATGCAAGTCACAGCAAATCTTATGCAGGATATGGCGCAGCAGCTTCTCTTTTTTAACACCAAAGTGCGTATTTTAGCACAAAAACGGCTTCGAGATCGACTGAAGATTTATCTTCAAACCTTGACACCCGATGAAAAAGGCTGTTACAGTCTGCCCTACACCCGGACAGAACTGGCGGATTTCCTCTGTGTGGACCGCAGTGCTCTTTCCCGTGAGCTGTGCCGGATGCGCGATGAGGGTATCCTTGATTTTTCCGGTGCAAAGATCCATCTGCTGAACCCAAAGTTTTTGTATGGCTGGAACTGACAGCACTTCTAAATCCATGAAAAAATGGTCTGCCGAACATTTTTGTTCAACAGACCATTACTTTTTAATCTTCTAATCCACGGCCTACTGATTCGTAGCGCACGCCGGGCGATTCCCTCAATTTTTGGAAGTTACGTTTTATCGTTATTTCTTTGCGATACATCGCAGGTTTTGAACTTCGAGTTTCTGCACCCTTTGTCCGATTTTGCAACGATTTGCACCCTTTGCACGTTTTGAAACCGTGCAAAAACCGTGCAGAAACCGTGCACTTACTCCCAGACAAATGAAAAATCGATTTATCCGACAACGACTTGACGGCATTGGTTCGAGTGACCGCACACCAAAATCAAGTCTTGGAGGATACGACTATGACGAAACTGTTTTCCTGCCGCTACAACATGGACACCAACCGGGTGGAAACCCGGTTCGAGGATGGCACCACCCTTGCCCTCGACTGCATCGCCGTTGAGGACGAATATGGAAACACCTCGGCACAGCGGGCAGAACTGGACTGGCTGCTCTACAATAAGCCCTTGGAGTATGCACAGATGGTGCTGAGAGGGGAGATGGAGTTTTATCTTTCCCTCGGCTGTGACCACGGCAGGCTGGAAGATTGAACCTTAGAAAACGCGCGGCAAAATGCTAATCGCGCGGCGCGCGTTTTTCAGCGTAGATTCAGCGCAAACCATGCCAAGTCAGCGTATTTTCAGCGTAAATCCCGGAAAGTCAGCGTAAATTCAGCGCAAATCAAACTTTCAGCGTAAAAGTCAGCGTAAATTTTCACTTCACACTTTTGTACTTCGTTCCCCGGCCTACGCCATCAGGCTGCAAGATGCCGTCCTTGCACATCTGGTGCAGGATATAATAGGTTTGATTCTTGTTAAACCCACACAGCTCTTGAGCTTTCTGATTCGTAATCGACGGCTTATGCTTCAGATATTCAAGAATCCGATCCTTTGCCTGAATCTGGCTGACCGTCTTATCCTGCACATAGGCCACATCGGTTTTCACCGTTTCGTAGACCTTGAGGGACAGCATATAGGTCTTGCCGTTGAGTTCCAGAAGCCCTTTGTCCCGGAGAGCGTTCAGAACCTTGTGGGCGTTGTCATCGGTTTCCTGAATTGTCTTTGCCGCCTGCTTCAGGGTGATTTTCTGGTGCTCCCGCAGATAGTGCAGAATCATCAGCTCCGACAGCGTGAACATCTTGGACCGCTTATCCTGCGTCTCTGCGATAAAACGCACGAAGCTCTGGTTTTCCATCGTGCTGCGAAGGGTCAGCCAGACGGAGTTGGGCGTGCTGGCGTACTCCGGGTAGGGTTTGCCCTCGGTGAGCATACTCTGGAACATGGTGTCCACGCCCTGCCCGGAACGCTGCACATACTTCAGGTGCTGAAGGGTCATGGCAATCAACTTATTCCGAGGAATGGACTGGCGGGTGATGATGTTACTTTCGTTGATGTCCCCCGGAAAGCCGCCGGGGTTTTCAATCACGATCTTTGTGGGGTAGTGCTTGACGTAGATCGGTGCCATATCCTCATAGGAGCGGTGCGCCAGCGCATTCAGCAACGCCTCCTGAAAAACCGCTTCGGAGAAATCGTACACCTCCAGCCGGAACAGAAGCCCTGCCGAAAGGCAGGGCTTCTGTTAAGCGTTTTCATTCAATTCGAGTAAATCTATTCGACTTTTGGTATTTTCTCAGTCTGCAGACAAGTAGCACATGGCTTCGCGCAGACGTCCCTCATTTTCTGCTGTAGGCTCCATGAAGGGGCTGTGGAACAGGTCCTGGAACAAATTCTCCATCTTGGGAGAGTTCGGGTCAATGCCGATGTCCTCCAGGGTCAGAGGCATGTCCATGCTGCGCATGAAGTCACGGAAAGGTGTCACCTGCTCAGGATGACCATTGAAGGCCATCTGCAGGCAGTCGCCAATGGCCACGATCTCGCCGTGGAGGTAGGGCTTTGCTTCCTGGGTAAAGTGGGTCCGCACCAGCTCGTAGGTCTCGTGACCCAGAGCGGTTTGGCCAAAGCCCTTGCTTACGCCGCTGACGATGCCGGCCACGGCAACATTCAGGTATGCAATGTCCTCCACAGCCTTGGTCAGCTTGCCCTCGGCAATGTCGCGACAGGCCTGATGGGCTTCTTTCTCGTAAACGTGGTAGGCCATCTCGGCAATGGTGTAGGCGGTGAACAGGCCGATGCTCACGTCGTCCAGCAGGATCTCACTGCGGCCGTTCTGGAGCTCGATCATCTTGGCCATACCGTCCATGATGCCGCTGGCGGCGTAACGGGGCGGCTCCTTGCAGATTACATCCATGTCCATAACGATGGCGTTGACCTCATGGTCGTAGCGCAGGCTACCCAGAGAAGCCCCCTCGGCGGTGTACATAACACTCAGCGGGGCAAAGGCCGCACAGGTAGCAATAGAGGTGGGCACTTCCACAACGGGCAAGTCGCCGGCAAAGTGAGCCGTGGCCTTGGCCTGATCCATGATGCGGCCGCCGCCGACACCCACGATGACCTCACAGCCGCTAGTCAAAGCCTGCAGGGCGTGCTCCTTCGCGCGCTCGTAAGTGTTCTGATCGGGGTAGATGGAGAGCTCAAATGCCACATCGGCATCCCGCAGGCTCTTTTCCACCTTGCCTTCGGTGGCAGCCCAGGCACGGGGGCCTGCAATTACCAGGGCCTTTTTGCCAAAGCGTGCCACTTCGTTGCCCACAAGGTTCAGAGCGCCTGCTTCCTGCAGGTAACGGCCAGCACCGAACTTGTAGGCGTTATCCAGTTTGATATCTGCCAGACTTCTTGCTTCTGCCATAGTTTTTACGCTCCTTACTCCATGTAAGCACCCTTCATGGCACTGACTGCATGCTGACTATACAGCTTCAGCAGGCCGTGGGTGTATTTGCTTGTAAAACCTTTCCAGTTTGCTTTTCGTTCTGCCAGGATGGCCTCCATTTCCTCGGGGATCTTGTGCTGGCCCTTTACGCCGGTGATCTCCAGGCGTCGGGCCTCCACATCCAGCTCAATGATATCCCCTTCTTCCACCAGGGCAATGGGGCCGCCGGCAGCAGCCTCCGGGCTCACATGACCGATGACCGGACCGCGGCTGGCACCAGAGAAGCGGCCGTCGGTAATGAGGGCCACGCTGGAGGCCAGGGCCGGGTCGGAGCAGATGGCCTCGCCGG
>OGXF01002085.1_pt1 | contig 12088 bp, 7 predicted proteins | sample 1576191 | NCBI WGS metagenome assembly OGXF01 (sample SAMEA3541545, study PRJEB24748) | human gut metagenome | biome: human gut; feature: human-associated habitat; material: faeces | place: China | collected 2012
TAAAAATCCCGACAACACATCCGAGGGCGAGCTTCCTAAATCGTGGATGATTCGCAACGGTGTTCGCGTCCTGGTCAAGGGGTGCGGCATGGACGATCAACGTCCCTTTAACGAGGCGGTTGCAACGGCTCTACATCGTCGCTTGCTGTCAGAGGGTGAGTTTGTTCCCTATGCGGTTGAGCGGATGTTCGATGGCCCTGTGTGTTTGTGCGACGGCTTTCTTGACGGCCGCGAGGAATATGTTCCGGCTGTTTACGTTAAGAACGCTCTTGGCGGTCAGCGAGGAAACTCGACGTACGACCGGTACTGCCGCTTCCTTGGTAAGCATGGAGCAGACGAGGCTGCCGTGAGAAGGTCTATGTCGCAGATGATCATTTGCGATGCCCTTTTGGCCAACAGCGATCGCCATTGGCGAAACTTCGGCATCATCCGCAATGTCGACACCCTGGAGATAAAACCTGCACCGCTGTTCGATAGCGGCAACTGTCTGTGGTATAACGTGCCAACTGCCGTGCTCTCAGCTGGGGAGTTTGGGTTTTCCGCTAAGCCGTTTGGGCCCGACCCTTTCGTCCAGCTGGCGCTTGCGGACTCGCTCGATTGGTTCGATTCATCGCGGCTCAACGGATTTGTTGATGAGGCAATCGAGATTCTTTCGCAGAGCGAATGGGCGACGGCGGAGGATCGACTCGAGGCCATTTGCCGCGGCCTCGAGCGTCGCGTAATCGAGGTTGGTGCCGCTGTTGAGGTACTTCGACACGTGCGGCGATAAACCAGCGGCTACTTAAGTGCGCCGGTTACGGTACCACCGCCCAGGACGATGTCGCCGCGATAGACTACAACGGCCTGGCCGGGGGCGATGGCTCGCTGTGGCTCGTCAAAAGTTAGCAGCATTTGCCCGCCTTCGTCGCGCGTAAGTGTCGCTGCCTGGTCTTTCTGACGGTAGCGGTACTTGGCACCTACACGAATGCCGCCGGCATTGAGCTCTGCCTCCATGCGGTCGGCAGGGGCGCTCCAGATCCACTCATCGGCAGTTAGCGCCGAGGCGGTTAGGTCCTCGGCTTCGCCCAGATGCACGGTGTTGCTGGCGGCGTCGACGCCCGTTACATACACCGGATGCGCCATCGCGACACCCAGGCCTTTGCGCTGGCCGATGGTGTAGCGCAGCGCGCCGTTATGGCGTCCGACCACGCTGCCGTCGCGCCACACAATGTCGCCCGGTGCAGCGGCATGTCCGCAGCGGCGCTCGATATAGCCCGCGTAGTCGCCGTCCGGGATAAAGCAGATGTCCTCGCTCTCGGCCTTCTTGGCGTTGATGAAGCCCTGCTCGGCGGCAATGCGGCGTACGTCGCGCTCCTTGTCCAGCCCTGCCAGCGGAAAGATGGTGCGTGCCAGGCGTTCTTGCGTGAGCGAATATAAAAAGTAGCTCTGATCCTTTTTGGGGTCCTCGCCGCGATGCAGCTGCCAGGTGCCGTCGGGCGCCTGGCTCGTTTTGGCATAGTGGCCTGTGGCGATGTGGTCGCAGCCCATGTCGAGTGCCGCATCGAGCAGCGCGCCAAACTTAATATGGCGGTTGCAGATGATGCATGGGTTGGGCGTCAGCCCCTCCTGATAGGCGGTCACGAAGCGCTCGATAACATTGCGGTCGAAGGTCTGCTGCAGGTTGAGCACATGGTGGGGTATCCCCAGGCGCTTGGCGACGGCCTTTGCATCGGCGATGTCGCGGTCGACCTTACTCATGCCCGTGGCGGGGTCGGGTGTGGGACAGGTAAGGCGCATGGTGGCGCCGACGCATTCGTAGCCCTTGCGTTTGAGCAGATAGGCAGTCACGCTGGAATCGACGCCGCCGCTCATGGCGACGAGCACGCGCTTGTTGTGCATGGGGAGGTTCTCCTTGGTGGCATGTGGCCAAAAAAGAAAAGCGGCGCGGGAGGCTGGTTCCGCGCCGCAGACATTGTAGCAAGTTCGGACGTCTCGTGGGACACCCTGATGGGATGGGCTCAGGCTGCCGGGAGAGAGGAGACCGGTTCGTCCTGGGCTCAACCTATGGGCGACGGGCCCTAGTCCTGGAAGAGTGCCGTGGACAGGTAGCGCTCACCGGTATCGGCGAGTAGCGCCACGATGGTCTTGCCCTCATTCTCGGGGCGCTTGGCCAGCTGCAGCGCAGCCCACACGGCGGCGCCGGACGAAATACCCACGAGCACGCCCTCCTTGTGGCCCACGGCGCGGCCGGTGGCAAAGGCGTCGTCGTTCTCGACGGGGATGATTTCGTCGTAGACCTGGGTGTCGAGGACGTCGGGCACAAAGCCGGCGCCGATGCCCTGGATCTTGTGCGGGCCTGCCTGGCCCTTAGAGAGCACCGGGGAAGTGACGGGCTCGACGGCGACGATCTTAATCTCGGGGTTCTGCTTCTTGAGGAACTCGCCTACGCCGGTCACGGTGCCGCCGGTGCCAACGCCGGCGACGAAGATGTCGATCTTGCCGTCGGTGTCGTCCCAGATCTCGGGGCCGGTCGTGGCCTTGTGGATGGCAGGGTTGGCGGGGTTCACAAACTGGCCGGCGAGTATGCTGTTGGGGGTCTCCTTCTGCAGCTCCTCGGCTTTGGCGATGGCGCCCTTCATGCCCTTGGATCCGTCGGTGAGCACGAGCTTTGCGCCGTATGCCTGCATAAGCTTGCGACGCTCGACGGACATGGTCTCGGGCATGGTGATGATCACCTTGTAGCCGCGGGCCGCCGCCCCCGAGGCGATGCCGACGCCGGTGTTACCGCTCGTGGGCTCGATGATGGTGTAGTCGCCGCCGCGCACGAGCTTGCCGGCCTTTTCGGCCTCGTCGATCATGTTCTTGGCGACGCGATCCTTGACGGAGCCGGCGGGGTTGAAGTACTCGAGCTTGACGAGCACGCGGGCCTTGAGGTCCTCGTCGGCCTCAAAGTGGGTAAGCTCCAAAAGCGGGGTGTGGCCGATAAGCTGATCGATGGACGTGTAAACCTTGCTCATGGTGAACCTCCAAAGTGTTCAAATGACTGGATACCGTGTGGTTTTACGGTGTATGTAACAGCAAAACCTACAAACCCAATAGGTTGTTCGTTTAGCTGTTGGGAAGCATAGTAGACAGCAAAGCCTAGTGATGCAATAGGAATTTATGAATTATTGCGAGTCGATTAACCATCTTGACGGGATGGGTATTTTCAAAGCCAATTTTTCGGCTAGAATTTCTACGGATTAAATGACCGAAAGGCAGCAATATATATGTTGGTTTCCACAAAGGGCAGGTATGCCCTGCGCGTTATGGTCGACCTGGCAGAGCACCAGGCGGCAGGTCGCATTCCCCTCAAAGAGATCGCCGCGCGTCAGGGGATTTCGGAGAAATATCTGGAGAACATTCTTGCCACACTCGTGCGCGCCAACATGCTCTCGGGCATGCGTGGCAAGGGCGGCGGCTACGTGCTCACGCGCCCGCCCGAGCAGTACACGGTGGGCGAGATCCTGCGCCTGACCGAGGGTAGCCTGGCGCCGGTCGCTTGCCTGGATGGTGACTGCAAGGGCTGCTCGCGATCTGATGAGTGCCCCACGCTCGACGTGTGGAAGAACCTGGACAAGCTCATCAACGACTACCTCGACGGTGTGACACTCGATCAACTTGTCGCTCCCAACGAAGGCTACGACTACGTCATCTAACCCACACCTGCCATTTGGGGACGGGTAGAAATGGTAGATTGTCTTGCCCTCTGAGACTTGACAAATAAGAAGGCCGCCCATTTTTGCGATGGGCGGCCTTCGTTTTGGGTCGATATGACGGTTCGTATCGAACGGCTCTAGCCCTCGGCGACGCCATCGAGAATGCTGCGCATGATGGATACCAAGATGCTGCCCATAAACGCCGATCCAAAGCTGGCGATGGAGATGCCCGCGCCCAGCAGATTCACCGACAGGTAGCTGGCGAGCTCGAGCATAAAGCTGTTGACGACAAGCTGGAAAATGCCCAGCGTAATGATGGTGAGCGGCAGCGAGATGACCGTCAGGAATGGTTTGACGAGCGAATCGACGATATTGAGGAACAGTCCTACGAAGGCGAAACAGACCCAGGCCTCGGCAAAGCCGAAGGGTTGGATGCCGGGGACGAGGAACGTGGCGATCGCGATGGCGATCGAGGTGAAGAGCCAGTTAAGCATAAAGCGCATGGCGTGAATCCTTTCTTGCGCCGGGGTTGCTGACGTCGCGTGAAACGGCTTGCGGCGGCGACCTGGATGGTTGCGCGGGTGCGCCGCGGTGTTTGGGCGCCCATTGTCTCAAATATTCGTGGAGCTTACGTGCGCATTCGGTTTCAAAACGGCATTCGACCTAAAAAACGTGCCGCTGGCAGAGAGTCTTGTCGCTTTAGTTTGGTGGTGTGCTAAACTGCTACGGGCAAAAGCCACAGGCGTTGCCCTATTGAATAGAACGGGCGAACGATGCCCGATGTTAGTATCAACCTCGATGCCTTTTGGCGGGTTTGGCGGTGATCGATGAATATCGAGAACATGTTTGACAAGCCTGATGTCAAGCAGCTAGTCCACGCATTTAGCCTTTTGGACGACGAGAAAGATATCCAAGCGTTTTTGACCGATATCTGCACGCCGCGTGAGATTTGTGATCTTTCTCAGCGTTTGCAGGTGGCGCGCTATCTGGACGAGGGCGAGCCCTATGTCGAGGTCCAAGCCCGCACCGGCGCTTCGTCCACTACGGTGAGCCGCGTTTCAAAGGCGCTGAACGGCGAGTACGGCGGCTACCGCAAGATCCTCATCAAGCTGGAGGATGGCGAGTAGGCTAGCGACAAAAACGAATTGCGCAGAACCGTCCCTTCGGGGGCGGTTTTTATATGCCCGCAATCGGCTGGTGCGTTGGGGTCAGGTTGCTTCGTACCAAAAGATGGAGCTGCGGTGGCAATGTGTCCGCTTGGGCGGGTAGGATGGATACATTGATTATTGCGAACGGTTTGAGTGGAGGACCATGCCTGTTCGAATCTATACCACCAACGCCGGCGCGGATTTGAGCGATGCCGAGGCGGCGCTGCTCGCCGACCTGGTTGCCCGCCACGGGCGTGCCGTTTTGCTGGTGCCTACGTTTGCCGAGCTCGATCTGTGCCGTCATGATGCGGCGGAAGCTGGGGTTTCACTGGGTATCGATTACAAGACCCCTTCGTCGTGGCTCCGTTCGCTGTGGGAGCTTATGGGCGATGGCCGTAGCTTTGTGGATAACCTTCAGTGCCAGATGCTGTTCTCGGACATGATCGACCGCCGCGACGACGCTGCTCTGCAGCCGCTCTCGCGCAGCCAGGGCACGGTGCGCATGCTTGCGCGTATGGCCCGCGATGTGTTGCCGGGCGTGGCGGGGGCGGGCGACGAACGCTGCCGCGATGCCGCCGCTCAGCCCGAGCCCAAAAGCGACGCCGAGGCCCGCGTTTTCGAGCTTTTGCGTGCCTACGCGGGTGGTTTGGACCGTCGAAATATGATCGAGCCCTGCGAGGCGGCTGACATTATGGCCGGTGCCCTGGCCGATAACCTGCCGGGGTGCGCCCGTGCCGTTTGCGTGCGCGGCGTCACGTCATTTACGTATAGCTTGCTCGAGCTGCTGTCCGCCGTGGCAAACAACGGGGGAGAGGTCGTCGTGCTGCTTGCCCGCGAGCAGGCGGCGATGCGCGAGGAGCTTGCCACGGCATTTGATGCCCGCGGTGTGCTGTTTGAGGTTGCACTGCTGGACGAGGATGCCGGCGCGTCTGATGCCGCTTGCGGGACCGCCGCTCAGCCTGCCTTTATTGAGGTCGCCGGCCCCCATGCCCGTGCTCATGTCTATGCGGACGCAATTGATGATCTGGTAAAAGCGTGCCAGGGTTCCGAGGCCGACGGCGCCGCGACGAACGCCGACCCCGCACGCGTGCTCGTCGTTTCTGCCCGGGCACCCCAGCTGTTCGGTGAGCTCGCCTCTCGTCTGGCGGCTCGTCGTATCGCTGCTGAGACAACTGAGTTCACGGCGTTTTCCCAATCCATCGCGGGCAGGCAGTTCACGGCGCTCGCCAATCTGATCGAGCGCATGAAGGCCGCCGACGAGGGCACCGCCTCCAAGACGGAGTGGTGGCCCGCTCCAGAGCTTACCGACTGGATCTACAGCCCGCTTTCGGGTGCCGACGCCGCCAGCGCGCGCACGTTCGATAAGAATATGCGTCTCTCGCGCAGCAAGACTACCGCGGGCGTTAAGAGCCTGCTGCAGAGCGTGCAGGGCCAGGTGAGGGGCGCGCGTAAGGCGGCGAGCGACGAAAACTGGTTTAAGAATGTGCCGTGTGTGGTCTCGGACGTGTTCCAGGCGCTGTGGCGTGACAAGCCCGTGACGGCGCTCAAGGCCATGCTTGCCGTTGCCGAGGCGTTGCCCGATCGCTCGCTGGGCAGCTTGGATGGCCAAGCCCGTCGCCAGGCGGAGGTGGCCCTGCTGCGCCATGTCATCGACATCCTTATGAACGATGCTCGCGCGCTCGACGTGTCGCAGGCCGCGACCGTGCCCGTGCTCGATGGCGTTCGCACCAAGGTGGACAAGCGTAGCACCGCCTACGATTACGAGACCTACGAGGTTGACCGTGCGCCACGTGCCCAGGTTCGCTTTACTTCGCTTGCCGATGCGGCGGCTCTGCGCACCGGCAGCTACGATGCCGTGCTGTTTGCCGATGTCGATCTGGACAGCTATCCGCTCTCGCACGAGGAGGGCCCGCTTGCCACGCTGACGGCGAGCCTTGGTCGCGAGGGCGTGATGCTTGAGCCTGCGGCCCTACTGCGCGTGCGCTTTGGCCGCGCGATGCAGGCGGCACGCGGCCCGGTTGCGCTTGCGCGCGTGACACACGATCGCCAGGCACGCGAGTGCTACCCGGCAGCCGTATGGACCGAGCTGCGGGCACATGCCGAGGCCTCTGAAGCTGCCAAGCCCACGCGCGTGGGCGAGGGCGATATCATCGCCGACTTCGATCCCGCGGCAGGCGAAGGTCTCAAGCGCGAGCGTGTGACCTGTGAAGCCCCTCAGCATCTGAGTGCCGAGGCCGTGCCGTATTTGGTTCTGCGTCGTCGCGACGGCGAGGGCGAGGACGCGCCGCTGGTGCCGTGCCTGACGTCCGCCTCGCAGATCGAGTCATATTCCACCTGCCCGCTGTGCTGGTTCGTCTCGTATCGCGTTAAGCCCCAGTCCATCGACGCGGGCTTTGGCAACATGGAGAAGGGTAACTTTGTCCACGACGTGCTGGAGCACTTGCATGCCCGCCTGCCTCAAGAGGGCATGGAGCGCGTGACGCCCGAGAACCTGCCACGTGCGCAGGAGCTGCTGCGCGAGGTCTTTGACGAGACCTTGGTCGAGCATGCCTCCAAGCGTGGCAACGAGGGCCCGCTCGTGCCGCTCTCTCCGGTAGAGGAGCGCCAGGTGGCCGAGATTCTGCCGCAGCTGGAGGGAGTGCTTGCCTACGAGTCCGAGGCGCTCGCCCCCTTTGTCCCGCGTTACCTGGAGTTCGCCTTTAACGAGCTAAAAGTCGAGTATGCTGGCTGGCCGCTTGGCGGGCGCATCGACCGCGTGGACGTGGATGCCGAGAATCGTGCCGTGGTGATCGACTATAAGCACCGCACAGGTGTCGAGGAGTTTAAGCTCGCCGACCCTACGGTGCGCGACGAGGAATCGGGCGAGGCCGCCATCGACGACCCACGGTGGCTACCGCCCCATACCCAGACGCTTATCTATGCGCAGGCCATGCGCCGGGCGCTGGATTTGGACACCCGCGCGGCGCTCTACTTCTCGACCAAGGGCGGCAAGCCGGCGTTGCGCGGCGCCGCGAGCGCCGAGCTGCTCGAGGAAGAGCGCGGCGACGGTCGCATCCCAGGCCTCAAGAAAGGTTTCCCCGGCGAGGGTGGCAGCATGGACTTCGACGCCCTGCTCGATCGCGTGGAGGCCGGCATCGCCGAGCGCCTGCGGGAGCTCGAGGCAGGCAACGTTGCCGCCGTCGACCCGACGTCGGCTCAGGCCGCGCATGCGCGCTGCTCGTATAACCACGAAGGAACGTTTGTAAGGAGGGACGTGTAGACCATGGATCTTTCGACTTTGATGCCGCAACAGCTGCAGATTGTCAAAACGCTCGACCGTCCGCTGTTTGTCTCGGCGGGCGCCGGTTCGGGCAAGACCTTTACCCTCACGCGCCGCATCGTCTACGCGCTCTCGCCCGAATCCGGTCCGTTCGTTGAGCATCTGGACCAGGTGCTCGCCATTACCTTTACCAAAGATGCCGCGGCCGAGATCCGTGACCGCGTGCGCCGCGCGCTCATCGACGAGGGCATGGACGAGGAGGCCCTGACCGTCGACGATGCATGGATCTCGACCATTCACGGCATGTGCTCGCGCATCCTGCGCGCACACGCGTTGGAGCTGGGCATCGATCCCGAGTTCACGGTGCTCACCGATACCGACGCGCTCATGGATCAGGCTGTTGAGCATGTGTTGGGTCGCGCGACGGCGCCCGATGCCGCCCCCGAGCTCGCGGCATCGCTCAAGGCCCTCTACGCCTGGTATCCCATGGCGGGCGAGGGCGGTCCCTTTGGCGCCGGCACGACCGTCAAAGGCCTGGTGCGCGATCTGTTGGAGCTATCGAGCCAGCTGCCGGGCGGCATGGACGATGTGTGCGTGGCGCGCGGCCAGGCTGACACCTCGGCGCTTGCCGACGCCTATCGCGCGGCGTTGGGTGCGAGCAAGGCCGCGACCGAAAAGGCACAGGTGGCACTCGACGCCATCGCCGCGTTTGAGGCGAGCGGCAAAACCATGGAGGATGCGGCGCGACTCATGATGTCGTGCAGCATGCCTCGGGCGAGCAAGGCGTTTTCTAAGGAGCAGGTGGAGCTACTCAAGGCCGAGGCCGCCGATGCGTTTGTCAATATTGTGCTTGCCTGCGGCAGTCCGGCGCTTGATGCGCTGGTGGGGCTTGCCCGTGCTGTGGAGGTGGAGTACCGCGCACTCAAGGCGGGTCAGTCCGCGCTCGATAACAACGACCTGCTCCGCATGGCGTATGAGGCGCTGCGCGACTACCCGGCTATTCGAGCGGCCTATGAAGGCCGCTTTAAGATGGTCATGATCGATGAGTTTCAGGATACCGACCAGATGCAGGTCGATTTGATTCGCTATCTGACGGGTGCGGGGGAGCGCGCGCTGTGCACCGTGGGCGATGCGCAGCAGTCGATCTATCGCTTTCGTGGGGCAGAGGTCGAGGTGTTCCGTCGCCAGGAGCGCAAGGTGGGCTCGACGGCGGCGTCCGAGACGACTGCCGTGGCCGACGCCCCCGCCGGCGAGCTCGTCAAGCTCGTGCGCAACTTCCGCAGCCACGACGAGGTGCTGCGCTATGTGGCACGCGTCTTTGACGGCGATACCGGTGGTTTGATGCAGGGGTTCTTGGATCTTGAGCCGAGTAACGATCGCGAGGACAAGCTCAAGGCAAAGGCTTCGCGCCGCCAAGCGCTGTTCGTTGCCGGCGGCAGCACCCAGGAGCGAACGCAGGCGAAAGCTCGTGCGATTGCGGGGCGGTTCCAAGCGCTCGTTAAAGCGGGCCAGCCCCAGGGCAGTATGGTGCTGCTGCTGGGGCGCATGACCAATGCCGACGTTTATGCCCAGGCTTTCCGCGACCAGGGACTCGACTGCGTTATCGCGGGCGGCTCGGTCTTTGCCCAGGCTGCCGAGGTCCAAACGGTGCGTGCCCTGGTGTGCGCGCTTGCTAACCCGGCCGATACGGCGCAGGGTCTTATGCCGCTGCTGGCCTCACCGATGTTTGCGCTGGGCGCCCAGGAGTTCCTGGCGCTGGCGACCAAGCTGGACGACCAGACGGGGGAGACCTCGCGCCGCAACATCGATGCGGGCATCATGAGCGATTCCGATGTGCCCGGCTTGCAGGGCTTGCCACTGGTGACGCGCGCCCGCGAGGTACTGCGGTATGCGCTTCGTCGTGTGGGTCGCGATTCGTTCGCCTCCATCGCGCGCGACGTGGTCAACGCCTCCGGCTGGTTTGTGCGTCTAGCGCAGCGCGGCCCCGAGGGCAAGGCCATCGCCGCCAACGTGCTCAAGGCGCTCGATGCCGTGACCGAGGCGGAGGCCGAGTTCGGCAATTCTCCGCGCTCCATTGCGCTTGCCTTCAATCGCTTCCTGGCGGGCAAGGAGGCCCCAGGCGCCCTCAACGAGGAGGGCGACGGCGCGGTGCGCATCATGACGGTGCACGCCTCCAAGGGTCTGGAATATCCGGTCGTGGCGGTCGCCGAGTGCTTTGGCGTGCGTAAGTCCTCGGGCGCGGCACAGATGGGTCGCGTCGAGGGCGGAGCGCAGGTCGTGGCGCTGCCGGCACGCTTCGACGGCGTTAAGCTTGCGGACGGAACCTTTGTGAAGGGCGATGACGTCAAAAAGCAGTTTGAGCATGCGTTTAAGGGTAAGGGCACGTCGCTATGGTTGCCGCCGGAGCTCATGGAGGACGTCTGTGCGACGGGTTCTCCCGCCGAGGCATTTGCTCGCCTGCGCAACGACGACCTGCAGCTTTCGCTCGAGGAGCGGGCCCGCTTGCTCTATGTCGCCATGACGCGTGCACGCGAGCTGGTCATTCTGGCAATGGATGCCGGCGTGAGCCGTGGCAAGGTGGCGGCGCCGACCTTCGATGTCGAGACCGATCTGACCTACGACGTACTGCGCCGTATTTTGCCGACCGACGCGCAGGCCTTGCCGCAGCTCGATGCCGACCGCCTGGTGTTCGACAACTCCCAGCCGGGCGACTACGAGCTCATTTCGCTTTCGGACTTTACCTTTGGCGAGCAGGCTTTTGAGGCTAACGCTTCGCTGGATGCCGAGGGCAGGCTTGTTCGTGGCGATGCGGAGCCGGAGGGTGCCGGTGCAGATGCCCGCGCCGCCGTTCCCGGTCCTGCCGACCCCGAGCCCGATTCGTTTGAGCTCGTGTATCCCCAGGCGGTGGGCGTGCGCATGGGCACCTGCCCGTTCCCGGCGCGTGACTCGTATAGCTACTCATCGATCGCCGCGGCCCTGCATGCCGAGGCGGAAGATCGTGCCGCCGAGACGCGTGTGCCCATGGACGAGGCCGGCGATGATGAAGACTCGGATGGCTCGGAGATGACCGATGCGGACGTGGTTGCTGCCGAGCCCCTCGGCAATCCCATGGCCTTGGGCTCGGCGTTCCATGCTGCCTGCCAGTGGCTCATCGAGATGGGCGCCAATGAACTGCCCGCCGCGCGCGCCGATGCGCTGGCGCGCCTGTGGTGCCTGACGCCGGAGCAGCGCGAGCGTTTTGACATTGCCCTGAATCGCTGGCTCAGGTCGGCGGTCCGTGCCGAGCTGCTTGCCTGGCCGTGCGTCCGTGCCGAGGTACCGTTCTTCTCGCTGGGCTGCGAGGACGAGGACATTGCCCGCTACGGCACGTATGCCGAGGGCGCCATCGATGCGTTGGCAACGAACCCGGCGGATTCGTCACGCGCGCTGGTCATCGACTACAAGACGGGCGGCACACCGGATGAGACGCCGGAACAGCTGCAGGAGAAGCACGCCCTGCAGGCGCGCGTCTACGCCGATGTGTTGCACAAGGCGGGCTTTGAGGCCGTGACCGTCAAGTTCGTCCGCGTGGAACAGCCGGATCCAACCATCTTCGTCGAACCCGCCGAACCTCAAGTAGTCACCTACAATCTTTAGCCCTCAACAGCGTGCGGTGGAATCCCTCCCGATTCCACCGCAGCTCAGGGGTAGCTAATTTGGGACGGGGCTATTTTAGCTACCCTTTGACTGACGGCGAATGAGTCGGGGTCGGAATGCGTCTCAACCGACATATGGGGGTAGCTAAAATAGCCCCGTCCCAAATTAGCTACCCGTGTGGGTTTGGCTAGGTTCGGGTGCTGTCCGTGCCGTGCGGTAAAATCGTTCAGTCAGAACACGAACCCGCATCGGAGCTCATCACATGGCATTCGTCCATCTGCACAACCACACTGTTTTCTCCATGCTCGACGGCGCAACCCGTATCCAGGATATGGTCAACCGTGCCGTTGAGCTTGGCATGCCCGCCG
>OGXF01002088.1_pt1 | contig 12077 bp, 10 predicted proteins | sample 1576191 | NCBI WGS metagenome assembly OGXF01 (sample SAMEA3541545, study PRJEB24748) | human gut metagenome | biome: human gut; feature: human-associated habitat; material: faeces | place: China | collected 2012
CGATTAGATTTCGGTCTGCACTCTGGACTACTCTTCGGACTGCTTTTCGGACTATACATTTCGTTCTCTACATTACTACGCACCCAACGCATTGTTAAATACGCAACAAAAATCATGAATATCTTGAACTCAAATCTTGTACCTATGATAAACCTATAAAAGAAATGTATGTGATATCCTAAAAATTCAAACACTAACGACATAAGTGAATACATGACAGCAAACCGCCATATAAATTTTATAGGATGTAATAGCGATGATAATATGAGAGATTCTCTCTTGTACATGAAACTCCTCCTCTACTTCTGTATTACTTTGATTATAGACATTCTGCTTCATTCCATAGTTCCAGTGATGCACAGGCTGTTGCGTCTGGACGCTGTGCATGGATCAGAAGCTGGTCTGAAAAAGAATAACGATATAACCTTGATGCTGTGTCCATATAATCCATCCAGTCTCTGGGGGAACCGCTCACTGATACAGCATGTTCCTGTGCCAGATCCCGAATGTCCTGTAATTTAGACATATCGCTTTACCTCCTTGTCTTATTTCTTTTTCTTCTTTGGGAATTCCAAATGGAATCTCGGCTTGCCATCCTCCAGTGTGAGTAACAGATCTGCATCAAATTTCATATCTTTCTTTTTAGAATACAGACCTTTTACATGGGTACAAGCCTTATCAAGAAGTTCTCTTGCCATCTTTTTATCCAGATTTTTCTCCATGCTTCCCAAGAAACGGTTTTCTTTCCAAAGGGCAAAATCACACTGACGGTTTGAGCAGTAAAAATTCTGTTTGCCCTCGAAAACATCACAACCACAGACCGGACATTTGCCGATCACTTCCCTTGCAGTCTGGAATCTCCTGCGTTCCTCTTCCGGTATCTCCCTGCATACCTCTAAAATCTTACGGACAAGAGAAGTAATCTCTCCCATGAACTGAGTATCTGTAATCTGTCCCTTTTCCATCATCAACAGCCGGTTCTCCCATTCCGCTGTCATTACTGCTGATTTCAGATACTCTGGCATGACCTTTACCAATTCCTTTCCCTCGGTACTTGGCAATATCTGCTTACCCTTTCTCTGTGCATAACCGGAAGAAACCAATTTTTCAATGATACTTGCCCTTGTTGCCGGAGTCCCCAGCCCTTTCTTTTCTGTTTCAGAATCAAACTCCTTATTACCGGCTGTTTCCATTGCAGCAAGGAGCGTATCTTCATTGAATGGTTTCGGCGGAGAGGTATAATGTGTGGTTTTCTCTGCTTTTACTGGAAAAAGCCTCATTCCTTCTTCATACCCAGCAGGAATCGAAGTCTCTTTTTCCTTTTCCTCCACTGGTTCCGCTTTGACACACAGCTGTTTAAATGCCTTTTCTACTTCCTTAAATCCCATCTGTACTGGAATCTTCCCTCTGGCTTTAAAATCATGTTCCTGGCACTTTATCGTAATATCTGTCTGCTCATACAGATATTCTTCTCCAGTTGCCTGTACCAGCTGCTGACAGATCAGCATCATCAGATTCTTTTTATCTGCCGGTAAATCAGCAATTCCTTTCTCCACGGCTTCTTTTGTCGGAAGAATCGCATGGTGATCAGATACCTTTGCATTGTTGATTACCCTTTTTATGCCATGCCCCAACTGTCCATAATCTACAAACGAAAGTAATACTGGCATTTTTTCTACCAGTTCCTCTACCGAATCTTTCATATCCTCCGTTACAAACTGGCTGTCTGTTCTTGGATAAGTAACCAGCTTTTCTTCATATAATTCCTGTAGCATATCCAGTGTACGTTTCGCTGTATATCCAAAGTAACGGTTGGCCTCTCTCTGCAGGCTTGTCAGATCATAAAGTTTCGGTGGAAATGATTTCTTACGTTCTTTCTTCATCTGTGTGACCACAGCGGTCGAACCATTGCATAACGCTGCAAGCAGATCCGCAGCTTCTTCATTTGCAATGTTCTCGGAAACTACTGTAAGTTTTCCATCTGTCAGTGCTACTTTATAAAACGCTTCTTTTTGAAAATGCTCGATCCTCTCCTGCCGTTCTGCAAGCATGGCAAGGGTTGGGGTCTGTACCCTGCCCACAACCAATCGTTTAAAATATCTCGTGGTGTATGCTCTGGTTCCATTCATTCCAATCAGCCAGTCAGCCTGTGCCCTGCACACCGCAGCCATACAGAGATTCTTATATTCTTCCTCACTTTTCATTGTCTGAAAACCTTTCTGAATGGCGGCATCTTCCATCGAGCTGATCCACAGACGTTTCACTGGTTTCCTGCATCCGGCAAGCACATACACCCTTTGAAAGATCAGTTCTCCTTCTCTTCCTGCATCACAGCCATTGACCAGATACTCCACATCACTTCGATTCATCAGAGTTTTTATGACTTCAAACTGCTTCTTTTTATCCTTGGAAACTTTCAGCTTCCATGCTTCTGGAAGGATTGGCAGATCATCAAACTGCCATTTTTCATATTTCGGGTCATATTCCTCTGGCTGTGCGTATTCTGCCAGATGTCCTAAGCACCAGCTGACAATACAGCTTTCTCCCTCCAGATAACCGTCCTCTCGCTTATAAGCGGACAGATTTTTCGCATAACTTTGTGCTACACTTGGCTTCTCTGCGATCACTAAAAATTTAGACATAATCCTTTCCTTTCTACCCAAAAAGGCAGCCAAGATTTCTGGCTGCCCCTGTCCTTATTACTGTTTCCATCTCTTAAAAACGCTTATTCTTCTTTTTCATCGTCCTCTTCATTTACATACGGACCGTCTGAAAATTCAAGCTGTTCACTTACATAATCTTCGTCCTTACTGCGTCCATGTTTCTTATAGACTGCTATTCCTGCAAAACCTAAGATTGCTGCAACTACGATAGCTGCAAGACCTTTCACATTCATTCCGCTTTTCTCTTCTTTCTTCACTTCGGTTTCCTCCTCTGCTGCTGGTGTAGTCTCCGGTGTGGTTTCCGGGATCACTACGGTTGATTCTTCAGTTTCCTTGTCTTTTTCTGTTTCATCCAGAAATTCTGCCAGATCGTTCTCATCAACCAGAGACATCATATATACGTTCTCTGTATTACTGGAACGGTCAATGACCATGTAAAAAGTATTCCCCTTTTTCGTCTGGATAGTAAGGAACTGTTTTGTATCATCATTTTCCTTATCATCTACAAGCTGGGCATTTCCCGGTGTAGAAAAAGCGGAATTGTTACTCTCTCCACTCACCCTTCCGGTATCCTCTTTCTTCTCCGTATCTTCAGTTGTTTCCGTAGAAGTCTCCTGCACTACTTCTGTCGGTGTCTCTTCTGCCGGTGGATTTGCATTTGCATAAACAGTAGCAAGGGATGTTCCCGAAATCATTGTTACCGCCATAGCAATCATCAGAAGTTTCTTTATCACTTTATTCCTCATCGTCTAAAACCTCTCTTTCTGCCACCTGCCCCACAGGTGGTCTGTTATCGCTTTCTTTTTGGGGTGTCTCCTTGGTATCTTCCACTGTGATACCGCCGTCCTCATTCATCTGAATCGTAACGGTTCCTTTCTGAATCCCGTCAAGCAGTACCAGCAGCTCCCGACTGTCCAGCTTCATAGAACGAAATGATTTGATAATCTCCATATCTTCCATCTGCTGTTTTAAAGTATTCTGCCGTTTCAGATGTTCCTGCAGCTCTGCAATCTTATCCTCTGTTTTCTGAATATCATCCAGAATCTTTTTTAATTTCATGTTCATCTGCCTGTCACCTCCTCTAATGCAGACGACCAAATGCCATAAAATGTTCCTGCCAGTAGGCACTTGCGATACTTGTATATTGCACCGGCTTACCACAATGGATCATCATGTTATTTCCAACGTAGATTCCAACATGACTCGCTCCACTTGTGTTATAGGTTCCCTGGAAGAAGATCAAGTCTCCCGGTTTTGCTTCCGATGGAGATACCTGCGAACAGTGAGAACGAAGTCCATCGGCAGTACATCTTCCAATATTCCATCCATTTCCACAATTATTGATAACCCAGCTTACAAATCCGGAACAATCAAATCCACTTGGGGAATAGCCACCCCAGACATAAGGAACTCCCAGATATTTCTCTGCTTCCCGGATCATCTTTGCAAACTGTGGATCAGATAAAGCATCTGCCGGTATGGTATAACCAAAGCCTCCGCTTCCGGTGGGTATGCTGTTTAAGTCAAACAGGTAATCACGATTTCCATAATATTTGTTATATGCATCGTATCTTTCCTGTTCTTCTTCCGTCATGCGGCTTCTCAATACGGTATCCAGATTGCGGTTTGTCATCGTCACATCCAGACGGTTTACTTCTTTCGTTGTCGTAACCTGCACTTCCTGGCTTCCATTGCTGTCTGCTATGTATGCCTCCCATGTCTGGTGCCCATGTGCGGAAGCTGCTGCATGATTATCATAATAAACATCAAACTGAACACCATATCTTGCAAAAGCTCCGGTATCTTCTACTACATATTCCACACCATTCATAATGACATGGGTTCCCATCGGTACAAAAGGATTCGATGCATCTACTGCGATCGTATGATTAGCTGTCGGCATCGCACCGCTGGCTGTCGGTCCTCCACTCCACTGCCCACAGCAGATGGAGCAGTTACAATACCCACTGGTGACAACCTGTCCCAGTGATTCTCCTACCCGGACTGTCTTTGTTTCGGTAACTGTCTCTCTGGTAGAATCTGTCGTAATCCCATACTGCTGACGGAAAATGGACTCTATCTCCTCTGCTACTTCATCATAAGTAAAACCACCATATTTAACTGTCAGATAAGAGATCAGCTGATATGGATTATGTCCGATCTCATCAATCTGGTACCGGTATTCATCGTAATCCGGATGCGTGGATTCCATCTGATTGATCTGCGTATTTAAGGCTTCCTCTAATGCCCGGTATGCATTTTCAGCGGCATAAATGTCCTCATCTGTACTGGAATAACTGGTGGAAATAATGGCAGACGAAGCTCCCTGCAGGGATGCACTGCAGCTGGTAAAACTTGCTGCAATCAAAACAAAGATCAATCCAAAGATAGCAACTGTAGCAAAAATCCCACGGTTTTGTGCCGCAATCATTTTGACTGCATCTTTTGCTTTCTCTGTAAATTTCTGTGCTGAAGTAATCGCCGCATCCTTTGCCTTTTTGCTCTGCTTTGCTGCCTGATACTGTTTCTGATAACGTTTCTTCTGGAACAGCTTTTGCAATGCAGATTTTCTTTTCTGCTCCGCTTCCTTCTTCACCATATTTTTTGCTTCATTTCCATAGACAGCTTCAAACATCAGCCTGCTTTTTTCTGCTTCATCAAGAACGCTTTCTTTCAGTCTTTTTGACTGTTCTCTCCTTTGCTTTAAGCGTTCCCTTGTATAAATGGATTTTCTTGCAAGGCTTTCTCCTGCAAGCTCTGCCCGGTGTGCTCCTTCTACCGCAGCATTATCATCTTCTGCCTCATGGGTTTTCCAATGAGCCGCCGTAGCCGCAGCATCTTTCACGGCAGATGCAGAACTTCGGATACCGATACCGGCTCCATGTACCATGCCATCACTTTCATCGCCAAACGATAATCTGGAACTCTTTTTCCGCTGTTCTTTCAGCACACGTTCCCGCTTCGATTTGCCTTTGATCTCCTCCGAAAATCCATCCAGAGACTCTTCTGCCACTTCTGAAGTTTCCCTGTACCGGGCAGCTTCTCTCTTTGCCGTCTTGCTTTCTTCAGAAGCCTCCTTTTCCTTCCGTCTTTCTTTTGACGCATAATCTCTGATCATCTTTTTCTTACGGAGATCCCGGCTGTCTGCAACCGTTTCCAGATAAGCACGTTCTCCCCTTGGCTGTCCACGGATGCTCTCACTGCGAAATGCGGATTTCGTTGCAGCTGTGTTTTCATCGGCTACTTGTTCCCCATCCAGTTCTCCATCTATATCTTGTTCTGACTCCTCATCCAGTACAGATTCTCTACCATATCTGGTTTTTTTGGAACTTTGCTCCGGATGTTCTGTTTCCCTTTTTTCATTGCTATACTCACGCCTTCTCTTACTGAAATCCAGTTCATCCTTTTTTTCACTACGGGAAACCTCTGTATCCATGTCCCGTCCAGTGATCCTTTTTTCTTCTTTATTCCGAAGATTCTCTTCTCTAAGACCATCACGGCTCATCTTCTGGACGGTTTTATCTCTCGCCTTATACTCATGCTCCTGCAAATCTCACCATCCCCTTTACTGTTTACCTGTTATTCTGCTTTATCCTGATAGCTCTCCCATTTTTCCAGTACCTCATCTGCCAGTCCTGCAATGGAATCTGTCAGCTTATCTGTAAGTCTTTCACTCAATGTTCTTCTTGCAGCCAAGCAGGAAGTAATCCCCATAAAGTCAATCAGTTCCGCTAAATACAGCAGATCATCTAACATCTCGCCAAACACCTCCTCCCCGTTACTGTCCTTTCCTCTTTCTAAAAGTTCTTTATAATTGTCTGCACAGATTCTCTCTGCAAATACACAGCAAGGTTCCCCATTGCATCTCTCAAAATTCGTATAATCTCTCATGTAATGATCCTCCATTTCATTTTTGTAGCATAAAAAAGGCCGGAAATCCTTCCCGGCTCATCCCCTGCTTTTGTTCTATTTTGTTCTTTATATTTTTTAATCGTCTCTTTCTCCGATACCAAGTTTTTTACGCTTCTCCACCTCATCCGGCTTAGAAGTCATCAACGCATACAGCATCAGAGAATTATCAAATTTATCCTTAAACGGGATAATGGTACTGCCATAAAAGACCAGTCCCTCACCTTCTCCACTGTTGGTAACATAAGAAAGCTGATGTGGTGAAATGTTCAGCTGCTTTGCAAGAATCTGTCTGTCACCGGATGCCTGGTTTAACATCAGGATAAAGTCAGAATTTTCAAAGATATTTTCTATCTCACGGCTGGCAAGCAGGTCTTTTACATTCTGTGTGATACCCGTCGGAATACCGCCCCATTTACGGAATCGCTTCCAGATTTCCACGCTGTACGAAGCTGTCTGCTCTTCTTTTAAAAGCAGATGAAATTCATCAATGTAATATCTGGTACTCTTATTCGCTGAACGGTTAATCGTTACTCTGTTCCATACCTGATCCTGTACGATCAGCATACCAAGTTTTTTCAGCTGTTTTCCTAAGTCTTTGATGTCGAAACATACCATGCGGTTACTCAGTTCCACGTTGGTTCTGTGGTTGAATACTTTCAGAGAACCGTTAACGTAGATTTCCAATGCAGTCGCAAGACGCTGTGCCTCCTGCTCTTTCTGCTCACGGAGAAGATTATATAAATCCTCTAAGATCGGCATCTTTTCCGGTACCGGGTCAGAAAGAAAGTCCTGATACACCAGACGTACACAACGGTCAATAACTGTTTTTTCTACCGGCTCCAGTCCATTCTTCCCACCAACTACCAGCTCACAAAGAGACAGGATAAAGTCAGACTTTAAGGAAAGTGGGTCATCATCATCTGCGTAATCCAGATTGATGTCCATCGGATTGATATAATCATGGCTGGTCGGTGAAATGCGGATAACCTGTCCATGAAATGCCCGGAACAACGGATAATACTCCCCTTCCGGATCGCACACGATAATGTCATCTTTTGTCACGATAAATGCATTGGTGATCTCACGCTTTGCCGCAAATGACTTACCGGCACCCGGTGTACCCAAAATCAAACCATTCGGGTTTTTCAGTTTCTTTCTGTCTGCCATGATCAGGTTATTGGAAAGGGCATTTAAACCATAGTAAATGGATTCCCCGCCCATAAACAATTCCTGTGTGGTAAACGGAACAAAGATTGCCGTAGATGTTGTGGTAAGTGCCCTTTTGATCGGCACAAGATTCATAGCAAGTGGCAGGCAGCTCATAAGCCCCTGCTCCTGCTGATAATCCAGACGTTTCAATGCACAGTTATATTTCTGTGCAATACCGGCAGTCTGGAATACGACATTTTCAAGCTCCTGCTTTGTCTCTGCCGTATTTAAAAACAGTGCCGTCACAAGGAACATCCTCTCATTCCTGGACTGTAAATCTTCCAGAAGTCTCTTGGCTTCTCCACCATATGTATTTAAGTCTGATGGGATAATGTCCATGTCATATCCGGCACGGACTGCCTTTTTCTGCTCCTCAATCTTCATCCGGTTAATATCGGTCACCTTGCTCTTTATCAGCTTGATCGCTTTCATCTGGTCAATGGACTGGATATGGAAATTCACCATAAGGTTACTGTCCATCTCCAAAAACTCTGCCAGCATCTTGTCCGTAAGCTCTGGGGCAAGAATCTGAAGATAAGAAACGGCTCCTATCGTTCCGCCCATCTGAAAGTCTTTTCCATTCTTAAATACGAAGCTGGTCGGTGCGATATAATCCTTTGTACTAAGACCTGTCCGAAGTACCTCATCATAAGAAAAATGGAAAGGGACTTTACTATCCTGATTAAATGTCTCGTACATGATCTGCAGCCTTTCCGTTCCATTCAGAGGATAAGCTGTCACTCCAAGAATCTTGAAGTTATTCATAATATCCGACTCGATACGTTCCAGCTTCGGTCGTGCTTCCCGGATATTCTCTGCTTCAATACCAAACGTGATATACTTAGTACGCATCAGACCATTATTTCCTTTCGCCAGCTGATTATTAAGCATCTGTGCAAACTCCATACGCAGATCATCAAACTCATCCTCCTGCGGATTGATATGGATAACCTTTTCATACTCCGCCATGTTGCTGTGCTGATTGATAAAGGAAAGCTGAAAATGAATCGTGCTGTCAAAATAATTTAAGAAGTCACACCAGTTTTCAAAGATCGCATTTTTATCCTCATTCTGAGCCAACTGGTAGTTGATGTCATAAAAACGGATGGTCTTGGAATAAAATTTATCCTGCACCCTGCAGATACCATCTCTCCCCATCTCATGATAAGGAATGGACTGCTGTGCTGTAATCCGTTTATCTTTGGCAGCATTTGCCACTTTCTTTTCTGTGGTACCACCTTTTCCTCCCGAAACCTTCTTCCCTTCTGTCTGCTGTCTCGGCGGTGCTGTAGCTGAACTGCTCTTTTTCTTCTTTGCATTTTTCTTTGCTTCACGCATTGCTTGTTTCTCTGCTTTTGCCGCAAACTTCGCTTCTTTCTTCGCATTTTTCTTATCCGCTTTTTCATGCTCTTTATGAAGTTTCGCTTCATATTTCTGTGCCCTTTTCAAAGCCTTCTTTTCCCTGCGGGTCAGCTTCCTGTTTGGTCGGCGTACCCCTCTCTGTCTTTCCAATGCTTCATAACCCGTTACCATTGGCTCACTGTGCAGTCTGCCGCTTACCGGCTTACTGCTGACCGCCGGATCTGGAATATCATCTCCACCATCCTCTTCATCCAGCCAGTAATCATTTGGATAACGTTCTTCTTCCAGTCTCTGCGGCTGTCTATCGTTTTTTCTTTTTAACACTCTTCTGTCCTCCCTTCTTTTTTCTGACCATGATAAATTTCTTCTCATACAGATTTTCCATCTGATACTTCCGTACCGGAGGACGGATAAATTTCACGGTGATCATATTTTTCAAAACCTTTTCTAACGGAAGTCCATCCTTTTCATACATGGCAAATAAAAATGCCGGAAGCATCAAAAGGCACATCCCTGTCGCTGCATTACTGGAACCGATGATCCCTCTGGTAAGGAAATAAAATGGTACTCCCACTGCCGCCGCAATCCCAAAACAGATTAGCTGCCGTTTGGTCAGGTTGAAGATGATCTTATTTTTGACCTTGGTTAAGTCTTTAGGTACTGATACAAATGCCATTGCCAATTCCCCCTTTCTTAGTGAGCGTTGAAGATACTACGGGCAAAGTTTCCTGTTTTCATCAAACTGAAACAAAGGATCACCGTGTATGCCATCACGCCGAACAATGCAGAATGTATGTTATCGGACATCTGGATATTCGCTACTAAGACTGCGTAAATTCCTACGCAGACCATCATAAAGAATCCCTGAAATGCCAGTGCAAACAATCCACGAAGATAGTTGTTTCCAATCTGCCCCCATTCCCGGTTAGACATGGTTGCAAATGGAATAGCTCCAACGGACGAATAGAGATAGATTTCAATCATACGCCCATACAAAATCACTGTAATAAAGACTGAGATAACCTTCATACACAGGCTCACAAGCATCGTTTCCAGTGCCAGTATGACAAGTTCACCGATTTCCATAGATTCCATTGCCGTTTCCATCGTGGTAATCATCGTATCTATATTGATCGCTGTATCGGAACTGATGACACCAGCGGCCCGGCTCACTACTGACTGCCCGACATCAAATACCGCCGTGGTAATCGTAAATGTATGGCTGACGATCCAGACTGCCACCCACATCTTGAAAAAATATTTAAAGAACATCCATGTATCAATGTCATGCATATTGTTCTTCTCTGTTAACATGGAAATCAGCTCATAACAAAGCACAAAGGTAATAATCATACCGGCAATCGGTACAATGACCGAATCGGAAAGATTTTGTATCATGCTGAAAATGTTCCCATTCCAGCCCTGCGGTGTCTGCCCAACCTGAGCAGCAATCTGACCGGTCTTTTCATTGACATCGGTATACATTGTTGTCAGGTTGGAACTTACCATGCCTGTCAGAAGATTCCTCATCCATTCTTCAATCGCTTCAAATATCCGATCCATGAGTCATCTCCCTCCTAAGTTTCTCAGCTAAACAAACCGGAAAGTAACGGTACAAGCTGGGTGCCGATCAAAACAACACCGCCTCCCGCCATCAGCTGCTTAATCCCCTGGGATTTCGCACCCGGATTATCGTTTCCGTAACCTTCCAGCAGGTTGATAACACCCCATACTGCAAGACCAGCTCCGATCGCTACTACAAGAGTCTGTAAAATATTAATTGCCTGATTAAAAAACGCCATAGTCGTTGTCTCCTTTCAAATCATTGCTTTTTATCAGTTTCTATCTATGTTTTAAGAAGTCTCTTCCGGCTCTGCCCTTATGGGCGGCCTTTCATGATCTCTCAAATCCATCACCTCCCTATAAGGGCAAAGAAAAAGAGCTATGTGTCCAAATCTTTCACATGCCCTGCTTCCTTGTTTTCTGTATTTAATTCTTCTGCCAGACTTTCCTCTGAAAAGGCATACAGGTCAAACTCCTGTGTCCTTGTCAGCTTCACTTCCATCCGATGCCGCATATACGCCTCCACATCAAATTCATTTTTCTTATCATAGTCCGACAATTCCTTGTATCGTTTATGCTTGGTAATATCAAACTTGTCACTGAAAAACGGTCTGACACCTCGAAGCTGCAGGATACATTTACTGCCATCCATGACCGCAAGCTCGTCCCGGCTCATCAATTCCTTTCCTGTTTTCTGATAATTCATCCCATAAGAACGGCTCTGTCCACGGGTATCAGAAGTGTTGTATAAATCAATCGTTTCCTTTCCCAGTGTCTCGGAAATCTCCTTTAATGTAGAACTTTCCTTGCCGCCAAGGAACAACATCGTATCGCAGTTACCTAAAATAGTTTCAGCAGCATCTTTATAGATGGTCTTGAGCTGTGACTGCGACTGGAGGATAATGGATGCTGAAATCTCACGGCTACGAATAGTTGCGATCAGCTTGTCAAATTTCGGGATTTGTCCGATATTTGCAAATTCATCAGCTAATATTCTGACATGATATGGTAATCGTCCATGGTGTACATCGTCTGCCCTGTCACATAACAGGTTAAATAACTGGCTGTACATCATTGCCACAACAAAGTTAAACGTATCATCGGTATCTGAAATAATGATAAACAATGCTGTCCTCTGATCTCCTACCATATCCAATTCCATTTCATCATAGCTCATGATCTCACGAAGCTCCGCAATATCAAATGGAGCAAGTCTGGCTCCACAGCTAATCAGAATCGACTTCGCTGTTTTGCCGGCGGCTAATTTATATTTCTTATACTGACGTACTGCAAAGTGTTCCGGTTCTTCTTTCTCCAGTTCCTCAAACAGCATATCTACTGCATTTTTAAATGTCTCATCATCTTCCC
>OGXF01002116.1_pt1 | contig 11894 bp, 11 predicted proteins | sample 1576191 | NCBI WGS metagenome assembly OGXF01 (sample SAMEA3541545, study PRJEB24748) | human gut metagenome | biome: human gut; feature: human-associated habitat; material: faeces | place: China | collected 2012
TTTTGAGAGTTATAATCTGAGGCTTTTCTTTTTCGGAACTTTGTATAATCGGGACTGCTGGACCCCGACCTCTGCGGCCGCATCGTCGAGCAGGTCAAGGCCCACACCACCCGCCCGGTAACGGTCAAGATGCGGAAAGGCTGGGACGCCGACCACATCACGGCGGTGGAGTGCGCCAAAGCCTGCGAGCAGGCGGGGGCTGAACTCATCGCCGTCCACGCCCGCACCCGGGAGCAGATGTATACCCCGGGCATCGACCCGGACATCATCGCCAAGGTCAAGGCGGCGGTGAAGGTGCCTGTGCTGGGCAACGGCGACATCCACACGGCGGAAGACGCCGTGGAGATGATGCAGCGCACCGGCTGCGACGGCGTCATGATCGCCCGTGCCGCGCTGGGCGACCCGTGGCTCTTCGAGCGGGTGAACGCCGCCATCGAGGGCCTGCCGGCTCCCAAGGAGCCGAACCTGCAGGCCCGGATGAACGCCCTCCGCCGTCAGGTGGAAGAGATGGTGGAGCAGAAGGGCGAATATACCGCCATGCCTCAGGCCCGCGCCCAGACCATGCACTATATGAAGGGCCTCAAGGGCGCTGCCGCCCTCCGCCGCTGCTGCTGCACCCTGTCCCGTCTGGAAGACCTGGACGAGCTTATTGCGGCGGTGTTCGAAGAGCAGCGCAAGGCCGGGCTGGACCCGGACGACGTGCGGGAAGTCCCCTTCCCGTGATCATTCGCTGCGGGTCAGCTCGTCGAGGTTCTGGGTGAAGCAGGGGCAAGCTCGGCGGCGGCTTCCTTGGCGGTCAGGCCAGAACCGTCCTGCACGGCGCACTTGATGAGCTCGTGCTTCTCAATGGTCTCATCGGCCTGATTGACGGCCGACTCGGTCAAATCGTTCTTGCCCACATAGAACAGGGGCTTCAGCGAGTTCGCCATCGCGCGCAGCTGCTTGATTTGCTTCTTGGTCAATGCCATGGGAATTTCCTTACATCTTTCGTATAACCACACCAGCATAGCAACCGGTGCTGTCTGCGCTGTTTGCCGCCCTACAGCGCGATGATGGCCGCGATGTAGATGATGACGGCAGCGGCGAATATGAGATCTCGCGCGGCGATGGTCAGGGCACGCCAGTGGGTGCGGCGGATGCCCTCCTCGTAGCAGCGGGCGTCAAGTGCGAGGCTCAGGTTGTCCGCGTGACGCAACGTGCCGGCGAAAATCGGCACGATAATCGCGCTCATCGCCTTGATGCGCTGGGCCAGTGAACCGGTTTCGATGGAACCGCCACGCGCGGATTGGGCGTCGACGATGGCGCGGGTTTCGTCGGTCAGCGTTGGAATGAATCGCAATGCCAGACTCATGACCAGCGCGATTTCTTGGGCATGGATACCGAGCCGGTTGAGCGGACTGATCAAGGTGGCGAAGGCGTCGGTCATGGCGGTAGGCGTGGTGGTAGTGAGGAACACCGCGCCCAGAATGATTACCAATGCGAAACGGCAGGCGTACAGCACGGCTATGGTCACGCCCTGATCGGTGATGCTTAGCGGGCCAAGCGCCACCACCGGCGTGCCGGTGCGTACCACAAACAGATTGACCACGCCCATCAGCACCAGCAGGATCAGAATCGGATGAATGGATTCAAGCACCCGTAACGGGTTCAGGCGTGCCGCCGCGATAACGGCCAGGGTGATGGCGATGCCCAGCGCGAGCTGGGTTGGCGTGTTCACCGCGAACATCGTGAACATGGCGGCCAGGAAGCCCACCATCTTCACGCGCGGGTCAAGTCGGTGTATCACTGAGTGCGCAGGGCCGTTGGAGGATACGGCCGGCTCGGTGACGGTGGCCGTGACGGGGCCGCCGGATGCGGGGGCGGCAATCGGCATACGGACCACGCGGTCGGCGATTTGCTCGGCCTCCTCCCGGTCATGGGTGATGATGAGCACGGTCACGCCACGCGATTTGAGCGTGCGCAACAGCTCATGGATACGCTTCTTGGCTTGGGCGTCCAGACTCGCGGTCGGCTCGTCCATGATGAGCACGTCAGGATTGCAAGCCAGCACGCCGGCAATGGCTGCCAATCGTTGTTGCCCGCCGGACAGGTCGAAGGGGGAGCGGTCGGCAAGATGCCCGATATGCAGCAGTTCCAGTGATTCGCGCACGCGGTCGGCTACCTCGGTCTCGCCAAGCCCTTGGTTGCGTGGGCCGTACGCCACGTCCTCGGCTACCGTGTCAGCGAACAGCTGATGCTCTGGATGCTGCATCACGTAACCCACATGCCGGCGCAATTGCGCTAATTGCTTGCGATTCGCCGACTTCGGGCGCACGTTGCGACCGCGCTTGCCGGTCGAGGCCACCGGAACACCGGCCACTTCGATGCTGCCGGCGGTCGGCGCAGTCAGTGCGCACAACATGCGCACCAGCGTCGACTTGCCCGAACCATTCACGCCCATCAGTGCCACGGTTTCACCGCGCGCGATGGTGAACGACAGGTCATCGATAACCGCCCGTTTGGCCGAAGGATAGCGATAGATCAGATGCGAGACGCGAATAATGGGGTTCGTCATATCACCGATGCCATCGGAGAGCAGCGGCAGTTCGGAGCCGTCTTCGCGCTCCCGCTGGCGGGGGCTGTCGTTCGTAGGGCGACTGGGGGCGGCTTCTGTGCCGATACTACCCTCAGTCTCGCTTTGCGAGACAGCCTCCGCTAGCGGGGATCGATTATCGACGGCTGCAGTGATACCAATGATTCGCCCGGCCTCCATGTGCACGATGCGATCGGCATGAACGGTTTCATCTGGATGATGCGTGACATGCACAATAGTGGTGCCGCGCGCCTGCAAATCATCCAAAATGCGCATAACTTCGGCGCGTGCGGATTCGTCCAGCATGGCGGTCGGCTCATCCAATACCAGCATTGCCGGGTTCATGGCCAGCATGCCGGCGATGGCGGCGCGTTGCTGCTGCCCGCCGCTCATACGGGTCGGGTCGGACTGGCGTAAGTTCGCCAACCCCACGGCCTGCAATGAATCAACGATACGCTCGCCGATGAGCTCGCGCTCCAGCCCGAGATTCTCCGGGCCAAAGGCCACGTCATCCTCCAACACGGTGGTGACCAGCTGATCCTCGGGATTCTGGAACACCATACCGATGCCGTGGCGGGCAGCACGATAGGCATCGGCATTCGGGCCGGCTGCGTACACGCGTTGCCCCAGTAACGTCACTTCACCACCGTCCGGCGCGGTCAATCCCGCAATCAGACGGGCTAACGTGGATTTGCCCGACCCGTTCGGACCGACCAAGCATAGGCGCTCGCCGGCATGGACCGTGAGTGAAACGCCATCCAAAGCCCATGAGGTGCCGCGGTCATAGCTGAAACGAATGTCCTTGAGCACGGCGGCGGGGGAGGCAGGCTCGGCGGAAGCGTGAGGTTCGGCAGAATCGTGGAACTCGTCGGCGTCGAAGGAATGGGGTGCAACGGTCATGAAACAGCAATCCGTAACTGATAGGCGAAAACGCAGAATCCCGGCCCGTGCCGGGATTCTGCGTTCTGGTTCTTTGAGTGGTCTTTGAGTGGTCGTTAGTCGTGGCGGGCATCGGCCCGTCTCAGGCCAGTCACTGCTGCTTGGACAGCAGGTTGGAGATCGGCTTGTAGATCAGGAAGGTGATCACGGCGTGAATCGCCATCTTAGCCACGTTGAACGGCAGCAGAATCGGCAGAATCATCGCGGCCACAGCTTGGTAGGTCATGTGCGCGTAAATCGGCGTGACAATCAGGTTGCTCACCAGCGCCACCACGATGGCCAGCACCGCACCCACCAGAATGCCGATGGCGGCACCCTTGCGCGTACGGATCTTACGGTAGATGAACGCGGCCGGCACAGACAGGAACAGCGCCACCAGCACAGCCATCAGCGAACCCCACGGATTGGCGAACATGTGCGGCACAAAGCCGAGCACAGACACGATTGCGGCGGCGGCCGGGCCATACGCAAAGCCGGCAATCAGGCAGACGATGCCGGACGGGTCGTACTTCAGCCAAGTGACCGGCGTAATCGGGAATTCAATGAAGCTGGTGACCATCGCCAGCGCCACGAACAGTGCATACATGGCGATACGGCGCGTGGACCAGCGGCCAGAATCGGCCACACCAGTGGTGTGTGAGCCAAGTTTGGCGCTGGTGCTGGCGGTGGACGTGCTGGCCGAACCCTCGGCCTCGGGTGCCACAGAACGAACAACTTGCATGCGAATACGCGAAGATACACTCATAATGAGCCCTCGTTTCTTCCATCCGGACTATACCGTTGGCTCCGGAATCTCACCGGATCAGCCGCTTGCGCGGGTCGCGGGCTTCCTGCCATCCCCGTTATGAAACCCGGGGTGCAGGTTACCGCCAGTAAGGAATTGCACCTTCCCTGAAACTGACAGGCTTATTCATACGCCATGCGCCGGACGTATGCAACCCGCGTTTCACTGTGCAGAAATTCGTCTTGTGCCGGTCAAGTGCAACAATGGGAGCCATGGCTGAAGTGAAGAAACCCAACAACACCATCGACAAGCTTGCCCTGATCGTCACCACCTACAAACGTCAGCAGTTGCTTGAGACACTGTTCGATTCGATTCTGGCGCTTGAACAGGCACCGTGGCGCATTGTCATCGTGGACAATGAGCAGTCCGATCAGACGGCGGACATGGTCGCTGCGTTTGCCGGCAAGGTGACCGGCCAATGGGGCACCACCGTGGCCGACCAGTCCGGTAACGAAGAACGTGTGGTCTATGCGCCGCAGACCGAGAACCTGGGTGGTGCGGGCGGTTTCTCCGCCGGCGTGGCCAAAGCCTACGAGCTGGGTGCCGCATGGTTCTGGGTGATGGATGACGATGTGGCCGTGCTGCCGGACGCCATTGCCAAGCTGTCCAAGTGGACCGACAAGCACGAGGTGATTCAGGGCTCCCGATTCGACTACGATGGCGGCCCGTTCTACTGGCAGTACGACTTCATTGTGCCGCTGGGCATCCCGAACCCGATTGCGCCCGCCGCATTCGGCCCGGCCGGATACCGAGTGATGGACACGCTGTGCTTCGAAGGCGGCCTGTTCAACCGCCGTGTGGTTACGGAAATCGGTCTGCCGGACCCGCGCTTCTTCATCTACTGGGATGACACGATGTATGGCTACCGCGCCAGCAAGGTCACCAACCCGATTGTGGTGCCCGACGTGATCCTGCGCCGTACGCGCGAAGTCGGCAATTGGGATATCGCCGGCGTGCGCCAGCTCAACTCCACATCCGACATGAACCGGTATCACATCATGCGCAACCGCGGATACATGGCCCGGTACTTCATGACCTATGGTGACTTCCGTCCGCTGGTGTTTGGACTGGGTACCGTGCTCACCGCGGCCAAGGAAGTCATTCGCCTGGTGATGGTGGATCGCGAGCACCTCAAGACCGGTTTGGTACAGATTGCCAAGGGCTGGTGGGACTCGCGCAAGCTGATGCACGACCCCACCTGGAAGCCCATGCCGTCGCTGAAGTAGCCGTAGTAGTGGCTCCCCTCTATGAGGGGGGGTCACTACAGGTTACTTATGGATGAACAGGCCACCGTCGCCCCAAGCCCACTGGCCTTGGCCGGCACCGATCTGGAAGTGCAGCTTGGCGATGCCCATGTCATTGAACGCGTGATGCTCATCTTCCGCACTCTGATCGATATGCGCGGCGGCGGTATCGTCGGCCGGATTATACGAGAAGGTGATTGGCTGACGGTTCATCGCGCTCGGCGCCTTCATCGCAGCCTCGACGCCGGACTTGAACCAATCCGGAGCGGCCTCGCGCCCCTCATCGCTCATTGTGGCGGTGAACTGCTCATAGGTCTTGGTGGCGCGGTGCGTGCGTTGCGCTTCGCATAGCTCCTCATAGGATTTCGCCTGATAATCCAGATGATTCTTCGGATGCCCGATCACCACACCGAGATACAGCTCCTGGCCAGAGGTGACGCGGCAATGCTTGGCCGCCTCCGCCTTGTCCCATGAGCCGGCGACCCATAAGGTGCCGAGGCCGCGCAACGTGGCCGTGAGCACCATGCGTTCGGCATAGAAGCCGGCACGCTCTTTGGCTTCCTCATCGTTCGCGGGGCCGACGATGGCCAGATAATTCGCCGCATTGGTCAGATGACCTGAAGCATTGGCTTCGGCGAACACCTTGGGCTGGTCGCGCACCAGCTGAATGTTGAGATCGCCGAGTAAGTTGATCGGCTGAAGCGCCATCTCGAGCTGGCGGGCCGTATCGTCGTCGATCGGCTCATCATCGTAGGCGCGTACGGCGGTGCGGATGTTAATTGCATCAATAAGTTGGGTATGTTCTGCCATACCTCCCATTATCGCGCGCGACACAGAGTCAGGCCACCATAGACGCCGATTTTTCCTAGTATGCGAAATCGCATGCATTGCCCATTGTCAGGCTTGAAAAACGATACGAATAGGGTACGTAGTGACCGGCGACGATGCACACGTTTGCACAATTGGTGTGTAATGGTTTCGTGTTGAGCGTAATTCGCGTTAAACTGGGCGCAACCTTACGAACTGATGAAAACGTATGGAAAGGAAGGTCAACGATGATTGAAACTGCACAGGCTTTCGGTGTTGACATTGGCGGTTCCGGCATCAAGGCCGCACCTGTCGATCTGACCAAGGGCGATTTCGCCGAGCCACGATTGAAGATTCTCACTCCCGAGGTCTCCACTCCTCAGGCCGTGGCCAAAATCGTCAAGCAGCAGCTCGACCACTTCGAAGTGCCTGAATCCGCACCCGTTGGCATCGCTTTCCCCGCGCCGATCAAGCCCGGCCAGAAGCTCGACTTCATGGCCAACCTTGACCAGTCTTGGATTGGCGTGGACGTTACTGAAGTGTTCTCCGAAGCCTGCGGCCGCCCGGTCGTCGTGGTAAACGACGCCGACGCCGCCGGCCTGGCCGAAGTCCAGTTCGGTGCCGCCAAGGGCCAGGATGGTCTGGTCATCGCCACCACACTGGGCACCGGCATCGGCACCGCCTTGATTTACAACGGCGTGCTCATCCCGAACACCGAACTCGGACACATCATCCTGAGCGCCAAGCATCTGGACGCCGAGAAGTATGCCTCCTCCGCGATTCGCGAGAATGAGGAACTGGGCTACAAGAAGTGGGCCAAGCGTCTGACCAAGTACTACGGCCTTATGGAGAAGTACTTCAACCCGGACCTGTTCACCGTCGGCGGCGGCGTGAGCCGTCAGAGCGAAAAGTTCCTGCCGTACGTGGATATCAAGACCCCGATCGTGCCCGCCAAGCTGCGTAACCAGGCCGGCATCGTCGGTGCCGCCTACTATGCCAGCACCAAGCAGCAGTGAGCCAGTGAGCGTGGGTGTGCAGCGCTGACCCGCGAATATGCTTCAGGCCGTCCGACTAGTCGGGCGGCCTTTTGCATTGCATAGGAAAGGTATGCGACGCGTTCCCGGGAATGTTGCGCAAAGTGGGCGTGTGTATGGAGGTCTGTGGCGACGCGTTCCCGGGAATGTTGCGCGTTTGAGAGCGGGGCAGGGGGCACCACGCTCTATCGTGGGAGGGTATGAGCGTGCATTTCTCTTCTCGTGTGGATATTTCTGCGCCGAATCCCATTGCGGCGGCCGAGGCGGCAGCCAAGGCAAACGGCATCGCACTCAGCAAACTCAACGATTCCAATCCGACCCGCCACGGGCTGGCACCTGAATTGGTGCCGAGCGTGTATACGGCCGACCCGCGTGGACCGCGTGCGGCGCGAGAAGCATTGGCCGCATTCCTCAATACGGCAAAGGCGGTAGACGCAAGCAGCCCTCAGTCGACTTCGCCCGCCGCCAGCGAGGGCGGGAACGAGCGCCATGCCGCTTTCAACAATGCGAATACCGCCATCGAGGGCGTTGACCCGGACGCCCTGTACTTGCTGAGCTCCACGTCCGAGGCGTATTCGTGGCTGATTAAGTTACTTTGCGATGCCGGCGACGCGGTGCTGGCACCCAAACCCGGCTATCCGCTGATTGAGTCGATTGCACGGCTTGAATGCGTTGACACGGTCGAATACCAGTTGCAATTCGACGGCTCCTGGTTCATCGACATCGCCGAACTCGAGCGGCTGCTCAGCGAGCCCGGTGGCGAACGCATCAGAGCATTGGTGCTCATCAACCCGAACAATCCGACCGGTTCGTACGTAAAACCAACCGAGCGTGCACGTATCGTGACATTGTGCCGTGAGCATGGCCTCGCCCTTATCGCCGATGAAGTGTTCTTCGATTACTCTCTCGAACCTTTCCCCGGCAACGCACGGCTCGCGGGGGAGCGCGGCGTGCTCACCTTCGCCCTAGACGGATTCTCCAAAATGCTGGCCGCGCCGCACGCCAAAGTCGGGTGGATTCAGGTGTCCGGACCTGCCGAGGACGTTGCCGAGGCACAGCGTCGACTGGACGTCATCGCCGATGATTATCTGCCGATGAGTGACATCATCGCCGAACGGATTCCCGCATTATTGAACGCCGCGCCCGCACAGACCAGACGGGTGGGGGAGCGCGTGCGCAATAACCTGGCCAAGTTGCACGAGTTGCTTGACGCCGATCCCAACGGGCTGGTCAGCGTGCTACGGGCCGAAGGCGGCTGGAACGTGCTGCTACGAGTGCCTTCAGTCATCGATGAGAACGAGCTGGTGCTGCGGTTGATTGACGAGCACAAACTGACCGGACAGCCCGGCTACTTCTTCGACATGACTTCCAATGGATACCTGGCCGTTTCCCTGCTACCCGAACCGGACGAATTCGAGCGTGGCATCCGCGCCGTGCTCAATACCGTCGCCGCTTTGCTGCGATAGGTCGGTGTTTGCCGGCACCACGCCTGTACTCCACGTACAATAGCGGCATGGGATTCTTGTTTAGACCGAAAGAACTGCCACGCCCGGCGTCGCTGACGTTCACTTTGGATCAGGCCGGGCATACGTATGATGATGGGCACGTGGGACTTGCTCCCACGGACATCACCATCAGCGAGCTGCGGGTGGCTGTGATCGGACTGAACGGCGCAGGCAAATCCACATTGCTGGGTCTGCTGGACGGTTCGTTGAAGGCCAACGCCGGCACGGTGACCATTGCGGGCGGTGAGGAACGTCTTGACCCGGCTGTGAAGAAGGACGCGAAGCGCATCGATAATCTGGTCGGCAAAGTTCGCCGCGAGGAGATTCCGAACAGCTTTTACCAAGCGGCGAATATTTCCGAGGCTGTTTCCGAAGCGCTGAAAAAGCACAAGGTGCCCGAGTCAGAACGTCATGCGCGCATCGGCAATCTGTTCGCGCATTTTGATTTGGCGCAGGTCTCCAAGGCCAAGGCCAGCGAACTGGACTCCGAGAAACGGCACCTGCTGGCTATTGCGGCCGCGCTGAGCTTTGAGCCGAGTGCGATTGTGGCGGATGAGCCGAGCAAGGGATTGGATGAGATTGGCGCCGCGCATGTGGCCAAGGCGTTGTTCAGCTACAACAAGCAGGTGATTTTCGCCACGCATGACACGGATATGATCCGCCGGCCCGAATACGCCATCGACCGCGTACTGGTGCTGGACGAGCACGCGGTCGCGTTTGACGGAGCGCCGGCTGAGGCTGTGGCGTTTTATGAGGATCTGATTCGCCGCAAGTATGAGGCTGCGAAGCGGTAGCAGATAGGAATCGGCCGTTGGAGGATTGGCATCGGCCGTGAGGTCGATGCCAATCCTCACGCGAAGTAGAAGCCGCGGAAGCCGTACTGGTAGACGCGGTAGATGTATCCCGAACTGAGCACCATCTTGTACTGTGCCTTGAGGTTGCCGTCGTCATCGTAGACGCCGAACAGGCCCTGCATGCCGATGTCCACCAGGTTCAGGTCATCGGACAGTTCCTGTGCGGAGGAGACATACGGCGAATACGGCACATCGAAGTCCTGCACTTCGGTGTAGGTTCCGGCGTTCTCGTCGACCAGGTACTTGCGGAACTGGGAGTTCGAGTTCTCATCCTTGGAGCTCTGCGCGGTCGAAATGCCATCGATCATGGTCCAATCGAAATCAGGACGGGTCATGGCATAACCGAAGTCGTTATCGAACATGTAGATGTAGTACTGGCCGTCCTCCAGCGAGGAATCGTACTGCACAGTGATTGAGTGCTGGCCGCCGGTGTCGCCGGAATCGCCCACCTTGGTCAGGAAGGAGGGCTGCGCATCCATGCCATTCCATACGCTCGGCTCGCCGATCATGTAGTCGAGCGACGGCGTGCCTTCGATGTCATTGATCTTGATCATCGTGGAGGTCTCACGTGCGGACAGCAACGCGGAGCCATCATCCATGAGCTGGATGGTGTTGAAGTGGATCCAGTCCCAACGGTTCGTGGCGGTCGGATCGGATTCGTCGATGCCGGAATGATCGGTGGATTGCTTGTAATCGGGGAACAGGTCGCCGAAATCCACCAGCAGGCTCACCTCGCCGGAGTCGGTGTCCACCTTGATGACCTGATCCTGCACGGCATGGTCCGAATGTTTCAGATCGGTGGCCAGAGAGACGATATTGCCGTCGGAATCCAGCGCGTAATCATGGTGCAGGATGTACTGGTCGCCCAGATTGATGATCTTGACCAGCTTGCCTAGGCGGTTCATGCCGACGAAATGCTTGGTGGAGGCGGAGAACCACATGATGCCGTCATTGTCGAACAGCAGACGGTGCGAGCGGTAGTAGAGCACCGGGATTTCGCCGCGAATCACACCGTTCGCGTCATAGTAGTACATGAAATCCTGCTCGTTGGAATCATTGCCGAGAATCGCGTACAGGCCATTGCCGAGCGTGGTGACCGTGGATTCGTCGGGGGGCGATGGCCTGTTCGAGCCGTACTTCCTCCTCGCCGAGCAGTTTCGGGCCGGTCTGCTCGATGGTGCGCGTGGTGGCGTTGCCGTCGGTGTCGGTGATGGTCAGGGTAATGGTGTTCTTGACCTTGGGGATCAGTCCCAACACCAGAAACTCGTGCTCGGTGGAGGCGATGTCATTGCTCGATACCGTGGTCGTCTGACTCGCCGTGCTGGTACCGCCGACATTGCCGGAACCGTCGGCGTCGCCGGCGGCGGCCTCACGGTATGCGGCGGCCGCCTCATCGCTGGTGATGGCGTTGGCCGTGTAATCCGGGTACCCCTCAGCGGAAACGGTGTAGCTGACGGTGGAGGCCTGATCGGTGGTGAAGTACACGTACATGGACGTGGTGTTGGTGCCGTACGGGTTCACCTTGGTGTAGATGCTGTCGACTGTGCGTTCTTTGGCGTCGCGCTCGTCGGCGATCTCGGTGTCCATCATCTGCTGGTATTCGTCGGTATAGACGTTCTCGATCTGGGCGTTGAGCCGCTCCACGCGGCGTTCCTTGATGGAGGCGCTGACGTCGTCCTGTGAGAACAGGCACAGACCAATGGCGATGGCTGCGGTGACGGCTGCTGCGGATATTTTGAAGACGCGACTACGGACGGCAGTGGACACGGGGAAACCCTCACGACAGTATGGGTAAACGATTAGTGAATTACGTCACATACATTATGCCGCAGGTCTTGGAAAACACCGGCCGGAATGCTGGGAGAATACTGAAGCTTGGCGGGTCGCCGAGCGGTCCGGTCCTATAGCAGGGTGAACCAAGACTGAACCTGATGCCAGAGCGTCGGATTGTTGGCGATCATCGAATCGCTGCGCGACTGCACGAAGCAACTTAGTATGGCTATGCCCAGCGCCCACAATACGGCCAGCATCACGACCCAGCGCATCAGCCAACGCCACGGAGTGACGCGGGCGATGCCATCGCCTGAAGCGGCGTCGTTGCTCCTTATTGAATATGCGTAATTACTGGTAAAATATATCACTTTCTCCATTAATC
>OGXF01002118.1_pt1 | contig 11870 bp, 10 predicted proteins | sample 1576191 | NCBI WGS metagenome assembly OGXF01 (sample SAMEA3541545, study PRJEB24748) | human gut metagenome | biome: human gut; feature: human-associated habitat; material: faeces | place: China | collected 2012
ATGATATGCGAATAGCGGGTAGGATTGTGGGAGTGCGTAGCACGAAACAATCCGTAGGCATCAAAGTCGGGGGCTTTTGACCCCGACATCACATAAACGATTATACTATTTTTCTCTGCACACTTCAATCCTATTTTGAAGGCTTTTCGATTAATTGGATATTTATGTCTGTTCTTCCATTAATTCCGTCCACGGATCCCTGATTCGTATATTGCCATACTTCAAAATGATATGGAGTCTGCGGCTTTAATTCGTAATCCGCATACCAGACCGGATATGCGGATAATTTTTCCAGATCCAGCTCATAAGCTTCCCACAACATATTACTGTAGATCATAGCATCATAACCTGCTGCTTCAATCGCACTACAAAATGCTTCTGTATTTTTTGTGAACTGCTCCCCTGATACATGATCTGTCCTTGCATCATCATCAAGAATGCTTTCCGGGTCAAATACTACCGGGAGCTGAAGATTATATCCTGAAAGGTGATCCAGCACAAACTTTGCTTCTTCCCTCGCTTCCTCTTCATTTACCGCCTGCGAAAAGAAATAAACTCCGACATCGAGTCCCGCATTCTGTGCCTGCTGTATATATTCGTCAAAGCGGATATCCGCATTCACAGTTCCTGCCTCTGCATAACCGCGGTATCCAATTCTGATAAAAGCGAAGTCATAACCTGCTGCTTTTACCTTTTTCCAGTCAATCTCTCCCTGATGGTAAGAAACATCAATCCCCAGTCTGGAAGTATATTTCTCATCTGCATAGGTCAATCTGTCTCCATCATGAATAAATAATGTATCATTATATTGCTTTTTTGCAATGTTCTGATTAATTTCTACTGAATACTGTTGCCCATATACATCAACAAACTGCAAAATCTCCGGTTCCTTTTCGGATTCTTTTTCTTCTTCTTTTTCATTCTGCTGTTCCTGCTTTTTCACTGTCTTCTCTTCTTTAGCTCCACTGTCGGATTTTTCAGAACTTCCGCACCCTGTCATACAGAAAATCATACAGCAGAACAAAACTGCCATCACTGGAAATGCCCTTTTCATCTAATTTTCCTCCATAAACTCATCCCAGCTTCTTACCTGCTGACTTGAATCCGAAAAGCCGCACATCCGATATAAACATTCTGTAACATATGCTTTTTCGAGCCGGTCTTTTTCACTTGTATAATCCGGGAAGATCACTTTCATCTGAAGAACATATCCGGCTTCGATCTTAGTCATGTCATAGATTGCACTGTTATGAGCTGAGCTGTCCCATCCGGTCAGAATTGCCTTCCCATGATCTCCTTCTGAGGATTTTACAATTTTTTCAGGTTCAACTAACCCCTTACTCTCAATATTGTATACATTTTCTGTCATATTCTCGATAGAAAGGGCATCTGTTCTGGAAGTCAGAGAAAAGATCAGTTGAGACCCATCACTTCCTTCAAATGTAATTGTCTGGCAGTTTTCTCCATAACTGACCAGATCCGGATCCTCATCGACGGACACTTCATTATACAGATCTACCGGATAATAAAACTTGAAATCCGTAATCTTGGAATCATAAGATTCATACAGATCCGGATCCAGATTTTCACTATAATCTGCCTTTGTATCCTCATCGATCCAAAATTCATCTTCCAGATCACTGCTCTCATCTTCCTCCTGCAGTACATCTTCTTTCAGATCTTCTTCATCCTTTGTCTCTTCTTCAGCTTTTTCCTTTTTTACTTCCTTTTTTAAATCGTCTTTTTTTATTTCCTGACTGATCTTTTCTGAGGAATCCCGAAAATGCAGATAAAGAGCAGTACCAATTCCGATCATCGTAACCAATAATAGAACTACCGTTATCAGAACCAGCACCCAGTGCATCGTTCCTGTCGCTTTTTTCGATTCTTTTTCTTCTTTTCTGACATTCACATCAGGTGAATTAATACTCTGTCCGCACATCGGGCAGAATGTACTGTCATCTGAAATTTCACTTCCACAGAAAGGGCAATACATCTTCTTTCCTTCTTTCTTCTTATGATGTCGGGGGCAAAAGCCCCCGACTTTGATGCTCATATCGGGGCGGGCCCTAAGGTCTTTCATCCACCTATGAGCAAGCTCATGTGGGCTTAGACCTTTTGACCCTGGCATCTTCTTATTGTTGATAATACTCATTTACACCAGACACAATTCCCTCAACCATCTTTTGACGGTATGCACTGTCTGCCATATTCAGATCATCCTGCTGATTGGTCATAAATCCCATTTCCAATATGATGACCGGAATTTTGCTCCAGTTAATCCCGGTCATTGTATCATTCACCTGAATTCCCTGGTTTGCCATTCCGGTCGCTGCACAATAATTGTCCAGAACATCCTGTGCTAATCGATTACTTTCATCATACAGATTTCCAACATAAGGATTCCCTGCAGATCCGATTAAAACCAATGCTCCATTTGCCGAACTATTTTCACTTCCATTCGCATGAATCCGGATTGCAATATCTGCACCCGCATCATTTGCCATGGTTGCTCTCTCCGCATTGCTGATTGCAGTTTCATTATCTTCTCTTGTCATGATCACATCATATCCTTCGTTCTGCAATGCCTCCCGAAGCATTAATGATATAGCAAGATTCAATTCGTATTCCGCTATGCCGGAATATCTTCCGCTTGTTCCTCCGGTAGCCTTTGCTTTCATAACATTGCTCCCAGGAGCATTAGGCTCTTTCGCACTCATATCCACATCCGGAGCCTGATGCCCTGGGTCAATCGCAATCAAAATTCCTTTCTTTTCCGGAATGTCTTCATTTTGAGTCGCCTCATCCATTCCAGAAACCGTCTCTTCTGAATCGGACGCTGAATTTTCTTTTTCCTTGGGCAATTCCAGCACCAGATCCGGTGCAGCTTCTTTTGCTTTTTCCTTTTTTCCACATGCACACATACCAAAAATCAGCATGAATACCATACAGCCACACACTAGCTTTTTACATTTCATAATAGACCCTACTCATATTTTTTTATCGTCTCAATATTCGCTTTTTCTGTCTCTGACAACATTGATTCACTGAAATCTTCCGGACGAATCGTTCCTCTGTACCAGGATTTTGAATTAAAATAATCCTGAAGTTCCTGATCATCAAACATTCTTCCATGACGGGCAAAAATTTCATTTCTCGCCAGTCGAAGTTCACTTTTTGACAATCCACTTACTTCACTGTCTGCCAAGATTCTTTTACTGCTATCCGGAAGTATATAATTATCTGTCTTTTCTTCTGCTTCCGCCTCTTCTTTCGTCTCCTCTTCTTTCTCGGAGTCCTCTTTTTTTGCTTTATCAGCGTCTTCTTTCTTTTTCTTACTTTCTTTTTCTTCTTTAATTTTTTTATTCGTACTTTCATTTAATTCTGTCTTCAATTCATTACTGACAGAATTATCTGACGATGTATCTGTTCTATGATTCAAAAGAAACCATGCTGCAACTCCTGCCGTAATCAGAAGACATACTGCAATAATTATTGCAATAATCACCGGCACAGAACTGGAAGAAGATTTTCCTTTTCGTTCTTCTTCCATATCAAAATCGTCTTCATATAATGACATTTTCGGCATTTCTGTCGTATGCTGATAGGTATTTCCTCTTGGCTCTATCTTTCGTCCACATGAAGCACAGAACATAGAATCGTCATCCGTTATATGATTACAATACGGGCATCTCATCTCTTACATTCCTTTCATCCGCTTCTTAACTTTTATGCAACCGGCGTTCCGCATTTCGTACAGAATTTTTGCCCTTCTTCTAATGCAGCCCCACAGCTACGGCATGTCAAACTCTGCATATGCTGTACCGGAGCTGCCGGTTCTTCCCCTACTTTTGTACCACATACTGTACAGAATTTTTGTCCTTCTTCTAATACAGCTCCACATTTCACACAGGTCGGCACGGTCACTTCCGGAATATGTACTTCTTCATATGCCGGAGCTGCCGGTTCTTCATATACTGGAGCGGCTGGTTCCTCATATGCCGGAGCTGTTGGTTGTTCATATGCCGGGGCGGCTGGTTCTTCATATGCCGGAGCGGCCGGTTCTTCATATGCCGGGGCGGCTGGTTCTTCATATGCCGGAGCGGCCGGTTCTTCATTCGCCGGGGTGGCCGGTTCTTCATACGCCGGAGCTGCCGGTTCTTCATATGCCGGGGCGGCCGGCTGTGCTTCAAATTGATTTCCACAGAATGTACAGAACAGTGCATCTGCCTCTACCGTCTTCTGACACTTCGGACAAATCTTTCCTGCTCCCGGCTGCGGTGCTGGTGAAACCTGCTTTTCAATCTTTGATCCACATACATTGCAAAATCCAGAGTTGGCAGAAATCTGTGCTCCGCAATTCGGACAACTGACCATTCCTTTTAATACATTCTGCTGTTGCTTATACTGGCTTGTCAGTTCCATACTGGCTACAATCTGATCGCAAAGTACCTTTAACTGTCCCTCTGCATTTACCGCACAATTTTCAAAATAGTATTTTCCGACTTCTCTGTAAAGATTATTCTGCTTTTCCTCTTCCGCTTTAATCGCACTTGAAAGCCTCATTCCTTCCGAAACTTCACGGGATTTGTTCGATACACTTTGTCCAAACTGTGATAATTTTCTGTCCATTTCATCAAAAAAAGCCATTTTTTCATCCTCCGTTCTTACAACCTAATCTTTTCTTTTATTTTAATATAAATTTCCTTTTTTTGCATCATTTATTTAAAGATGCCAGGGTCAAAAGGTCTAAGCCCACATGAGCTTGCTCATAGGTGGGTGAAAGGCCTTAGGATCCTGGCATCATTTAAATCGTATCCGCATCCACCACAAAATCTGTCTTGACCATCAATTAATTTTCCACAGGAAGGACAATATCTCTGTGCAGGAACGTCGTCCCTTTTCTGCTGACCCCTGCCTGCAGACAAGCCTTTTATTTTTGTAATTTTATCAAATAAAGGTAATAACTGCGGTAATGGATCTTCAAATGCTCCCTCATAATAGGCTTTCCCTAATTTTCTGTATAGTTCATCTAAAGTATCTCCTTCATCCAATCCTAATTTGTCTGGATTTACAAAAACTGTCTCATCGTAATTCATGATTCTGCCTTCTTTCTTTTATGCAAGTTCAAATCTCATTGGTTCCATATTATTGCTGTAGCTTACCTGAATGATCGTTCCACGCGGAATATAATACTCTCTTTTTTCACCTAACGGTTGTCCGCTTTCAAGAAAAACCATTCTTTTTTTCTCCGGTGTCAGCCAGTATTCTTCATATTCTGCGACATAAAACACCTCTGCAAGCAATTCATGTTCTATACTCTGATCTGCCTTCGTCATAAAGATATGTACACCATCTGAACAGATCCATACAGCTTCTCCCATACTCATTGGATAGACCTTTTTTTCATACATTCTCTGCAGGCCACGGATCGCACCTGAAAAGGTACTCCGTCCCTGCATTCTGCTCCTTTGTTGATCCATCCCCCAATCCTTTTTTATTCTATTTTCATTTCTTCTTTGGGGAACATATTCTGTGGCCTGAGTTTTTACGGTTCTCTGCATTCCACTTCTTCGATCACCCACCATTTCCTCTGGTGCAATATACATTTCCTGATGTCTGCCTGATCTTTTTTTCTCCTTGAGCAATGCTCCGGCAAAATTTAAAATCAAAGCAAGCAACTGTATTCCGCCCCAAATAAGTAATGATTTTACCGGAAACAGTGCTTTTGTTCCAAGATAATCTTCGGATGTATTGGAAATTTTTTCCAGAATCGGGCCTTTCGTTTCCATACGAAGCATCAGATAGATCAATCCACCACTCAAAATTGTAAAAAGCTGTGCAACAATCGCAATATAGTATGATAACTGTGACTGCACAAGAAGAATTATGATTGTAAAAATTACTGTAACCATAACCCAGATCAAAGCACAGACGATATATATTTTCATCTGTCTGCCTATTACAAATTCCATATCAGCATCCAGGAATGATTTTGTAGACTTTCCTATGCTCCACTGCATGAACTTAAAAATAGATATCTCACTTTTTTCCTCATAACATTTCAAGCAGATAATCGGTAAAAAAATAATGGAAAAAGATGATAGAATCAACAACTGTGAAATATATTTAATTACTCCTTTTATTCCCGACATAACGTCTCCTTTACTCTCTTTCTAATCTCTCTAACATTTCTCTTTTCTTATTTTTAAATATTTTTGCTGTTACAATCAACATAACTCCAAAAAAGATCACTCCAATAATTCCAGCAATCAGGATCATCATTCCTGCAGTCACTTTCATTCTTCTATCCACCCTCCACTTCTTACCTGCTGATATACATTCTCAAGCAGATCCATTTCCGCATCTGTATCATTATTTTTCAACTGTTCATAATACATTTTTTCTGCTTTTTCATAATATTCTGCAAAAGCAGTGTAATCACGATTCTTATTTGCTTTCTGTTCCTGTTTGTCTATTTCCAGAAATGCTGCTCTCTTTTCAATATTATAATCATCTCCGAACTGTTCTTTCATTGTATCTAACGCATTTTGTGCCTCCGTTAGATTGCCCTGCTTTTCATTGAGAATGACAAGATTATTGTATGTCTCATACGTATCCCAGCCCTGATCGATCACTTCCTGCAGCAATTCAATCGCTTCATTTCTGTAACTTGTCTTTCCTGCATCTGCTAAATCAATATCAACCTGTATCAGTCGTTCCAGAATCACCATCTGTCTGGATACAGGAAGTACTTCTTTTGCCTCCTGCAGAACATTTCGTTCCTTACTTAGATTACCACTATCTTTTGCCAGTTCACTCAGCATGACATAGGAACGCATGATAAGTTCCTCATTTTCACTTTTTGAAATGCAATCCCTAAAAGCTTCCTCTGCCTTATCTGTATTTCCAGAAGACTTTTCTATTTCTCCTCTCGCATAAAGAAGCGAATCATCTGCTATTTGATAATCTTCTGCATGATCCAACACCTCTTTTGCCTTATCTAGTTCATCATTATAAGCAAGTGCAATGGCGTAATCACGGTAAAACTCACTTTTTTGTCCACCATGTTGGAATACTTTCTTAAATGCTTTTACTGCCTCTCCATAATCTTCCAGTTCAAAGCAGCTTTCCGCTTTCAGATAATACAAATCTGCAATTCGGTCATCTGAAAGATCTACTTTTTCATTCTGAAATATATCATAGTCAATAAAATCAATACAATCCTGATATTCTTTCTGTTCATACAATGCACAGGCATTCTGATAATAACTTTCTTCTTTAGCCGGAAGCAGATTAATTGCTTTTTGATACTGTGCTTCCTCTTTTTCGTATTCTCCTGATTTTCTATATTCCGTCTGTTGCTTTACAATTTCATTATACCGATTTACTTTTTCAAGTTTCATGGTATGGATTCCATATCCGATCGCAATGATCGACAGTCCCATTCCGGCTACCAGCCCGAGCATTGCCACTCTCTGACCGATCACCAGTTTTCTGTATCTGGCATCTTTCTTATATACATTCTGTAAAGCCTGAAACATTTCCCTTGCATTTTTATATCTCTTTTCAGACTTAGGATCCATTGCTTTTAAGATCACCGCTGCAAAAGCTTCACTTACATAATTTTTAAGCAGATACTCTTCTGCCTTTGTGCGGTTTCTTCCTGCTTTTTTCCCTGTGATCAGATGAAAAAGTGTCGCTCCCGTACTATAAATATCACTTTTTTCATCAATCACCCGATACTGCGGCAGCTCCCGCCCTTCTCTTGAATCCAATGCAATAATATACTGTTCCGGTGATGCATATCCCTCCGTATACCCTAAAACTGTATTTCCATTCACAGCAAATGATACATTAAAATCAATCAGACAGACATCTCCCCTCGGAGTCACCATGATATTTGCCGGCTTGATATCTCCATGAATGATCGGTGGAGTCTGGGTATGCAGATAATTCAATGCACTGCACAATTGCATCGCCCAACGGATCAGTTGTCTTTGGGAAAATTGTCTTCTTTCTTCCATAAGTTCTTTCAATGATCTTCCTGGAATAAAGCTCATCGCCGTATAGATCTCACCATTTTCCTCAAAAAAATCTACCACTTGAGGGAGATACATATGATTCAGATTTTTTAGAATATCTACTTCATTTCTGTTGATCCTGGCATCTCTGCTTTTCCTTTTGATCTTTTTTAAGACAACTTCCTTCTGCAAACGTTTATGATATGCTTTATAGATGACTCCACCGCTTCCTGATCCAAGATAGCCCAGTATTTCATAGGTTTCATCCATATATCCTTTTCTGCTGTACATTTCTCAATTCCTTTACTCATTTAACAATTATCTTCGGTCTTTCGCCACATTACGAAGCAGCAATGTAGCAACAACCATCAGCACCGCTGTCATCAGGATCAAGATTCCACTTGCAGTCCATACATGTCCCGCCGTTGCTTTGAAAAAGCTTTCTGCTTCATGCTCCAACATCGGAAAATCTGCCTGCATCCGCAAATCCAGCTTATTCAGTCTTGCAATACTTCCAAGTGCCTCCACTGACCAGCGGCTGACCGTACAATAAGAGATGATTTTTCCTGCACCTTTCAGTGTAAATAAAATTCCACTAAATAAAAGCTGCACGATCAGAACGAATGGAGCCGCTGCCATCGCTTTGTCTCCCGACTGAACTACAGATGAAATAATAAATCCCATGGCAACCGATGCAATTACAGTCAGCCATACCGTAAATAACATTTCCGGTCGGAAATCAGAGAAGAAAATTCCTTTTTTGCTATTTCCTACCAGGCTCAAAAATACTAATGTCAAAATAATTGACTGAATCAGTCCTAGTAATGCCTGCAGTACAAATTTTGACATCATATAACACGGTAGCTTCAAATTCGACATATATTCTCTTTTCAGAATTACACGTTCTTTGCATATTTCCTGAATCGAATTGAACATTCCAATCCAAATTCCTGAACAGCTCAATGCAAATAACATCGACTTTGTACTTTCGTAGATTTTAAATATATCTTTATCTGCTACGATCTTCAGTAAAATTGCGATCAGCAATGGCTGAATTAACAGCAATGCCAGTCTTTGCCGATCATTCCACAGAAGTTCTGCATATCTTCCGGTTAAAATACCAAATTGCCTGAAACCTGAAGTACCCTTATTTTTCTTTGCAATTTCCCTTGACTGGGTTTCATCCATACTGCCTCTTCGTCCGGAAATTTCTGACCGGTCACGTGACTGTTCAAATCTTCTCTGCCACAGTTCCGGGTTTTCTGCAATCATATTATAGATATTGACAAGATCATCTGTCTGATAAAATTTCTTTGCTTCTTCAACATTCCCACAAAAACAGAGCCTTCCTCCCGGTCCCATAAAGATGATTTTGTCGCAGAGATGAAGATTCTGCGTCGTATGCGTTACCATTACGATCGTCTTATTCTGTTCTTTTGACAATTTGCTCAACGTCATCATCAGATTTTTTTCTGTTCCCGGGTCGAGTCCTGATGTTGGTTCATCCAGGAAGAACAATTTGGGATCTGCCAGTAATTCAACAGCAATACTTGCTCTTTTTTTCTGTCCTCCCGAAAGTTTTCTGATATAGGTATTCTGATGCTCCTCTAAATCCACCATTTTCAACACTGCATGAATCCGCTGCTCCATCTCCTGTCTCTGCGTATCTTTTGGCATTTTTAATTTCGCAGTATATAAAAGCATTCTTTTCAATGTCAGATTTTCATAAATAATATCCTGCTGCGGCACAAATCCTATAATGCTTTTCAGTGAATGGAACTGTTCGATCAGGTTCACTCCATTACAGTAAACTGCTCCGGTAAATTCTTTGTCAAATCCACTGATTGCACTCATCAGAGTGGTCTTTCCGGCACCCGATCCTCCAATAATCGCAACAAACTCATTGGGTCTGATCTCACAATTTACGTTATTCAAAATTTTCTTCTTTTTCTTCCCGCGTCCTACAATCTTGTTGATATTTTTAGCGTATAAGGAAATACCTGAAGTTGCACTTCTATAGTAAATATAACCATTGGTATAGAACATCTGAAAATCCAGAATCTGTATTAGATCTTTGTCCTGTAATGCTGTCATTCCTCTGACCGGCTGGCCATTCACAAGCACTCCGTTCACACTATTTCTGTCATACAACATCATTTTGCCATTTTGTCTGCAAATAGTGCAATGTACTTTTGAAACTCCGGGACTGTGAAGTACGATCTGATTACTGCCGTCTCGTCCAATCGATATAGGCTGTAATCCAAACGCCTGCCTTTTCCACTTTTCGGTTTCTTCAGAATCCCTGTACAACAGCAATACCATCTGATCCGGCTGATGGATATTTCCAATTCTCAGCACACTCTTATCCGACAGCTCTACATATCCGTCTTTCTTACTCAAAAGCCGGTTTTCTCCCATATTGGCAACAAACGTTCCATTACTGCTGTCCTGATCTTCATATGCAACAGAATCTTTTTTCATTAAGAACTTTCCCTGAACTTTGGATATGATCGGATCCGCAAGCACCACCTCACACTGTTCGGCATTTCGCCCCAATAACAGTTCTCTTTTTCCGATGCGATCCAGATCAATTTCTCTCATTTCACTGGTTGTATCAATAATTGTTAAAGTTCTTCTTGACATCTCGCATCTCCTTTCTGGTTCTTTTCAATGGTACCTGGCTCCTGATCAGTACTTCTTCCTTAAATCCGGCTTTCCTTATCGGAGGTATTTCGCATTCCCTCTCGTCCTTCCATCCTTCCAGATAATCTCTCATTTTCTTCTTTCGCACCCCTTTGATTTTATTTCATATTTTTAAATAACCGCTCATTCCACTTCGGTGGTTTCTTCCCTTTGATCTTTTCCGGCATCGGTTCATACTTCGTTACGCTCCGGTGCATCGGGCTGTTTTTATGATGCCTGCCAAGATAGAGCAGGGCAATTCCTGTTCCGATCACCAATGCTCCCGCAAGTAACTGAGATACCGGTAATCCAATTCCCAGAAGAAGCTGATCTGTGCGGAGTCCTTCGATCCAGACTCTTCCAAGACCATATCCGAACAGATACAACAGGAAAAGTTCTCCCTCATATTTTTTATGCTTTCTGTAAAGAACCAAAATGATCAGCAATACAGCACACCACAGGGACTCATATAAAAATGTCGGATGTACCTGGATATAGCTCACTCCATTGATCCGCTCCATATGCTCCCGCATCTTCTCCGTAATATCTCCTGATCTGACTGCATCCACCGGAAGACGCATGGCAAATAAGCTATCCGTGTACTCACCAAATGCTTCTCTATTAAAAAAGTTTCCCCAGCGTCCCAGCATCTGTCCGTTCAGCAATGCCATTGCAATCGTGTCAAAGATCTGAAACGGAGAAAGATGCTTCACTTTTGCAAGGACAAAAACAGAAATAACCGCTGCGATCACACCACCATAAATTGCAAGACCGCCTTCTCTGAGGTTAAAAATATCCAGCAGATCATCTTTATACATATCCCAGGAAAAAATCACATAATAGATTCTTGCTCCGGCAATCCCCGCAATTACCCCGATAATTCCCATATCGAGATAATCTTCCGGGTTCTGCCTGGTTCTTTTTGCTTCTGATGTAGCGATTGCAAATCCGATCAGAATCGCCATTCCTATAATAATTCCGTAGTATGCAATAGAAACTCCAAAAAGGTCCACACTCTTTCCTACATGATCTAACGTAATTCCCAAATGTGGAAAACTAATATCATAATGCATAACTCCATCCCCTTTCTTTCTGCCAACTAAAATAAAGATACCAGGGTCAAAAGGTCTGACACCACGTGTGCTCGCACACGAGTGGTAGAAT
>OGXF01002123.1_pt1 | contig 11847 bp, 8 predicted proteins | sample 1576191 | NCBI WGS metagenome assembly OGXF01 (sample SAMEA3541545, study PRJEB24748) | human gut metagenome | biome: human gut; feature: human-associated habitat; material: faeces | place: China | collected 2012
TATTCACCATCACCGGTCGTGGTACCGTTGCTACCGGCCGTGTAGAGCGTGGTGTTCTTCATCTGAACGATGAGGTTGAGATCGTTGGTATCCACGAGGAGACCAAGAAGACCGTTGTTACCGGTATCGAGATGTTCCGTAAGTTACTGGATGAGGCTCAGGCTGGTGATAACATCGGTGCTCTGCTTCGTGGTATCCAGAGAACTGAGATCGAGCGTGGACAGGTTCTGTGTAAGCCGGCATCCGTAAAATGCCACAACAAGTTTACCGCACAGGTTTACGTTCTGACCAAAGACGAGGGTGGTCGTCATACCCCGTTCTTCAACAACTATCGTCCGCAGTTCTACTTCAGAACAACTGACGTAACCGGCGTTTGCGAGCTCCCGGCTGGTACCGAGATGTGCATGCCTGGTGATAACGTAGAGATGACCGTTGAGCTGATCCATCCGGTAGCTATGGAGCAGGGTCTTCGTTTCGCTATCCGTGAGGGTGGTAGAACCGTAGGTTCAGGCCGTGTTGTTTCTATCGTTGAGTAATCACTGATCAGAAATTAATCGAAATTTTTATATCATGTAGATGCGCAGGAGCGCCTACTGTGTCCAAACGTAAGATGACCCGTGGAGATTTTCTCCACGGGTTTTTCTGTTGCGTGAATTTCACGTTACTGTTCACGCATTGCGCAAACAATTTCACACAAAGTTCAAACTAAAGATTTGACAGCTGTGTTATAATGTAACGAGTGCAAGAGAGCCCGAAGCGTGCTTGCACGGTTATGGCGATAGAATTGAGGAGTATATTATGAAAATGAAATGGAAACAGCAGGCAGCTACTGCATTAGCAGCAGTGCTCTGCGGAGCGGGACTGCATGCTGCGGCATCCGCAATGCCGGACACTCAATATACCTTTCATACCGATGTCTATGGACCGGGTGTGGCTAATCTGTCTTCTTCAGACAGCTATTCCAGATATCAGTGGGGCCTGAAGAATGATGCGGAGCTGCAGTACAGCGAGATCACAAATCGCTTTAAGGACAGCAACCCGAAGCTGGCAACCTACATTGATCTGGCAAACTACCTTGGCATGCCGGCCCCGGTAGCCGGACCGGATGCTTACCGTATCAAGGAGATCCGGGCAAGACGGGGAGTGGATATTGATATCCTGCCGGCATGGAACCTTTACGATTCCAGCACAGAGGAGCACCGGCAGGTGGTAGTGGCAGTCATTGACACGGGAATTGATATCAATCATCCTGATCTGAAGGATGCTATCTGGACCAACGAAGATGAGATTCCGGGAGATGGCATTGATAATGACGGAAACGGTTACGTGGACGATGTACATGGCTGGAATTTTTTTGATGGAAACAATGAACTCTGTAAAGGCATTGAGGATAATCATGGAACCCATGCGGCGGGAACCATTGCCGCCGCCCGCGGAAATGGCGGTATTGCCGGTATTACGGACAACAAATATGTGAAGGTCATGGTATTAAAGGCACTGGGAACCCAGTACGGTGTAGGTGAGGAAAAGGCCATCATTGAAGCCATTCGCTATGCGGAAGCAAACGGAGCCTCCATCTGCAACCTCAGTTTTGGTACGACAGAGTATTATCCGGAACTGGAGAAGGTAATGCGGGCATCCAGGATGCTGTTTGTGGTATCGGCCGGAAACGGAAACGAAAAAGGCATCGGAGAGGACACAGACCAGAAGCCGGACTATCCATCCTCCTTTGACCTGGATAATGTCATTTCTGTGGCAAACCTGATGTTTGACGGAAGCCTGGCGGAAAGCTCCAATTACGGAGCAAAGAGCGTGGATATCGCGGCACCGGGCACCTACATTGTCAGCACCATCGCAGATGGCGGTTATGGATTTATGACCGGAACCTCTATGTCAGCTCCGATGGTAGCCGGAGCGGCGGCGTTTTTGTATTCCTATCGCACGGATCTGCAGCTTTCTGATATCCGGAAAGTTCTTCTGGAAACGGCGCGAAAGATTCCGCCGTTGGAAGGCAAGCTCAGCAGCAATGGTATGCTGGATGTATATGCCGCACTGAACTATGGCAGAACGACGGAAACAGCAGACAGTGCGCAGACGGAGCAGCCGGCAGATCATACACAGGCAGACCAGAATGCGGCGGCTGGACAGACTGCGGAGCAGACAGCAGAGGCCCCACAGGAGCGCCAGAACAGTGACAGCGCATCAGACGGCGCGTCTCAGTCAGAGAGTACGGCTTCCACATCAAAAACAATTATAGCAGGAGGCGGGGAACCAGTTAATCTGGGGTGGTAAAGCATATCAGAAAATCCCTGCAAAATTCAGAAAAGAGCATTAGAAAAGCCCATGAAAACGATTTGTGAACGGTTTTCATGGGCTTTTTCAATATGCCTTTTATAATGCGGTCTGCGGTGCGGCGTTATTTCTTTTTATTTTTGTACTCAGCCAGCAGCCGCTCAAACTCTTCTTCGTCACCGGAGCGCTGCAGGCGCTGTCTGCGGCGTTCCCGTCGTTTTGCCAGGGCTTTGGCTTCTTTCTTTTTCGAGTAGATGAACCAGCTTATAAGGCCGATCACGCCAAGAACAAGAAGCACGATCAGGATTGTGATCAGGACACCGGCTACGGAAATATGTTTGTGTGGCCGCTGGGGCTTCTCTGCGTTGGAAGCAGTAGCCAGGGGAGCTTCTGCATTTGCGGTATCGAAAGCGGTTGTGGCAGCCTCTGAGGCTGAATCATTCCCGTCGATTGTGACGCCATCTTTTGCCAGCAGATACGCGGTACCGATTGTCCGGTCATTGTAGCTGTAGGTGAGCAGCGCTACGGCATTGTCTGGGCTGATCTCCGGCAGCGCCCCAAGCGTGATATCTGCATCTTCAAAGGAGGCACTGTTTGGCAGGGTGATTACGCTGTCAGGATCGATCATCAGATCAGATGCCTGAAACGAGCCTTTATCCAGATTGATGGTCTCGTTTCCGGTTACATAACGGCTTTCATAGTCTGCCACAGTGTAGTCCTGGAAGGACCGGAATCCAAATTCCAAAAGTGCCTTACCATCTACGAAGTATTGTCTTGGCTGCCCTTTTAAGATAACAGAGATCAGGCGGCGGTTATCTTTTACCGCGTAGGTAACCAGGGTATTTCCGGCTTTAATCAGGTAGCCTGTTTTTCCTGCTACGGCCTCTGGATAGTAATACGGGCTGCTGGGGTCTTCTGTCACGCAGAGCCGGTGCTCTCCGCGGATGGTGAAGCCATCCGGGTTCTGGGTGGTCGGCGCGATCTTATGGGTGGTGGCAGAGCTGATCTCTACCAGGGTTTCATTGTCGTAGGCAGCCTGGGCAATCAGGGCCATATCGTAAGCGGAAACATACTGATTATCGCCATTTAAGCCGGATGGGTTTTCGAAGTGGCTTTCCTGACATCCAAGCTGCGCCAGCTTTTCATTCATCATGTTCACAAAGGCAGAAATACTGCCTGCCGTATGCTCGGCCAGAGCATTGGCGGCCTGGTTGCAGGATACTAGCAGCATGGAGTAGAGACAGTCTTCTACGGACAGCTGGTCACCTGCCACAACGCTGATTTTATTTCCGCTGTCGGCCTCAACCTGGTTGACAGCCGTTGTAGAAAATGTTACAGTATCATCCAGATTGCAATTTTCCAGGACGATGAGTGCTGTGAGGATTTTGGTGATACTGGCCGGCGGGTAGGTCAGGTGGATATTCTGACCATACAGAATGGCACCGGAATCCATATCCATGACAATGCCTGCCTCAGCCATGATGCCGGTATCGGAGGGCCAGTCCGGTTTTGCCCAGGTTGTCAGAATGAACAACTGGCATGTTAGGACAAAACATACAAATTTTGATATCGTTTGTTTCCATTTATTTAGCAATGTGCAAACCTCCCGTGTTCTTTTTCCGTTTGCCGGTTCGAGTGAAAAGCAAGGAACTCTGCGGAAATATCCGTATTTTGGCAAACCGGACCTGTCTAATCATACCTTATGTAAAATAAATATTCAACCAAATATTCCATGAAATATTCGTGAAATTGCCACTTCCATTTTCCCTGTATTTGTAGTATCATAGTCTCTGCTACGATATATAGTTGTTTATAAACAATAAAAATACAAGATATAGTATATTTGAGAGGGGTTTAGGCATGACTACGGATGTTAAGACAAATGTCATCAAGAGAAACGGCAAGGAAGTTTCTTTTGATGTCTCTAAAATCGTGAATGCGATCACAAAGGCAAATGCCAGTGTGGATCATCTTCATCAGCTGAATGAATATCAGATCAATGCAGTGGCAGATATGATCGCTAAGCAGGTGGAAGAGGCTACGCATGCGGTAAATGTAGAAGATATTCAGGATATGGTAGAGACCGGCATCATGGAGATGCGCGGTTATGAGGTGGCGCAGAAATATGTGCGTTACCGTTATAAGAGAGAGCTGACCAGAAAGTCCAATACCACGGACAATGGCATCCTTGCTCTGATCGAGCATCTGAATGAGGAAGTAAAGCAGGAAAACTCCAATAAGAATCCGGTCATCAACTCTACCCAGCGTGATTACATGGCCGGCGAGGTCAGCAAGGACTTAAGCCGCCGTGTCCTGCTTCCGGAAGAGATTGTGCGCGCGCATGAGGCCGGTATCATCCATTTCCACGATACCGATTATTTTGCGCAGAAGGAGCATAACTGCGACCTGATCAATCTGGAGGATATGCTCCAGAACGGTACAGTTATCAGTGAGACCATGATCGAGAAGCCGCACAGCTTCTTTACTGCCTGCAACGTTACCACCCAGATCGTGGCACAGGTGGCCAGCAACCAGTACGGCGGACAGTCCTTCTCCCTGGCTCATCTGGCACCGTTTGTGGATATCAGCCGCCAGAAGCTGCGTAAGAACGTGATCGAGGAGCGCAAGGAGTGCGGAGAGACTCTGGATGAGACCATCATCAACCGTGTAGTAGAACGCAGACTGCGTGAGGAGGTCAAGAGCGGTATCCAGACGATCCAGTATCAGCTGATCACTCTGATGACCTGTAACGGACAGGCACCGTTTGTGACCATGTTCATGTATCTGGACGAGGTTCCGGAGGGACGCACTCGTGATGATCTGGCTATGATCATCGAAGAGGTTCTGATCCAGAGAATGCAGGGCGTAAAAAATGAAAAGGGTGTCTGGATCACTCCGGCCTTCCCGAAGCTGATCTACGTTCTGGATGAAGATAACATTACAGAGGATTCCAAATACTGGTATCTGACGGAGCTGGCTGCAAAGTGTACTGCAAAGCGTATGGTTCCGGATTATATTTCTGCAAAGATCATGAAGGAATTAAAGGGCGGAAACGTATATACCTGCATGGGCTGCCGTTCCTTCCTGACTGTGGAGGATTCCCAGAGAAACGCAGACGGAAGCCACAAGTTCTACGGACGTTTCAATCAGGGTGTTGTTACCATCAACCTGGTGGATGTAGCCTGCTCTTCGGAGGGCGATATGGACCGCTTCTGGGAGATTTTTGAGGAGCGCCTGGAGCTCTGCCACCGCGCGCTGCGCTGCCGTCATGAGCGTCTGCTTGGAACCATCTCCGATGTAGCCCCGATCCTGTGGCAGAACGGTGCCCTGGCAAGACTGAAAAAGGGTGAGACCATCGACAAGCTTTTGTTTAACGGCTATTCCACCATCTCTCTGGGCTACTGCGGCCTGCATGAGATGTGCGTACGCATGACCGGCAAGTCCCATACAGATCCGTCTGCAAAGCCGTTTGCCCTGGCTGTTATGCAGAAGATGAACGACAAGTGCAGGGAGTGGAAGGAGGCCGAGAACATCAGCTATTCCGTATACGGAACCCCGATGGAGTCCACCACCTACAAGTTCGCGAAATGCTTACAGAAACGCTTCGGTATTATTCCGGGCGTAACCGATAAGAACTACATTACCAACAGCTATCATGTTCACGTCAGTGAGGAGATCGATGCCTTCAGCAAGCTGAAATTTGAGTCTGATTTCCAGAAGCTGTCTCCGGGCGGCGCGATCAGCTATGTGGAAGTGCCGAACATGCAGCAGAATATCCCGGCAGTCCTGTCTGTCATGAAGTTCATCTATGAGAACATCATGTATGCAGAGCTGAATACCAAGAGCGATTACTGCGAGTGCTGCGGCTATGACGGTGAGATCAAAATCGTCGAGGATGAGGCAGGTAAGCTGATCTGGGAGTGCCCGAACTGCGGCAACCGTGACCAGGACAAGATGTCTGTTGCACGCCGTACCTGCGGCTATATCGGAACCCAGTTCTGGAACCAGGGACGGACGCAGGAAATCCGCGACCGCGTGCTGCATCTGTAAAAACGGAAATAATATATTGTATGCCAGGCGGACAGAAAAACATAGCAGTTGTTTTTCTGTTCGCCTCTTCACATTTTTTGCGAAAAATAACGGTCATATTTTGTTGATTTTGTGGTAAAATAGACGTCATGCGAGAGAGAATCGACATAATTGGGGAGGGGATACAATGCAGCTACGTGATATCCAGTATGTAATTGCGGCTGCGGAAGCTGGCAGCTTTTCTAAGGCAGCGCTTGTGGTGCACGTAAGCCAGCCTGCGTTGAGCCAGATGATCCAGCGTCTGGAGGATGAGCTTGGGGTGAAGCTTTTTATAAGGAAGAGCAACAAAGTAATCCTCACAGAGGAGGGTGCTATTTTCTGCGAAGAGGGGCGGGAAATCCTGAATCGCAGTCAGCATCTGATTAGCCGGATGGGGGAATTTAAAGAGCTGACCCAGGGAAAATTGTCAATTGCCATTGCGCCATTTTACCAGAAGAATTTTCTGCTTCCGTTTCTGGCGGAATTCCGAAAAAAATATCCGGGAATCATGGTGCAGGTGGTAGATGCGTTTTCCAATTACTCGGAGGAACTGCTGATGAACGGGGAAGTGGATCTTGCACTGGTTATGCTGCCGTTCCACAGCGGTACGATTCGGTATGAACCGCTTTACCGGGAGCAGATTTATCTGGCGGTTCCGAAGCATTCGGATGTATGTCAGAAGTTGGGGGGATCTGAATCACGGGAACTGGAGACGGAAGATCTGCGGAAGCTGCAAGAGGAGCCATTTATTCTATATGAACGTGGACGGCGTATGTATGAAAGTTCTCAGAAATTGTGCAGAAGTGCCGGATTTGTTCCGAAGGCGGCATTTTTATCCAATTCCTGCGAAAGCCTGAATGCGATGGTGGGAAATGGCATGGGAATCGGGTTTGTACCTTCCTCGGTAGAAAAAACAGCGAACCATGAAGAAATCGTATATTACTCCATCAACAGCCCGGATGCAATCCGGACACTGGCGGTCGGATATTTGGAGAAGAACTTATCGGCGGCTGCACAGGAGTTTGTGAAGATGGCCAAAAAACAGAATAGGATTACTGGATAACAGGAAATCTGAAAGGAAAATGCGATAACCTTTCAGATTTCTTTTTTTATTGCGATAAGTTTATGTTATAGGCATATTGTTTATGTATATTTCCTAATAAAAGCGCGGTGTGTTAAAATGGTTATAGTTAAAAAATACAAAAAAAGATAAAAATAATGAAAAAAATAAACAAAACAAACAAAAGCCTGAGCGGCAAAAAATAACATTAAGAAAAGAGAGGGATCGCTATGAAAAAAAGAAATCTGAAGGTAATGGCTATGATGGCAGCAGCAGTTCTTGCATTATCCGGATGTTCTGGTGGGGGAAACACTGCGACAGAGGCACCGAAGTCAGACAGCAGCGCAGCTGCTACAGAAGCAGCCGCAGATACCAAGGCAGCCGATGACAGTAAAACGGCCGACAGCGGAAAAGCAGCAGCTCCCACAGATTACCCGACCAAATCCATTGACCTGGTTGTACCGTTTACCGCAGGCGGCAACGTAGACCTTTCCTGCCGTATCCTGGCTCAGGAGATGGAGAAAGAACTGGGACAGCCGGTCAGCGTTCTGAACAAAGAGGGTGGCGGTGCCGTTATTGGACAGACTTATGTAGCAAACTCCAAACCGGACGGCTACACGCTTCTGGCTATGACCTCATCCTTCGTTACCAACGTTCTGAGCGGAACTACTACTTATGATATGGATTCCATTATCCCGGTTGCAGAGTACTGCTTCGACCCGGAGATTATCGTAGTATCCGCAGATTCCGGAATTGAGACTATCGATCAGTTCGTAGAAGAAGGAAAGAAGAGAGCGTTACTGAATACCACACCTGGTTTCTCTACCTCCCATCACATTGCAAGCCTGTTATTCTCCCAGAAGACCGATGTTCAGTTTGAGTATATGCATACCAACGGATCATCTGAGCAGACTGTACAGCTGGCAGGCGGACATGCTGAGGTTGGCTTTACTACTTACGCAGGTGCAGCTTCTCTGATCGATCAGGGCAAGATCAAGGTTCTGGCTATCTGTTCCGATGAGAGAAGTGAAAACCTTCCGGATGTTCCTACCTTAAAGGAAAGTGGTATAGACTTCACGTATGGTTCCTATAGAGGTATTGGTGTTCCAGCCGGCACTCCGGATGAGATCGTTCAGTACCTGTCCGATACCATGGAATCTGTTATGAACTCTGACGAAGTAAAAGACCAGTTTGCAAACAGCGGACTTCCGATTACCTATGCAAATTCATCAGACTTTAAGGCTATGCTGGATGAAGACTACAAGAATATGGAATCCATTCAGGATCTTTTGAAGGAATAAGAAGGGGGAGTACACTGTGGGTAAGAAAGACTGTGGACTTGGAATTGGCGCGATCGTCTTAGGTATTGCAGTATTTGTATATTTTCAGGGCCTTCCTGGTGCTGCAGGATCATACCCGAAGCTGGTCAGCGCGGCTATTGTAATTTTAGGAATTCTGATTCTGGCGGGTTCTTTCAAGGCTGCAAAGCAGGAAGAACCGGCTCAGAAGGAAAAGAAAAATATTTCCTATAAAACCGTGGCTTTGATTGTAGTGTATCTGTTTGCATACTATTTCCTGTTCCAGTATGTGGGCTATGTAATCCCAACGTTTCTGATGATGTTAGCCACATCGGTAACACTGGGATACCGGAACTGGAAGGTTCTGATCCCAACCGATCTGTTGATCAGCATTGGTTTGTATCTGGCATTTACACAGTTATTCCATGTAAGATTCATGGGTCTGTTTTTCTAAAATCATGTGAGAAAGGAGTGGAGAGAAAATGTCCAGTATTTTCTTAGGATTTCAGACGGTAGCTTCACCGATGGTGCTGCTGTTCCTGGTTCTGGGCTGTGTAGTCGGACTGGTAATCGGAGCTCTTCCGGGTCTGACCGGTAATATGGCGATTGCGCTGATGGTACCGATGACCTTTGGCATGCAGCCGAGTGTGGGGCTTGCGTTTCTGGCAGCAATCTACTGTTCTTCCATTTATGGCGGTTCGATTTCCGCAATTTTACTTGGTATTCCGGGAACCATCTCCAGTTTCGCGACAACACTGGATGGTTATCCACTGGCGAAACAGGGGAAGGCAGGCCTGGCCCTTGGAACTTCCACCATGGCCAGTGTCTTTGGCGGACTGTTCAGTGCCCTGGTGCTGATGTTTTTAACCCCGGTACTTGCAGATTTCGCGTTAAAGTTTGGTCCTGGTGAGTACTTTGCAATTTCTCTGTTAGGTATTGCCTGCATTACCAGCATCAGCGGTGACAACATTCCGAAAGGACTTCTTTCCGGCATGATCGGTCTTCTGATCGCAGTCATCGGTATGGATCCGCAGAATGGTACTCCGCGTCTGACCTTTGGCAATGTAAACCTGTTAAGTGGCATCAGCCTGGTAGCTTCCCTGATCGGTCTGTTTGGTATCGTATCCGTTATGAAAACTGCGGAAGCCTGCAAAAATGTGAAAACAACAAGTACTATGCCGACAGTCGATAATGTCTGGATTGGCTGGAAAGAATGTATGCGTCAGTTTCCGGTATGGCTGAGAGCTTCCGTAATCGGAACCATCGTCGGCATCATCCCGGGTGCAGGAACCAATGTAGCGACTTTCATGGCCTACGATATTGAGAAAAAGCTGTCCGGTGATCCGGATTCCTTCGGAAACGGAAACGTAAACGGTGTTGCGGCTCCTGAGGCAGCCAACAATGCAGTAACCGGCGGTTCCCTGGTGCCACTTTTGGCACTGGGCGTTCCTGGAAACTCCACATCCGCATTGTTCCTTGGCGCAATCATGATTCACGGCATGAGAACCGGCCCGGTATTCTTTACCGAGCATCCGGATATCATTTATGGCCTGTTCATTTCCATCATCATTGCGAACATTATCATGGCGCCTCTCGGAATCTTTACCCTTCGCTATATGAAGACCATTCTTTCCGTTCCGGAGGAACTGCTGGCAGGAATTATCCTGGCATTTTGTGTAACGGGTGTATTCGCACTGGCCACCAACCCGTTTGATGTGCTCGTGCTGATCGTATTTGGCCTGATTGGCTATTTCTGCTACAAATTCAAGATTCCGACCGCACCGATGATTGTGGCTATGGTGCTGGGATCCATGACGGAGAACAACTTAAGACAGGCGCTGATCGCAAGCAAGGGTTCCTGGAATTTCCTTTATACCCAGCCGCTTACCCTGACCATCGTAAGCATTGCCCTGTTAAGCTTCTTCTTCCCGTTTATTGCAGCTCTGATTAAGAAAAGAACAAAGAAAGCGTAAAAGACGCAGTATGAAATAACGAATGTACAGGAGGATTGTCAGATGAAAATTACAAAAGTAGATGTGTTTATGCTGGATGCCGGTTCTCAGAGATGGCAGAGAAAACCGATCGTGTGCCGTATTTATACCGATGAAGGCATTTACGGTGACGGCGAAGCCGGTATCGCATTCGGAATCGGAAGCACCGCAGCGTTTGGCATGGTAAAAGACCTGGCCGGCCTGATTGTTGGCATGGATCCGATGAATATTGAAGTAATCTGGAATAAGATGTTTAAGTCCAGCTTCTGGGGCATGGGCGGAGGTGCCATCGTATTTGCTGGTATCAGCGCGATTGATATTGCACTGTGGGACATTAAGGGCAAGGCATTAAATGTTCCATGCTATCAGTTAATGGGCGGCAAGTTCAGAAGTCAGATGCGTTCCTACGCTTCCCAGCTGCAGTTCGGCTGGTGTGACAAAATCGGACCTTATGGCAAACCGGAAGAGTACCGCATGATTGCAAAATATGCTCTGGATGACGGCTACGATGCCATCAAGATCGATTTTACCCAGATCGGACCGGACGGCACCCACCTTCCGAAGAGCGAGTGCGAGGGCATTCCGTCCAGAACCTTCATGAAGATGGTAGAGGATCGTATGAAAGCAGTCCGTGATCTGGGATATGATTTTGACCTGATTGTGGAAAACCACTGTCGTACCGATGCGGTCAGCGCGGTTATGATCGGCGAGCTGTGTGACAAGTATAAAGTTATGGCTCTGGAGGAGCCGGTTATCCCGATGAATCCGATGATGCAGAAAGCGGTTCACGACAAGGTGAAAACTCCGATCGCCAGCGGTGAACGTCTCTATGGACGCTGGCATTATATGAACAATTTTGCGGAGAACAATGTACAGCTGTTACAGCCGGATATCTGTAACTGTGGCGGTCTCACCGAGTCCAAGAAGATCTGCGATATGGCACAGGTATTTGATGTAACGGTACAGGCTCACTGCGCAGGCTCCCCGATCTCTACTGCAGCAGCACTCCATATCGAGGCAGCAATTCCGAATTTCTGCATCCATGAGCATCACTTCCGCAGCACCCAGCCGGATTTGACCAGATACTTTAAATAAAGAATTGAGAATGCCTCGTTTGCCGCAGCGTATTGCGGTTGTT
>OGXF01002127.1_pt1 | contig 11821 bp, 8 predicted proteins | sample 1576191 | NCBI WGS metagenome assembly OGXF01 (sample SAMEA3541545, study PRJEB24748) | human gut metagenome | biome: human gut; feature: human-associated habitat; material: faeces | place: China | collected 2012
CAAGTCCACTGTTATAATCCGGTGTGAAATCTTTTGTAAGGAAAATGGATGCAATTCCGGTTGTCACAACGATCGCCAGAACCACCTGCTCTACATCGTATGTACACAGTCCCTTTTTATGGTCTGCAAATGCCTTCGGTCCATATTCCAGAAGAGGATTCCTGCACATCAGACTGACTGCTACACCAAGTGAGGTAAAATGTTCCAGTCTTTCATCCCTTGATGAGATTGTTGCTTCATAGTATTTTGCATAGGTATCACCAATTCCTGCCCACATATACTGACTCGGTGCTTTTGCTATGATTTCTGTATCGATAAATGCATGCATGACCGGACGCACGAAGAAATTCGGTTTCAGAAATGTACCATCCTCGTTATACATGATCGACACCGATGTACATGCCGAACAGTTGGATGCGATTGTCGGGAAGCTGAACACCGGCTTATCATCTGTAATACACAGACATTTTACCGTATCCAGTGCTTTGCCCCCTCCTACTCCAAATACCATATCTGCTTTCTGATAAACCGACATCCGGCGAAGCTTTTCTACCGTCTGATAGGTACAGTCTTTCCCATAAAGTTCTTTTCCAATAATCTCCAGATTCGTCTGGTCGACCGCCGCTTTGATCTTATCAAAAGCCGCATCAAGTGCCCTTTTTCCGCCGATCACAAGTACCGTTTTTCCATAAGATTCACAGACCGGTCCGATTTTATCGTAAATTGCATCTCCGATGGAATAATTCGGGAGATGCACCTCGTAATTTTCTAATTTCATAGTCTTTCTCTTTTCCTGGTTTTATGTCTTTTTCCTAAAAAACAATCATTCAGCCGGAAATCCTGACAGAATATCCTGGTAGCTTCTCTTGCATATTTTCGTATCCAAAAAGCCGGTCCGAATCCTAAAATTCGCACCGACTCTGGTCTCTTTCATTAATTCTGATTAGATATCTAAAAGATCACTGTATACTTTCAGTGCTCCGTCTGTCTCATGGGCAAGTACACGTTTGGCAAGTACTTTCCCAAGCTGAACACCTTCCTGGTCGAAGCTGTTCACATTCCATACAAATCCCTGGAACATAACCTTATTCTCAAAATGTGCAAGAAGTGCACCGAGTGTCTCTGGTGTCAGTTCTTTACCGATGATAATACTTGACGGACGTCCACCTTCAAAATTCTTGTTGCGGTTCTCGTCTGATTTACCGCATGCAAATGCTACGATCTGTGCAGCTACGTTTGCGCAGAGCTTCTGCTGGCTTGTGCTGTCCTGGATCACAACATCGGTTCCGATCTGGCTGTTCTTGAAGCCGATGAACTGGAGCGGTATGATGTTGGTTCCCTGGTGGAGAAGCTGATAGAAGGAATGCTGTCCGTTTGTTCCTGGTTCTCCGAAGATCACCGGACCTGTCGGGTAATCTACCGGCTCGCCAAAGCGGTTAACTGATTTACCATTGGATTCCATATCCAGCTGCTGCAGATGTGCCGGGAAACGGCTCAGTGCCTGTGAATATGGGAGAACGGCTGTTGCCGGATATCCGAGTACATTACGCTCGTATACACCGATCATCGCATCCAGCATTGCCGGATTCTTCAATAAATCTTCATTCTTGGAAACTTCATCTACCTTTGCTGCTCCTGCAAGGAACTGTGCAAATACTTCCGGTCCAAATGCCAGCGAAAGTACGGCACCACCGACTGCTGAAGTAGATGAGTAACGTCCTCCGATATAATCATCCATGAAGAATGCTGCAAGATAATCATCGCTCTTTGCAAGTGGTGATGTCTCGCTTGTAACAGCGATCATATGCTTGGAAGCATCCAGACCTGCATTCTTCAGGGCATCTTTTACAAATGACTCATTGGTAAGAGTCTCAAGAGTTGTTCCTGACTTTGATACCAGAACAAAAATAGAATGTGCTACATCAATTGAATTCAGTACTGCTGCTGCATCATCCGGGTCAACATTGCTGATGAATTTGGCTTCCATCTTGAATGTGCCGTTCTTCTTAGCCCAGTTCTCAAGTGCAAGATACATTGCGCGAGGACCAAGGTCACTTCCACCGATACCGATCTGTACGACTGTTGTGAATTTCTCACCTGCTGCATTTGTAATCTCGCCGGCATGTACTTTATTGGCAAAATCTGCGATCCTCTGCTGCTGCTTAACATAGAATTCTCGCTTGTCTACTCCGTCAGCTTCTACTTTATCTCCAAGCTGTCCACGGGTGAGCTGATGAAGAACCAGTCTCTTTTCTCCTGTGTTGATCACTTCTCCATTGTAGAGTGCTGCGTACTTTTCTGTCAGCTGCGCTTCTTTTGCAAGCTTTGCAAGTGCTGCAAGTACTTTATCATCTACTGCTTTTGCAGCGTAATTGTAAGTAAGATCCTCTGTCATCGGAACGCTGTAATCCTTAACACGTTCTGCTCCGTTCTCACCGGACATCACTTCTGCAAGATTGACACGTTCTACTTCCGAAAGTTCTTTAAATGATGTAAGTGTATCCAAATTGTTCCAATTAATCATAGTGGATTCCTCCTTATTCCTTTTATGATAGCAGGATTGTATCAGCCCTTTTGATACGCACGGATCTTTTTCTCCGTTCCTTGTATCATATAATAATCCAAGAGAATTATACTATGATGTGGTTATGATTTCAAGTCTGACGGTCGGAAACCTTTGCTCGTCTTTACGATAATCTTGTCAAATACCATGAATAAGGACGGAAGGATCAGCACAACAACCACCATACTGATCAGTGCACCTCTCGCCATCAGGATACACAGTGAACTGATCATATCGATATTGGAATAAAGTCCGACACCGATCGTTGCAGCAAAGAAACTGAGTGCACTGACGATGATCGACTGCGCAGAGAACTTATGCGCTGTTGTGATCGCGTCAAATTTGCCTGCGCCGCGGCTTCTCTCTCTCTGGTATCTGGTAGTCATCAGAATCGCATAATCCACGGTCGCGCCAAGCTGGATCGTACCGATTACGATTGATGCCACAAACGGCAGCTTTGTTCCAGTGTAAAACGGAATACCCATATTCACGAAGATTGCAAATTCGATCACACCGACCAGGATCACCGGAATAGTAACTGATTTGAACAGAAGCAGAATAATCACAAATACAATTCCAATAGACACTGCACTTACACGCTTAAAGTCCGTGTCTGTAATGTTGATTAAATCTTTTGTCAATGGTCCTTCTCCTACCAGCATTGCACCCTTATCATATTTATCCATGATCTTATCAATCTGCTCAATCTGTTTGTTTACTTTATCCGTTGCTACTTTGTACGTAGAATTTACCATCAGCAGCTGGTACTTGTCATTTTTCAGCATACCGGTGACAGATTCCGGGAGCATATCTGCCGGAACACCGGAGCCGACCAGGTTATCCAGTCCAAGTACCCATTTAACACCATCTACTTTTTCAATCTCCTGTGACATCTTCTTGACATCAGAACCTGCAACCGAGCTGTCCACCAGGATCATATGTGTGGTGTTCATATTGTAATCTTCTTTTAATTTCGTGTTCGCAATGACACTCGGAAGATCCTTGGGCAGTGACTCGTCCAAATTGTAATAAACACCCGTGTGGTTGTTTCCGTAAATAGCCGGAAACAGAAGGATCACAAATGCTACTACATAAATCACGTAACGCTTTGTCACCTTATCTGAAATCCTTCCAATATCCGGAAGCAGCGGTTTGTGTTTCGTCTTCTCGATCAGTTTGTCACAGCACAGAATCATGGACGGAAGAACGGTTACACAGACCAGGACTCCAAAGATAACACCTTTTGCCATAACGATACCAATATCTTTTCCAAGCGTAAAGCTCATAAAGCAGAGTGCGATAAATCCGGCAACCGTCGTGACTGAACTTCCGATTACGGATGAAAAGGTCTGGGAAATCGCGTGTGCCATCGCCCGCTCTTTATCCCCGTTATAGCGCACCTGCTGCTCCTGATAGCTGTGCATCAGGAAAATAGAATAGTCCATAGTGACACCAAGCTGTAGTACCGCTGCCAGTGCCTTCGTGATATAAGAAATTTCTCCAAAAAATACATTCGTTCCAAGATTATATACAATTGCGATTCCGATACTCAAAAGGAACAGTACCGGAACAAAAATCGATTCCATCGTAATTGCCAGAACCAGTGCAGAAAGTGCGACTGCGATCAGTACATAAAGCGGTGTTTCCTTTTCGGCAAGCTCTTTGGTGTCCTCTACAATCGCAGACATTCCACTTAAGAAGCACTGCTCTCCGGTAATCTTACGGATCTCGGTAATCGCTTTCATGGTCTCATCGGATGAAGTTCCGTCTTTGAAAAATACCGCCATCATTGTTCCGTCTTCTGTGTTGTACTCATCATACAGCTTTGACGGAAGCATGCTCTGTGGAACCGAAATATCAGCCAGTGAATCATACCAGAGTACATTCTCTACTCCGTCTACCTTCTCTACCTTTTCTTTCAGCTTCACAATCTCTTTATCTTCCATGCCGTCTACCATCAGCATCGAAAATGCCCCGATCCCAAAATCATTCGTCATGATCTCTTGTCCCTGCATTGTCTCAATGTCTTCCGGAAGATAAGTCAGCACATCATAGTTGATCCTGGTGTTCACATACCCCCACACAGCCGGAATCAAAAGGATAATACTGAGTATCAGTATCGGTACTCTGAATTTAACAATCTTTTTGCCAACCTTTACCATACTTTATTCCTCTTTTCTTTTTATTCTTTCTCTCTTAATGACCGCCAGTCATTTATTTTACAAAACCAATATACAACAAAACTGACCATAAGTCAATTTGTTTATTGACTTATGGTCAGTTTTTTTAATAATATTGTTTAGACTGATAACCTTATGCGTAATCCTGCTCCATAATATAACAACGGGCAGACTCTGTCCCCCGAATCTGCCCGTTCATTTACGCTATTCATTTATGCATTTTCTGCCGCTTCTTCACGATTTTTGCAAAGCACCTGTCCAGCCACATAGCAGACCGCTGCAACTGCCATACCATTGATCGAAGCAATTCCCCATGACACAAGATTTGCTACCACTGCACCTGCGATCACACCGATCACAGCAAACCAGTTCACAGTTTTGATTTCTACTTTATCACTGTCGTACTCCTTCTTATTTATAAAGTACGAGAGCACCAGGATAATCCCTACCGGCGGAAGGGTACAGTTCAGTACGTTCAGCCAGTTACAGAAATTGTAATACAGCCATACAGAAAGAAGTGTTCCGATAATTCCTGAAATCAGAACCATCGGTTTCTTCTTCTGCCGGAAAATATTTGCCAGTCCAAGACCTGCTGAATACAGCGCATTGTCATTGGTTGTCCAGATATTGAGTCCCAGAACCAGAATCGCCATATAGAACAGATTCAGACGGATCATAACCTCAAAGATATCATTTCCGCCAACGAAAATATAGGCAATCGCCCCAAAAAAGAACATCAGTGAATTCCCGATAAAGAATGCTACAACCGTTGCAATTGTACCTGATTTGGCATCCTTTGCAAATCTTGCAAAGTTCGGAGTTGCCGTTCCGCCTGATACGAAGGAACCGACTACCATACCTGCTCCACCGATCACGGTCACAGATCCACTGGATACTGCAAACTGGTCAACGATCGTTCCATTTCCCTGCCGAACTGCCATCACCATTGCTACCGTTCCAAGAATCGCAACGAGCGGAACTGCAATATAGCTTACCACCGTAAGGGAATCAATTCCGAAATATGCAGAAGCGGTCATACAGCCTCCTGCAACCAATACCAGAGCCCACATCGCAGCCTTACTTCCACCGAGAAGCTCTCCTGATACCGGGATTGCAAACATCGCAACACCCACACCGAACCATCCGATCTGAGTGAAGCTGATCATTGCAGAAGAAAGATAAGATCCTTTTTCTCCAAACGCTCTTTTTGCCAGAAGATCCATGCTAAGTCCGGTCTTTGCACCTACATATCCCAGAAGTCCTGTATACACACCAAGGATCGCTCCTCCAAGGAGAAGGGACTTGATAAATCCCCAGAAATCAAGTCCTGCTGCCATCTGCTGCCCAACCCACATACTTGCCGAGAAAAATGTAAATCCCAGCATGATCATAAACATGGTCAGGAAACCTTTTCTGCCCTCTTTCGGGACTGCCTGGTCCGCATAGTCAATATCAACAGTTGTATCTTTCGTGTTTTTGCTCATTTTTTACCTCATTCCATTCTCTGTGATCAACAAGTTCATTCTTTTTATAGCATATATTTCTTCAAAGAATCGGTAAATTCGGTAATTCTCTGATCTGCCAGTTCTTTTAATGTAATATTTTTCATACTCTCGATATATCCCTGTTCCTGACGGTACAGCCACTTGGTGTCTGCCGGACGGATCTTCTCATAGTGGTTCTTCTCGATCCAGTCCTCATAACTGATCGGTGTCGGGTATCCAATCTTTTCATCAAGCAGTTCTTTAAAATCGATCTTATCTGCTCTCTCTTTGATTCCTTCCCAGAATTCCAGAACTTCCTCTACATGCTCATGAATCTCATAGCGTCTTGCCCCGCCATCGTAGATGATACATTTTTCAAAAAGCGGACTGCACATGGAAAGTGTCTCTCTTCTGAACTCCGGCGCGATGATTCCGTCCTTCCAGTAGAAGTCCACATCCGGAAGGTTGATTCCTGACACACCTTTATCCTGATAAGTACTGAAAATTCCTTCATAATACACGGTAATGAACCCTTCAAATTCCGGCCAGAACTCACGGATCTCTCTGGTAAGATTCTCAAGAATCTCAATTCCCTTTGTTCCACCAATTGTGAAAATGATAATATTGCGAAGCTTTGCTCCGTTCTTCCTGTAAAAATCTGTCACATAGCGCAGGCAGTGGATCAGAGTCTCCCCACTTGCAATGATATCTCCGATCATCAGTGTGCTGTCCGGAACCATGGTAAGCTTACTATATTTGATTTCAAGCCCTGCAATCTCTTCATCCGCAAATACACGCTCACTGGATAAGAAACTGATATCGTGTACACGGATGTGCTCTCTGTAGCAGCTTTCCTCCAACGGATAGTTCAACGCTCCTCTCAAGATAGAAAGAATATTTGCAGTTGTCACTTTCTTCTGTTCCTTAAAATAGTAAAGCATCTGAGATGTAGAAGGAATCAGGCAGTCATATACCTCATATCCGACGATCTCCGGTGTATTCAGAAGCTTTCTTGTCTCTGCTTCCGATACAACATAATATTCATTTACATAGTTTCCACCGGCCAGTTTATAACAAGCTACACCCTGTTCATTAAATTCCGGCACCAGCTTAACCTGATTCCAATTTTTCATCTGTGATTTTCCCCTTTTCTGTAAGTCCATTTTTCATTGACAATAAACATTCTACAAAATGGTATGATGAAAGTGGGGGAATGTCAAGTGGAAAATGAGTAGTGAAAAATAAGCAGATGTAAAAAATACCCTTTTTGCATCAAAGAGCACTCTCTTTTTATAACAATCCCGACAAATCCACTTCATATTTATATTCTTTTGGTTCTTTATTCACCTGGTAAAACATTGCCAGATACCACGGAAGATATTCCATTCCTTCTTCTTCCTCTACATTTCCGGAACAGAATATGATTTTTCTTCCAAACTCCCAGTTTTCTACTGCCGACACTTTTGATAATGCAAAATGTTTTTTGTAATCTTTTCCGGATTTTATTTCCAGCAAATCTACTTCCATTCCGTTTTGAATCACAAAATCTAATTCTCCATATTTTTTCGATTCAAAATAATTCAAACTAAAACCGTTGCTTTTAATAATCTGTGCAAATACATTTTCCAAAATGCTTCCCATGTTCACTTCCATATTACCATTCAACAGCGCAAATTGAATATTTTCCATACATGCTGCACACAGAAGCCCTGTATCTCCCATAAATAGTTTAAACAGATTTCTTTTTTCATTCAGACGCAATGGCGGCTGAGGTTCTTCAATATTGTAAGAAGGAAGTGCAACTCCTGCATCACTCAGCCATAAAAATGCATTTTCATAACGGTTCATCCTTCCTTTATCATCTATTTTATTTAAAATAAATCTCCGATTTTTGCTGTTAAGCTGTGCCGGAATACTGTCAAAAATTGCCCTGATTTTAATTTTGTCTGACCCTTCTGCATATTTTCCAATATCCAGACGATACAATTCTAAAATCTCTCTCTGAAGTGCAACGACTTTTCCTATATCATGCGTATTCACATAAATCTGGACAACTGCAGGCATTCCTCCGACAACAATATACGTGTAAAATAATTTCAACATAGTCTGATGAACCACTTCCGGGACCTCACTGTGTTCAGAATAACATGTTTTCAATAATTCAATTGTAGAGTCCTGAACTCCATTTGCTCTTATATATTCCTCAAAATCCATCGGATACATATAGCAGATTTCTTCATAGCCAACTGCATAAGATGGTACTTCTTTGTATCGTACTCCTAAAAGCGATCCTGATTCAATATAATCAAATCTTCCATCCTCAACCAGAAACTTAATTGCACATCTGGCATTTGGACATTCCTGAATCTCATCTAAAAAAATCAAAGTTTTTCCAGGTACAAATTCCTGCATTTTAAACGCAGTCAGATTCGTAATGATTGTATCTGCATCCAAATTACCATCAAATATTTTCCCCGCCTCTTTATCTAAGATAAAATTAACTTCAACATAATGCTCATAATTTTTCTTTGCAAATTCTCTTATAATGGTAGTTTTCCCTATCTGTCTGGCTCCAATAATGCACAGTGCTTTTTTATCTGATGTCCGCTTCCACTCATCTAATTTTCTGTATATCTTTCTTTCCAGCATGCTTTTGCACCTCCATTATTAGTATTGTAACATTTTTCCATCTATATTCACACCTGTTTGCCACTTTTTTCTTTGTTTTTTGTATTAGATTTGTAACATTTTTCCAAAAATTGAAAAGTCGCCAACATTTCTGCTGACGACTTTTCGAAGAGCTCGATGTGCTCAATTTTACTATTTCCCTGATTTTTTATCTCACCTGATCAATATAAAATTTAAATTTATCTGTTCGATAATAGCATTTAAAATTCTCGATCGGAATTTCTCTTCCATTCACAATACCATATGTAATACAACGGAACAGAATAATAGGTGTCCCTTCCTCGATATCCAGATACTCAGCAATTTCGTCCTGCGCACCAATCGCTTCAATCGTTCTTCTGGCCTTCGTTATCTTAACACCATAAACTTCTGTTATAATCCGATAAAGAGATTCCTCTTTCAAATCATACTTTGATAATCCCGGAAAAATCTTCTCTGGCACAAAAGTCAGTGTATAGTTTAAAGGTTCCTTATCTGCATATAAGATTCTTCCTATCATATAAACATTATCACTGCTTGTAATCTCAAGTGCTTTTGCTCTCTTTACATTTGCATTGACCAACTCTGAAACAACAACTTTTTTACTTGGTATCATCCCCAGTTTTAATACATCCTCTGTACAACTCGTAATTGAAAAAAGATTGTTACTTCCTTCATCCGTCTTTACATAGGTTCCTTTTCCCTGGACTTTGTACAAATATCCTTCTGTGACCAATTCATCAATCGCTTTCCGGATCGTAATTCTGCTGACCTGATAAGTCTCCATCAATTCTCTTTCGCTCGGAATCGGCTCCTTTGAATCGTAAACTTCATTATCAATATTCTCTACGATTGCCTTCTTCACAAGATAATATTTAGGTAACTTTTCGTCGAACATCTCCTTCACCCCATCTCACCTTTTTTAATCACAGAATATTCCAAGTGTTAACACATAGCTTTAAATTCCCTGATCTTTTCTTTCATTGCAGGAATATTTTCATGAAGTTTTAGAATTGTACTGCCAACGAACGCTGCATCCCCGCCTGCCTCTCTTACTAGTCTTACATCTTCTGGTGCATGAACGCCTACCCCACAATAAATAGGTCTTTCAATTCCACAGCTTCTTAAATACTCTACACAATCTTTTAATGTAGGATATTCCTCATTTTTTTGCTGTGTATCATACGGCTTCGCCTGTAAATATACAAATCCATTTGATTGTTTTGCCATTTCCACTTCTTCTTTCGGTAAATGGAACTGTACATAACAAGATACCTGAAGCCCCGCTGCAATTATCTTATTTTTAATAATATCATCTTTTAAGCCAACAAGCAAAATATCTTTTAAATTATTTGTCAGGCAGAACTCAATAAATCTGTCTACACCAATCTCTTCAACTGTATTTTCATATGCCAGAACCAGAATCTTCACATCTGGAAGTCTCTTCTGAATGGCAACAATTGAATCCATATATTTTTCATAATCATCGCAAGCCTCCAGTGCTTTTTTCATTCTTCCTGCAATATAATCACTCTCCAGGTATGGATTTCTGGATGGAAAATCCACTTCCATCATTCTGCATCCTGCATCTGCATATTCTACTGCCATATTATAACTTGCTTCAATTGTAGGATATCCATTTGATAAATAACAAATAATCTCCATTTTTATTCTCCTCTGTACACCTTGATAAATAATTCTTTAAATTCGTCAATTTCCGGAATAACCGGATTTGTTTTTGTGCATCCATCAGCTTTTGCAAGCGGAGCCATCTCATCCAGTTTTGCCATATATTTTTCTTCATCCGGAATGATCTCTTTAAAGCATTTTGGAATATTTAACTTTTCATTTAACGCTTCTACTGCTTCATAAAGATTTTCTGCTCCGATTCTCTTTGCAAATTTTGCATAAACTTCTTTCGCAGTTTCATTCTGCTCATTATATCTGATGATGTACGGCAAAATAATGGCGTCTGCCAGACCATGTGATACATGGAAAATACCACCGATTGTATGCGCCATAGAATGTACAATTCCAAGCGATACATTGGTAAATGCAATTCCAGCTACCATAGATGCCTGTACCATAGTCTCTCTTGCTTTTATATCATTGCCATTCTCATATGCAGTCGGTAAAGTTTCCATAATATCCTGGGCTGCCTGGCTTGCAAGAATATCTGACAGATAATTTGCACGGTTTGAAGCAAGTGCTTCCAGTGCATGGGTAAGCGCATCCATTCCTGTCTCTGCGGTAATCTTAGCCGGCATAGACATTGTTACTTCCGGATCACAGATTGCGATATCCGGCATCATTTCCATATTTCCAACACCATGCTTTAATCCTTTTTCATTATCTGAAATTACGATAGAACGTGAAACTTCACTTGCTGTTCCACTTGTCGAAGGAATACAACACATTCTTGCTTTACCTCGTAATTTCGGAAATTCATTCGGCGGAAGAATATCTTCCATCTGAGTCAATTCCGGATGTTCATAAAAGATCCACATTGCTTTTGCAGCATCCATTGCTGATCCACCGCCAAGTCCGACAATCAGATCTGGTTCAAATTCCAGCATTTCATTTCTTCCTCTGAGTACAGTTTCAAAAGACGGATCTGGTTCTACGCCTCTGATAACCATTGTTTCAGCACCGGTTTCTTTAAAATATCCTTCTACCTTTGCCAGCATTCCACTCTTTTCCATGCTATGTCCGCCAATAACAATACTGACTTTTTTTGCTTTAATTGTCTTAATATATGCAAGACTTCCTTCTCCAAACATCAATTCTGATCCTGCAAGTTTCATTGGTCGCATCATTTTTATCTTCCTGCCTTTCTCTATTTCAATCCGTCTAATACTTTCTTAACCAGTTCATAAGAGATTGGATTTGTTAAAATTCCTCCCTCTTTCAAGCTGGAACCGATAATC
>OGXF01002131.1_pt1 | contig 11791 bp, 10 predicted proteins | sample 1576191 | NCBI WGS metagenome assembly OGXF01 (sample SAMEA3541545, study PRJEB24748) | human gut metagenome | biome: human gut; feature: human-associated habitat; material: faeces | place: China | collected 2012
GAAGCCACCGGTCTGTCCGTCAAGAGGAACAAGAAGAAAGCCGAGGCTCTTTTGCTGGAACGTCGGCGGAACTTCATGGTTTCCACCGCACCTGCGGAGATTCGCTTAGACGATGACATTCTTTTTTCGGACTTCATGCTGAAATGGCTGGAAGTCACGAAAAGTACTATCCAAATCACGACCTATGCAAGCTATCAGGGGACGGTGGAGCGCATCATCGTTCCGTATTTCCGAAAGCGCAATATCAAGCTGGTAGACCTGAAAGCCACCGACTTGCAGGATTTCTACAACAAACAGCTTGGACGGGTCAAGGCAAATTCGGTGATCCATTATCATGCAAACATCCACAAGGCGTTGAAGTATGCGGTAAAGATCGACCTGATTCCCACCAATCCGGCAGATAAGGTCGAGCGTCCAAAGAAGAATGAGTTCAAAGGCAGCTATTACAGTGCCGATGAGATTCATGCTTTGACAGAGATTGCAGAGGGAACCAAGCTGGAGATCCCAGTTCTGCTGGCATCCTTCTACGGCCTGCGCCGCAGCGAGGTACTGGGTCTGAAATGGGATGCCATCGACTTTGAAGCCAACACGTTGGAGATCAAGCACATCGTCACGCAGGCATCCATCGACGGCAAAAAGGTTCTGGTGCAGGCTGACCGTGCAAAAACGAAGTCCAGCCTGCGGACGCTGCCCCTTGTGCCGCCCATCCGTGACCGCCTTCTGATGCTGAAAGGTCAGCAGGACACCTACCGCCGCCTGTGCGGTAAAAGCTACAACCGGGAGTATCTGGGCTATCTGTGTGTGGACGAGATCGGGAACATCATCCGCCCCAACTACGTTTCCGAGCAGTTCCCGAAGCTGTTGGAAAAAAACGGTCTGCGTCCTATCCGTTTTCACGACCTGCGTCACAGCTGCGCCAGCCTTCTTCTGGCAAACGGCGTTCCCATGAAGCAGATTCAGGAATGGCTGGGTCACAGCGACTTCTCCACCACCGCCAATATTTACGCCCACCTCGATTACGCTTCCAAACTCTCGTCTGCACAGGCGATGCTGGAGGGGCTGGGCTATGGCAATGCGTCAGCATGATGCCATACGCCCCAAAGACAGGGTGGACGGGCGATGTTCCGGCAAAAAAGAATGGACAGACGAATAAAATTCATCTGTCCATTCGATTTGGCGGAGCATCAGGGAGTCGAACCCTGGCACCGGTCTCCCGGCCTATCGCATTTCGAGTCTTTGAATCGGTTGGATGAAGCCGGTTTCGTTCGGCTGTCATTGGCAGTTGCCGGCATTTTCTGCGCCTCGCAAAAGTGGCACATCATCGCAATTTACAGGCAAAGATCAACCGCTTTTTACGAAGTGTCGTTAGAAAAGCCTCCTTTCACATAAAGCGTCAGGGGCTGCATTTCAGGTGCAGTTCCGTTAGATGTTCGTTAGAATATAAGAGAGTGCTGCCGTTGCTGTGCCAGCTCACAGCAGGCTTCCCTGTCTGAACGCAGCGTTTCCCGAAAGCCGGGGACGCTGCGTTTTCTTTTGCCCGCAAACCGGGCTGAAAGGGAAGCCGCCATGTCCACATTCCGCGTCAACAAAAACGTCAACTATACCGTCATGAGCAACTACCATCTTCAGGACAAGAAGTTGTCCCTGAAGGCAAAGGGCCTGCTGTCCTATATGCTCTCCCTGCCCGACGACTGGGATTACAGCCTGAAAGGGCTGACCATCGGTTGCAAGGACGGTCTGGACAGCGTCCGCACCGCTGTTCTGGAGCTGGAGGAACACGGCTATGTGCGCCGCCAGAAAGTCCGCAATGCAAGAGGCCAGATCATCGACTACGACTATCAGGTCTATGAATCGCCTGTTGAGGACGTTCCAGCTGTTCCCGGTGATGACAACAGCACACCGCCGCCCTCCACATCCAGTAACCAGAAAAGTGGCGTGAAACCTTGTTCTTCACCGTTTTTGGATTTTCCAAATTTGGCTGAACCCAATTTGGAAAAGGCAACGCAACAAAATACTAATAAACAAAATACTAAAAGACAAAGTACTAATCTATCAGGGCAGACAGCCGAAACAGAGGATTTCGACCAGATGGCAACACGGGTGCGGGCGGAGTTCCGGGAGAAGCTGGAAATCGACATCCTTGCCAAGCGGTACGCCCCGGAAATGCTGCAAGAACTGCTGGATAACATCGTGGAGATGTACTGTTGTCCGCTCAAGACTCAGTATATCGGCAAACAGGCGCAGACCACTAAGGCAATCCGGCTCCGGCTGGATAAGCTGACCAGCCAGCACGTGGAGTACATCTTTGATGTGATGGCCAACACCACCCAGCCCATCAAGAACATCATAGCCTACCTGCGTACCACCATCCTGAATGCGCCCACCACCATGGAGCACTACTATCAGGCGCAGGGCAACTGGTTGACGGCGCAGAACCGGAAGAGGTGACCGCCGTTTTCCACCATAGCCGCAAAAGACGTTGAAAACCAAACGAAAAGGAGATTTACCATGAAAAACGAAACGACTATCTGCTCCGAAATCTACTACGCACAGGTCAGGGACTATCAGCTGCCCCTGCTCACCTTGCCGCAGACCGAAAACCACGAACCTCTGGGCAAGTACGCCCGGATGCGCCTGACTTACCTCAAGACCCAGCGGCCGGTGCTGTATAACCGGATGCTTCTGAACGGTTCACTCTGGCCGCATTTGCAGGAAGTCCAGAGAGCTGCCTCAGAGCAGGCAGAACGCACGATCGCGGCCTTGACAGACAAGTTTCCTGCGCCGGACAAAAAACGCTCACAGCTCCTCTGGGCGGCTCATATGAACGGGCTGAAAGCGCAGGCGGAGGAAGTGGTGGTGAGGGAGATCGTGTACGCAGAGTGATTTCAACTGTTTCTCATGTTTCTGTTTCAGCATCAAAAACATCAAAACCGGATTTTATGTCTTGATTTTGAATATTTTCCGCAAATATCAATATTAAAATTTGATTTCCTGCCAAGAATGGAGTATACTGAACCCAGAAAACACTTGGGAGGTTTTGCGATGCTGCTTCAATTTTCTGTCACGAACCACCGTTCCATCAAGGACACGGCTATTATCAGCTTGAAAGCATCTACGGATAAAAGTCTGCCTGATTGCCTGATTTCGCCGGACGAGAAGAAACAGCTTGTACCTGTGCTGGCACTGTACGGCGCAAATGCAGCCGGGAAGAGCAATGTTCTCCATGCTCTCCTGCTCATGCGGGAAATGGTCTGTGGCCGATATGCCAAGCTGCTGAAGGGCGAGTCCCTTCCGCAGGATCCGTTTGCTTTCACTGACCAGCCCACACAGCCGACCAGCTTTGAAGCCATCTATTTTTATGGCGGCATCAAGTATGCCTATGGGTTCTCGTTTGACAAGTCCAAAGTCCTGACCGAATATCTCTACCACTGGCCGAATGGCCGGGAAGCCTTGATTTTTTCCAGAGAGGGAAATGGCTACCAATTTCGTGAAAACATCCAAGAACAGCTTACGCTTTCTGGACGAACTGCTGAAAATCGCCTTTATCTGTCCAGCTCGAACGAGTGGAACTGCCCCCAGACTGAAAAGGCATATCTGTGGTTCTTTGAAAAACTGACAGGCTTTATGGGAACGGAAATGCGACTGGACGCAACTTTGTCTGCTATCCGTCAGGGCGGCTCTGAAAAGAGCCGTATCCTGCATGAAATGCTGTATGCAGACCTCGGCATCAAGGACATCCGCATTACCGGCTCCAAGGAAGAGCCTATCATCTCCGCACTGCACATTCTCGATGCCGAAGATGGCGCTTCTGAGGGGTTCTGGCTCCCGTTGGGTCAGGAATCTGTTGGAACACAGCGTTTCTTCTCTCGCATCGGTATGTGGCTTGCCGCACTGGAATCTGGGTCTGTTCTGGTGGTAGACGAGATCGAATCCAGTATGCACCCACTGTTGACGCGGCATTTGATCGAGATGGTACAGGATGCCGCTATCAATACGAACCATGCACAGCTCATCTTTACCACGCACGACACCGGACTTCTTGACTTAACTTTGCTGCGGCGAGATCAGATCTGGTTTGCAGAGAAGGATGAGAGAACGATGCAGACCGATGTTTATGCTTTGACGGAATTCTCCCCGCGGAAAGGCGAGAACATCGCCAAAGGCTATCTGCAAGGCCGGTATGGGGCGATTCCACACATGAGGAAAGAATTATTAAGGAGCGTATAAATATGGCTTACCTGAAACTGATGTTAGATGAACGGGAAATCGCTCAACTGAGCGAAGATGGACAGTATCTCTGCGCCAATGAGGGCGTGCTACAGTACGACCTGCCCTTGAACCTCTTTATCGGCAGCAGCCGCAAAGTCCCACTGGTCGATGTGGTCGTCTGGGCAAAGAAGCGCATCTTTCCCCGGAATCGGATGGACTGCAAGGAGATTCTGGAGATGATGGGTCTGCCAGACTACAACGCATGGGAAATCGTAAAGCGTACCAATGCCTGCCTGATGGAAGACCCTTTCTGGCTGCGCTTCAGCGAAGATGAAACCTTTGAGGACACTACCCGCGGCAGGGCAAGAAGGATCATGGCCGAATATCAGAAGTCAGCTGATTCCAACTAGTATCAATGCTAGGGCCAAATCCACCGACCTTTCACTTTAAGGCGGCGTTTGCCGCCGTACATACCTGCCCTTTGGAAACATTCAGATTTTTTCAAAGCAGAATCCCTTAATCGTCTTGCTTTTCCCTTAAAATGTAGTATATTTTAAGGGAAAGAGAGGGTGATAAGGGCATGAGAGCATTCAATTACTCCAAAATCAAGGAACAGAAATGGGATTCCGAGATTCTCGGCTATATTGCTGCAATCTATAAAGAAGCAGGTAAGCAAGAACTTTATCTGAAGCAGCGTCCTGAAGAACTGGAGCGTCTGGTGGAGATTGCGAAGGTGCAAAGCACCGAAGCATCCAATGCCATTGAGGGAATCGTGACCACCAGCACCCGAATCAAGCAGCTTGTGGAGGAAAAAACGACGCCGCGCAACCGTGATGAACAAGAGATTGCAGGCTACCGTGATGTCCTGAACCTCATTCACGAAAATTTTGATGTGATTCCGATTACGCAGAATTATATTTTGCAGCTGCATAAGGTCTTGTACAGCCACATGAACAACCCCATCGCAGGACGGACGAAGAACGTACAGAATTATATCAGCGCAACCTATCCCGATGGACATAGCGAAGTTCTTTTCACCCCGTTGGCTCCCTACGAAACGCCAGCGGCTCTTGATCGAATCTGCGAGGAATACAATCGTGTGATTGGGAACTTTGAAGTAGAGCCGTTGATTGCAATTCCTATATTCATCCATGATTTTCTCTGCATTCATCCGTTCAACGATGGCAATGGCCGGATGATCCGCCTGCTCACGACCCTGATGCTGTATCAAAACGGTTTCTACGTTGGGAAATACATCTCGCTGGAAGCCAAGATTGCCAAGAACAAAGACCTCTACTATTCCGCTCTTGCACAGGCACAAACTGGATGGTACGAGGGCACAGAGGATGTTGTTCCATTCATCAAATATATTTTGGGAACCGTTCTCTCTGCATACCGCGATTTTGAAGAACGCTTTGCCCTCGTGGAAACAAAACTTCTAGCCATTGAAGTTGTTCGGAATGCTACGAAGAACAAGATCGGGCGCTTTACCAAGCAGGATATCCGGGAACTCTGTCCTTCGCTGAGCCTTAGTTCCATTGAGGGTTCCCTGCGGAAACTCGTTGAAAACGGCGAGTTGAAACGCGAGGGAGCAGGCAAATCAACTGTGTACCTACGGTTGAAGTAATCCCTTAATCGCTCCATCTTTCCCTTAAAATACGGCCAATTTTAAGGGAATTCGCATTGAGTAAGGGCTAAAGCAGCCCTATTTACTTGGCTTTTTGTTGGTTGTCAGTATATTGATACCAATTGGTATCAATAAGTATCAGAAAATGGATACAACAAGACCCACAGATTGGATGCTCATCCCAATCTGTGGGTCTTGTTCATTTGAGTTCAGTCATCATCGTCCGGGTCAGGAACTTCCACCCACTCTGAAAGCTCTTCGCAGTAGTCCTCATATTTTCCGCCTTCGGTGGTCCTGATGACACGCCGCAAGTAGTCCTTACCGCCATCCACACAGCAGAAACCACAGCTACACCTCTCCAAATCGTAATGGCTTTTGCTTTCGACGATGTCTCCACAGCGTTTGCAACGGATTTTATTCGATGTGATGATTCTCATTTTTTTAGCCTATAATATTTAATTTAGCACAGCAGTGACTTCTTATACAGGAGGATTTTTCAAATACCTTTGGCGGTTTGCATAATCGTATAGTAAGCGTGTAATATCAGATAATATTCTTTGAACCTTGCTTTCCCATTTGGTAAATTCCGCTCTTGATACACCCGCATGAGAATTCCCATGAGCTATACTATTTCTTCGATTCACCAAGGCATCAATTTCTCTTGCATGCTCATCAAACAATGTAATTGGAATACCAAGTTTATAAAGATTTTTTTGCAAAACTACATACCACAAATTTGATTCAGTGTCAATAAGAGAATCTTCGAGATGCAGCACACTGTTTTGAAAATCATTCATTTGCTCAATGAAATCCACGCGTCTGTAAAACCTGTGGAGAGCGGTATCTTCCGGAAGTGCCGTTTTAAAAATCGCACATTTTCGATCCAGATTTTCATATGCAATAAACTCTTTATGCATGCCAGATGCAGCTAAAGCCGGAACAACATCTTTTTGAAGTACACAAAGGCTATTGAGATATTCAATATATGTTTGTAATGCAATTTTTACATATCCCTCAAAATGAGAATAAAGAATCAATACCAAACTCTTTCGATATCTGTCCGCATCACTTTCCAATACAATATCGCCCAACTGATTTTTGAAAAATGCCAGTTCTTCTTGTCTCCATCTTAATTCTTCTTCCAGTTCCGCACGAAATTCATCAGGTGTCAAGAGCTTCTTGCACCCCTTTTTTAAACAATTCGATACGAGTTTTTATTCCGTTCACACTACCGGTTTTGTAAGAGCTAAGTTCTTTCCCATATTTTATCTTTTCGATAGCATTTTTAATTTTAGAAGGATCAGAATATGTTACAATTCTATCAATAAAGGATGCTATCGGAATGGAAATTCCATCAAAATAGTACAAAACAAACGCTTGCTTGACTGTCCCATTGTTGGTTTTTCCAGAGAAAGCATCTTCTCCCATTGTACTATTTATAAAGTGGAACGTATCACAGAAAATCTGATGCTCTTTTTGATAATCGAATGTTGCTTCACCTGCGGTAATTTTTTCAAGGTAACGAGTAAGATACTCTGTCACCGGATAACGATAATCATCCAAATCGTTTTTTACTGCAAAAAATCTGAGGACTAATTCTTGGTCATACTTGCTTTTAAATTTATCTTCGCCAATTCGTTTGATTACTGCCTTGAAGTCCTCATTTTCACTGCACTTATCCAAAAACTCAATCCCCCTAGAACCGAGAAGTCTAATAGTGCAGTTTCTGATTTCTTGAGCTGATAGTAGCTCTCCCCCTGTGTTCAATCGTTTGAACATATGGTATTTCAACGATGATTCACTTTCTTTTTTTATTACCTCCATTCTGACAAAACTTCTCTTCAATTTGATCTGAAGAGCCTTTGGAAGGGTTTCAAAAGTGTATCCATTCAAATCCGGAACAATATCGCACCCGGACAATTCCAGTGGCGTTGATTCATCTTTCTTTTCACCGAATCCAATTCCCCTGAAATGAAGATAACTTGAAATTCTTTGCAGTCCATCAATCAACTCGTAAATTCCGTCATCCGTTTCGATCACAAAAATGGGAGGAACTGGCATTTCCAGGATGAGCGATTCGATAAAGCGAGATTGTTTCTCTGGCTCCCATCGAAACAACCGTTGATAATCCGGGGCAATAATCAATTCCTCATTTTCATACATATCGTACAGTTCGTTAAAAGACACGTCCAAACTTTTTGTTCGGATGTTTACAATTTGGCTATCAACATCTTCAATCAATCCTTCGATTTTTTTGGCCACTTTAGTCACTTCCTCTGCAATAAGTTATCAAGCATTTTTCAGTCTATTTAAAACTTCTTCCATACTCATTCCATCGTCCAAAAGCTGCTGAATCGCCTTGTCGATTTCTTCTTTCTGGGCTTTCCTCAACGCTTCAGTATCCTGTCGGGACTTTTTCTGTTCCAATGCTGCAATCTCCTTGTCAAGTGCTTTCAGTGCAGTCTTCTTCTCTTTGAGCTGCACCTTCAGCCCATCAACGTCAGCCTCCAGTGCTGTAATATCTGCTTCCAAGGTGTTCTTCTCTGAGATTTTTTTCTCCAGTTCAGCTGCATAATCAATGATGACCACCGGAGTTTTCGCTTTATTCTTGCTTCCTTTGGGTCTTGGCATAATGACTGTCCTCCTTATCAGCTGTCTTTTCTGTGACGCATTTCCAAACTTGTTTTGAGCGTACTTTCCAATTCTTCCAATGTTTTATCACGTTTTTCCGGACGCAGTTGGCATTCCCAGACAACTATCACATTCCAGCCTGCATCTTCAAGCTGTTTTTTCTTCCGGGCATCCCGTTCAATATTGGTTTCTATCTTATGATGCCAGAATTCCGCATTGTTTTTGGGCCAGACAAAATATCTGCACCCATCATGCCCATGCCAGAAACATCCATTCACGAATATAACGGTTCTGTACTTCGGTAACACAACATCCGGGCTTCCCGGAAGTTTTTTGTCATTCTTCCGGTAACGGAATCCCTTTGAAAATAAATATTTCCTTACAATCTCTTCCGGCTTCGTGTCCTTGCCATGTATGCAGGACATATTATAGCTCCGGACAGCCTTACTGTGAACATCCATCGTCTTTATCCATCAGCTTATCAATCTGGAGAATCTGCCAGAAAACGCCTTCCAACAATTTCACAGGAATGCTGTTTCCTGCCATCCGGATTATCTTATCTCTTGAAAATAATTGGTCACCTTTATGGAATGCGACATTATTGTTTTTCAATTTCCAATAATCCGTATCCTTGAATCCCATAAACAGCATACATTCACGGGGCGTCAGGTACCGGAACTTTCCTTTTCCTTCAATTCCGCTGTCAAAATACAGATTACCGGAGTTCGGGTTCCGGTCCTGTTTGGTAGTGATCGTTCGGATTGTATCAATTTCCGGATTGATAATATTTCCTTCCAGAACAATCTGCGGATTATCTTCCCAGATTTTTCTTCTGGATACAGTATCGTTGGGAGTACACTCCACTGCCTCCTCAAACCAGATCGGGTTCCGATAGTCATTCCGGAGCAGATCACGGATTTTTATTGCTTTATAGTGCCCGGATGTATGGAAATCGTTCACAACATCCTCCGGACTGCTTTTTCTAGCAAAATAATCTTCCGTCAGCGATTTTTTGTTTTCATCGTCTCCGACATATACACTGATCATCAGAAGGCGGGGGCGGTTCTGGGGGAGACCAAAAGACGAGGCATTCAGCTGGTAGTATTTGCTGACGTACCCCAACTTGCTCAGATCACCGATCCATGTTTCAAAATTTTTCTTGTGGCGCTGGGAGAGAAGTGTCGGGACATTCTCCATCAACAGAAACCGGGGCAGCGTTTTTCCGGCGTCCTTCATCTCTGTAAGTACTCTTCCTACCTGCCATAGCAAGCTGGATCGGCTGCCCGAATCCTTGTCTATCCCTTTGTTATAGCCATGAAATGCACCGACGTTGGAAAGATCCTGACAGGGGAAAGAATAAGTGAGAATATCTATTCCGTCCGACATTTCCTTTCCTTCCAAAGCACTTATATCGACAAAGTTATGATTTCGCCTGATGCTGGTATAGATGTATCGCAGGGATTCCACTGAATATGTACGCAGAGCTTCATATTCCAGTGGTGCCTTTCCTGAATTGCTGAATGTATAGTGGCTCATTTTTTCAAGGAGTTCATCCTTGGACATCCGCGCAATATCTGCCGGAATGTCTGTTCCCCCATGAATCATATCATAGGCTACGATTGCATGGACATCCCACTCGCTTGTTCCGACTGTATTTATCTTTACGCCAAGATTTTTCAGGGCAGCTGCCTGACTTCCGATACCACTGAACAACTCAACAATATTATACGTTTTCTCCATTTGTGACTGATATTCCTTCCGACTCCAGTTTTTCCTTGATAGAAAGCACCGACCTGATCATGTTCATTGTCTTGTACGGCACCTTCCCTGAAGCGGAGACAGGAATATTTCCCGTCGATGAAAGCTGCACGACTTGCTTTAACAACGTCTGTTCCTGATAGGACAGCATCGAACGCCTGATACCAGCATCCATCAATTTGCTCCAATATCCAGGACCCAACGCAACCACACCCATCACAACCTTGAGGTCATTGGATTCCTTGGCTTCTTTTTTCGCAGAAGTTTCTTCCTCCTTGATAAGCGATACAGGAACCAGCTCGTCCATAAAGGCTGCTGAAGGGGTATAGGTTTTATCGGCCTTATAATCTTCCCATGTGGATTCTTTTTTACAGTATTCCGTGACAATCATACCATGGCTGTCACAAATGAAGTCATTGGTCTGCTTGGTCACAATTTCAATTTCGTGCATGAATGCAGGCGACAATGCCTGTTTCTGCCAGATTGCATTCCAGTTCAGCGAATATCCATCCGGAATCTTGCTGAGGATCTTTGCAATCGTATAGGGTACAATATTGAGCTTATAGCCACCCACTTTGTACCAGAAGCCCGTCGGACGTTTTTCACTGTCCTTATGACTTTCAAGGTAGTTATCAACCGTCCGGAAAATAATCGCTGCGCAGATTCCTTTTTTGAAGTAGAATTCATTGAAGGAATCATTGTTCCCACGGTATTCCTTGCTGATGTCATTTCCGAATTCCTTCATGACCCAGTTCTTGCCTTTGGAAACGATGTGTGGCTTGCATGCAACCGTTGTCAGGTACATACCCAGCTGCTCTTTTGTGATGACCTGATCTTTCGGGAATTTTTTCAGGAAACGCTTCAGTTCATCGCCACGAAGTTTCACCTGTTCCTGTTGGTATTTCTTGCGGGAACGCTCGTAATACCAGCCTGTCGGAATCGCATATCTCGCCGGGGGCGCAAGGCACTTCTTCGACATCTTTTCCATCCAGATATGGAACGGGTCATTGGAAAACAGATCCGCCGCCGTGACCTTATTCTGGCTGTTGGCATAGCGAGCAATATCCTGAACCATCTTGTCATAGAAACGGATGCCATCCTCGTTTTCCGTTTCCCGATCCTCGATCACAGTCAGCTTCATCGGAACGTAAATTCCCTCAAGCCCAACATTGGTCTTTTTCAGAACCGCATCCGCCAGTGTTGCAGTCGTCTGTCCGCCATTGATGATCTGGAAATCTTCAATCTTGGTAATCAGATTCTGTCCATTGATATTCTCAACTTCCACGCCCTTTGCGGTTGTTGCAATTCCATTGTTATAGGTAAAGAACTTTGTTGCATCGTTGTTTATTGTTCTTTTTATACCGTTGTTGACGCTCTTGCTTCCACTGGTTCCCAGAAAGGCGCGGACATTTCCTTCCAGCACCTTACTTCCGTAGGCAATGTATATCTCGGCCAGAAGTTTTCCCGGAATGATTGCAATATAGGCTTCATACCCAAGGTTCTCACCAATGTCACCCTTTATGCACGGAATACCGTGGACTCCGACTTCAGAAAAATCCTTCTGAA
>OGXF01002147.1_pt1 | contig 11703 bp, 10 predicted proteins | sample 1576191 | NCBI WGS metagenome assembly OGXF01 (sample SAMEA3541545, study PRJEB24748) | human gut metagenome | biome: human gut; feature: human-associated habitat; material: faeces | place: China | collected 2012
TGTCCGAGCTGCTGAGCGAAGCAATCAATTCCATCATTGATGTGAAAGAGGAAAGCGACATTGACAGTCTGTTCTCTGCCGGTGGAACATCCGCTTTGATGAGCAATATATCCGGGCTGGATGATTTTGAACTGATTTGCTTCCTTGTTGTGAAATGATTGTCTGGAGGTGAGATGCCGTGCTGGGATTGCCGAAATCCACGGAGTTTAACAAGCGTATCCCCAAGCAGAAGTTTTATGAAAACATTGCTGTGACAACGGCCATGAAAAAAGCGTTCGTGGAGCAGATAAGGATCATCTACTGGCGCAATAAGATTGCGGCCACCACCCTGAATCTGGCTGCTGGCGAACAGGTGACAGAGATTGAGGTGTTCGAGGTTCGCTTATCTGCCCCGGATTTGGACGAAAGTGTGTTGCGCCAGATTGACCGGGAGGTTCCGTATCACATTCTGTTTCTTTTGGAATACGAGGGCAGGTATCGGGCTGCTATCGGTTACAAGGAAGCTGCGGCGGGTAAGACGGCTTTTAAGGTTGATCGTTATTATTACACAGATTGGCTCGAAGCAGATGAACTTCCGGTGCATCTGGAAGGGCTTTCGCTGGATGCCGTGTATGAGAACTTTGTACGGCAGATTGCAGGGACGGCTCTCGATTCGGATGAATCCGCTACGCTGAAAGAAAGTGTAGAACACCAAAAGCAGAGAGAACAACTGGAAAAGCAGATTGTGGCACTGGAAGCCAAAATCAGGAAAGAAAAACAGCCAAGGAAGAAATTTGAACTGGTGAGCGAGTTAAAGCAACTACAAGAAGATGCAAGGAAGATGGGAGGGCACTAAAGCATGGATAATGGAAATAATACAAATATTCTAAAAGTACGAGATGATCGTGACTGCATCAGGCCAATTTGGCACGAGGCAGAAGATAAAGCAGAAAGTAAATTTACGATTGATGCCACTTATAAACCAGATTGGTGTTCTGGTAACACCTGTACGAAAAGCGAATTACGTTCTCGGATTGAGCCTTGGCTAACGTCTCTTTTCCAATCGGAGCATTTGTCATTATTGGTTGGCAGCGGGCTTACAACGGCAATTCAAATTGATGCGTGTGGCTCAGCCAATAATGGCATGAACAGCGATTCTGAATTTACCGTTTTTTCCGAAGAAATAGAAAAAGCCGCAAAAGAAAGTGCAGAGAAATCGGGACGCAAAGAAGCTAATATTGAAGATCAAATCCGTGTTGCAAACGAAATAATCAAGGGACTTACTGCATTGCGTGATAGTAGTGACATCTCTGGCATTGCTCCAAAACTTGATTCTCTGTGTTCTAATCTCGAAAATGTAATTGAAAAATTCACCAATAACATCTCTGTAATAGAATCTTCCATCGCTGATGCCGAGACAAAGAAACGTGAAGCGGCTTTTAATAAGCTGGTCTTGTTTTTGATGAGCTTTGCCAGCAGAACAGGAACTAGGGACAGACTCAATATTTTCACTACGAATTATGACCGCTTAATTGAGGCCGGTGCAGATGTTGCCGGTCTTAGACTAATTGATCGTTTTGTGGGTGCCCTATCCCCCATATTCCGATCTTCTAGGATGGACGTTGATATGCATTATAATCCTCCTGGAATACGTGGAGAACCGAGATATTTAGAAGGGGTCGCAAGATTTACAAAGTTGCATGGATCTTTGGATTGGATAAATGTTGGTGAAGATATCAGAAGAATCGGTTTGCCCTTTGGGGCAAAATCCATCAAACCATTTCTTGAAACAGCGGGGATAGATGCCAGTTTTTCAAGCTTGATGATTTATCCGAACTCCGCAAAGGATCGTGAAACAGCAGAGTATCCGTATGTGGAATTATTCAGAGATTTTGCTGCTGCATTATGCCGTCCCAACAGTACATTGGTGACATATGGGTATAGCTTTGGTGATGATCATATCAATAGGGTTATAAGGGATATGTTGACGATTCCGTCAACGCATTTAGTCATTATTGATTATAGCGATTCATCGGGTCGGATTATGGATAAATACAATTCATGGGGGCATCAAAGCCAAATGTCCTTGATAATCGGAAAAGACCTTGCCAACATTGATGACTTGGTAAATTATTACCTGCCGAAGCCTTCAATTGACCGTGCTTCTATACGGATGGCGGATATCCTGAAGCAGCGTTTTAGTCAGCCACCAAAGAAAGATCAGGAAGGAGAATCATAGTCATGAATACCCCTATCGCAAGCTCGGAATCTTTGCAGATTGGCAGCGTCGATTTCGTTTCTCCTGATGAAATTAAAGTTTTACTCGATCTGGATGCACCAAGTGATGTTGCTTTGAATTCTGGGGTGCCACGTCCATTTCCACGGATCAATAGCTATGTCTTAATTGCCGGAGAAGGAGGATATCTTGTATGCCAAATTGAATGGATTACGATTGAACGCTCTCAATTCCCTAAAAGGCGTGGTATGCAGGATTTTGGGATTTTGGATTTGCCCTATCCTTTGCGAAAGATGAGTGTAATTCCTCTTGGCGTTTTGAAAGAAAATATAGGTGAGGATAATCTGTGCAGTTATGACTTTGTTCGAGGAATTGAGGTGTTTCCAACAGTGGGAGATCCTGTCCTCATTCCTACGCAAACGCAGCTAAAATCTATCGTTGAATCCGGGAGTAATCGGAGAGTCAATATTGGAATCAGTCCATTGGCTGGAAATGCAGTTGTTTCGGTTGATCCAGATAGACTTTTTGGCAGGCATCTTGCAGTTCTTGGTAATACCGGAAGCGGAAAGTCATGCTCTGTTGCTGGTTTGATTCGTTGGTCAGTAGAATCGGCAAAAACGGAAAGAAAAAAGAAGCAGGGACAAGGCCAGGGAAACGTTGAAACAAATACTCGTTTTATCATACTTGATCCTAATGGAGAATATACAAAATCATTTACGGGACTCGGTGATGTCCGCATATATGGGGCAGAGAAGAATGAGAAACAGGGTATCGAGCAGCTTACCGTACCATTGTGGCTGTGGAATACTGCAGAATGGGTAGCCTTTACACAAGCCAGTGGAAAAGCGCAAAAGCCCACTTTGGTGCAAGCCTTAAGATGCGTTAGAGATGGTAGCATAAAAACAGAAACTGAACCTGAGACAAAAATGCGTCGGTATCTCCGAAGCTTGATTAGTCTAAACCAACTTGAAATAACAAATGGAACGCCGTGGATGGGTGGTGGAAAGAGCAAAGGATATTCCGAATCACTTCATACATGGAAAGACGGCATAAAAAATGAGAACACATTTACTCAAGTTGAAACAAACAGTGTAGATAAAGTGAGTAGAGCATTTGATGCCGTGTTCAATTCCAACACATCAAATAACCCAGATTGGCCTAAATATCCTCGCACAACAGTGGAGCAATTACAGCAAGAGCTTATGACAGCGCATTCTGTATTTGGTGGCACAGATAATGATGTTCTTCCGATTGATGCTGATGTGCCTCGTCCGTTTACAGGCGATGACTTTCTGAGGAGTATTGAAGCCAATGCGGAGATGATGGGAACCTCTGACTATGTTGAGACCATGATTATGCGCATTAAAACGCTACTGGCTGACGCAAAACTTAAGCCGGTTATCTGCCCAGATGAAGATGTATCGTTGGATGATTGGCTAGATAAATATATTTGTCCCTCAAATGATAAGAATGGTTCGATAACCATTGTTGATCTGTCACTATTGCCGGCGGAAGTGACTCATATTATAACTTCGGTTATGGCAAGAGTGACACTGGAGGCATTACAACGCTACCGACGCCAAAATAATGGAGAGACACTTCCAACAGTATTGGTAATGGAAGAAGCTCATACTTTTATTAAGAGATACAATGCTGACACTGAAAATGAAAATGCAACAGCAATGTGTACAAAGGTGTTTGAAAAAATTGCCAGAGAAGGACGAAAGTATGGACTGGGACTTGTTCTTTCTTCCCAACGCCCAAGTGAGCTGTCTCCAACCGTCATCTCTCAATGTAACAGTTTCCTCTTGCATAGACTTTCAAATGACAGAGATCAGGAATTGGTGAATAAGCTGGTTCCAGACAATCTGCGTGGAATATTACGTGAGCTTCCTTCATTGCCAGCAAGAAACGCAATCTTACTTGGATGGGCATCAGAACTGCCAGTAATGGTGCGAATGAATTATTTGAATGAACACTTTCGTCCTAAGTCGGATGATCCAGAATACTGGAACACATGGACTGAAAGCGATAAGACGGTTAAATGGGATGAAGTTTCAAGGGAGTGGCAGGATTATTCTAATACGGAAAGAAGCTAATTCTATTAGAAAAGCCAGAAAGGATAACAATAATGGACAAACTGAAAATGCACAGCCTTGACGGCGTGGAGAGAAATATAGAACTGATCGGCATGAGCCCGCAGACCGGTCTTGCAAGATTTACCTTCGGCCAGGTCAGTCTGATGGATGGTATTTCCCTGATCCCGATGTTAATCGGCCTGTTCGGTATTACTTCAATTCTTGAGATGATCGAGGGTATTCAGAAGACCCCGAAGGTGAAAGAAGTAAAACAGAAGGTAGAAAACTTCAAGGAAGATGTAAAAGAGAACTACAAAAAAGTAAAGGTGGTTCTTCCGGACAAGGAAATGGCGAAACGCCTGCTTCCGATCTGGGTACAGTCCAGTGTTATTGGTAACGTAATCGGAATTATTCCAGGTGCCGGCATGATCATGGCAATCTTCATGGCATACGACCAGGCTTCCAGACGTCGTCCGAACCTCGAATTCGGTACTGGCGTTCCGGAGGGTATTGCGGCTCCTGAGGCAGCAAACAATGCAGTGGTAGCAAGTTCCATGGTTCCGCTTCTGTCTCTTGGTGTTCCTGGAAACTCTACCTCTTCCCTGTTCCTTGGCGCACTGACGATTCAGGGACTGAGAACCGGCCCGACCCTGTTCCGTGATACCCCGGAAATGGCATACATGATTATCCTTGGTTTCATCGTAGCCAACATCATCATGCTTCCGCTTTCCGTTTACTACTGTAACTTCCTTGCAACCGCAGTACTTCGTCTGAACCGTATGATTTTAAGCGGCATCGTTCTGACCCTGTGTGTAACCGGTGCATTTGCAGTAAGCAACAACGTATTCAACATTTATGTCATGGTATTCTTCGGATTTATTGGATATACCTTCAATAAGTACAAGATTCCGCAGTCTCCGCTGATCCTTGCTTCTATCCTGGGAAGCATGATGGAGAACAACTGGACTCAGAGCATGAAGTTTGCTGACGGCTCTCTGGCTGTATTCGTTACCAGACCGTTAAGCTGTGCATTACTGATTCTGTCCATCATCTTTATCGGCATGCCGCTGGTAAAACATATCAAGGCAAATAAAGCAGCAAAGGCTGCTTAAAACAAGGAAAACACTGCAGATGGAACCGGGGGACAGCATTTATGCTGTGTCAGTTCCGTCTGTGGTGTTTTTTCGTTCCGTGTCGTGCCTGTATAGAGCAAAGGCGCGGAGACCATGAATAAAAACGGAAGGAGAGAATATATGAAGATCAGCCAGATGGAATATTTTTCCTGCGTTTGTCGGTGCGGGAGCATTACGAAGGCTGCAAAGGAACTGCATATTTCCCAGCCTTCTGTGACAGCCGCGGTTCATGAACTGGAGAAAGAACTGGGGGTAAACCTGTTTCTGCGGCGAAACAACAAGATTCAGCTGACGGAGGAAGGATGGTTTGTGCAGGAACGCATTGACGGAATCCTGAAAAGCATGGACACCCTGAATCGGGATCTAAATGATTTCGTGGGGCAGAAAAATCATATCCGCCTTGGGGTTCCGCTGCAGATCGGAAGTTTTCTGCTGCCGCTTCTGTTTGGCAAATTCCGGCAGGAATATCCGGATATCTGCCTGGAGATTGAGGAGAGCGGAGCCATTGACATTGTAAAAAAGCTTCTGGATGACCAGCTGGATCTGGCCATTCTTTCCGTGGATACATCCCGGACCTGGGATGTGGAATGGACCCACCTGTACAATTCGGAGTTCTGTTTCTGCGTCTCAAAAGATCACGAACTGGCGAAGAAGGAATCTGTGAGTTTTCAGGAAGCCTGCAGCTGTCCGCTGGTGGTATTCAAGGAAGGCTTTTATATCAACGAGCGGGTGCGGCAGCGGATGAAAGAGAACGGTGTGGTGCCGGATATCTGGATGGAAACCAGTCAGCTGCATACCATCAAAAATCTGATGATCCGGGATGGCTGCGGGGCATTTCTGCTCCGGGACGCAGTCCGCATGGATGATCAGATCTGCGCGATTCCCCTGGAAAATCCCATGCGGGCAGAGATCGGTTTGATCACCCGCCGGGGCAAGGTGATTTACAGTGATGCGCGCACGCTGATTTCCTTTATCAAACAGGAACTGAAGCGATAAGCCATAAAAAGAGGTTATGGAGATATAGGAAAAGGATATTTTACGCTGTATAGCCATTCCTATTATAATAAGAACAGAATGTATTGTGGAAAACGGAAAGGAGAAATCTTATGAAATATGTAACACTTGCAGATCATGCAATGCGTGAATATGCACCGGATAAAATTTTTGCGGCAAGTCAGAAGGCCAAAGCAGCTATTGCGGAGCTGGGCGGAGATGCCGTGATCAATTCCACCCTGGGCGAGTGTCAGGATGATGACGGAAAGCTGATGGTGCTCCCGACGGTAGAGAAGATGCTTCGTTCGATGCCGGTGGAGGAGATGTGCAGCTATGCGCCGATTGGCGGTATACCAGGTTTCAATGAGGCAGTTCAGATTTCTCTGTTTGGCCATGTGAGTGAGCGTTTTCATGTGGAATCTGTTCCGACTCCGGGCGGATGCGGAGCGCTGCGCCATGCAATCTGGAACTTCCTGGATAACGGGGACAGCATGCTGACCACCGACTGGATCTGGGGACCGTACCGCAACATCTGTGAGGAACACGGACGTTTCCTGAAAGATTTCCCGATGTTCAATGATCAGGATGGCTTCAATGTAGAAGGAATGGAAGATGGATTAAGAGAACTTCTGGAAAAACAGAAACAGGTTCTGCTTCTGTTAAATACTCCGGCTAACAACCCGACTGGTTATTCCATGACAAAAGAAGAGATGGACAAGGTGGTTGATGTTCTGAAAAAACTGGCAGCTGAGTATCCGGACCGCCGCCTGACGTTCTGTCTGGATGTGTCCTACATCGATTTTGACGGAACCTTCGAGGAGACCAGATCTATTTTTGACAGCATTCATGATATGCCGGAAAATATGATGACTCTGGTGGTATTCAGCATGTCCAAGAGCTATACCATGTGCGGTATGCGCTGCGGTGCCATCGTATGTCTGGCGGAAACGAAGGAGGCGGCAGACCTGTTTAAGGCAGCCATGTCCTATTCCTCCAGATCCGTATGGTCCAACGTAGTCCGGATTGCTCAGAGAATACTGGTTGATATCAACCTGAATCCGGAGGTGAAGGCCGAGGTGGACAAAGAGCGTCTGGTATTCTCAGAACTTATCACCAAACGCGGTCAGACCTTCTACGGGGAAGCACAGCGTGTTGGCTTAAAGTGCTGCCCGTATAAGCATGGATATTTCATTGCGATCCCGTGTAAGAATCCGGCAAAGGTAGCCGCATATCTGGAAGAAGAGCATGTATATGTGGTTCCGCAGAAGAAGGGACTCCGTTTCTCCCCGTGCGCAGTAACTACCGATAAATGCCTGCGAGCACCGGCCATCATCAAGAAGGCAGTAGACAGAGTGGAGGCAGAAGCATGAAGATTACCGATATCAAATTAATTCCAGTCAATAAATTCTTATTTGTAAAAGTGTACACCGACGAAGGCATCACCGGAATCGGAGAATCCGGTGACTGGGGTTTTCTGGAGTCCTCCGGCGAGGTGATCAAATCCTTCCGGGAGTATCTGATCGGACAGGATCCGCTGCGGATTGAGCATCACTGGCAGTACATGTACCGCTGCTTTCATTTCCGCGGAGCGGCTGTCATGGGCGCACTGAGTGCCATCGATATCGCACTGTACGACATTGCCGGAAAGTATTACGGCGTACCGGTATACCAGCTGCTGGGCGGCAAGGTAAGAGATAAAGTCCGGGTATACTCCCACGTATCCGGCGGCTCCTTTGAGGAACTGATGGAGAGCTGTCTGGCAGAGAAGGAGAAAGGCTTTACGGCCATCGGCCATTTATCCCCGTTCCTGGATGAGCCGAGATCCACCCGCTATTTTGAGACTTACGCGAGAAAAATGAGCAATGGCGTGGAGCGCCTGAGCCGGATCCGTGAGGCCGTTGGCCTGGATGTGGATTTGTGTATTGAGAACCACCGCCGCTTAAACCCGGCAGAGGCTATTGCGCTGGCTTCCCAGTTAGAGCCGTTGTTCCCGATGTTCTATGAAGATCCGCTGATCCCGGATAACTTTGATTCCATGGCCTGGGTGGCTCAGAAAATCCGCATTCCGTTAGCAACCGGTGAGCGGATTCACACACCGCAGGAATACCAGATGCTGGTAAAACGTCAGGCACTGGATTACCTGCGCGTGAGCATTTGTGTATGCGGCGGCTTCACCGGAGCAAAGAAGATTGCAGCCATTGCGGAGGCCAACCATCTGGGAATCATCCCGCACAATCCGTTAAGCCCGGTAGCAACCGCAGCCTGCATCCAGTTAGACGCGGCAGTTCCATGCTTTACCATTCAGGAATATCCGGATCCGAACGGCCCGGCAGCTCATGCGCGCTTTGTATTTGAGAAGACCGGAAAATCCGAGTTCCATGTCTGCGACATTGTGGACCGCATGCCGGAGTGCAAAGACGGCTTTCTGATCGTGCCGGACGCACCGGGACTTGGAATTGAGCTGTTAGATGGTGTGGAGGAAAAATTCCCGTTCGAGCGCCGGAAAGTGGTAACTAGACTGACCACCGACGGAGCTGTTATGGACCAGTAAAAAGAATATATACAGATAAAAAGGAGTGAGAGAAACCGATGAGTATGACGATGACACAGCAGATCCTGGCCCGCCACTGCGGCCTGGAGTCTGTAAAAGCGGGAGATTTGATCGAGGTATCCCTGGATCTGATCCTCGGAAATGACCTGACCACCCCGGTAGCGATCCGTGAGTTCGCGAAAATCGAGGGCGCGAAAGTGAAAAATCCGGAAAAAGTAGTAATTGTAATGGATCATTTTACCCCGAATAAGGATATTCAGACAGCAACCCAGTGCAAGGCCTGCAGAGAGTTTGCGAAGGCCCAGGGAATTTCTGATATTTATGATGTAGGAAACGGCGGAATCGAGCATGTGCTGCTTCCGGAGAAAGGCTATGTACATACCGGTGACCTGATCGTGGGTGCGGATTCCCACACCTGTACTTATGGTGCATTCGGCGCATTTTCCACCGGTATCGGAAGCACGGATATGGCTGCAGCCATGCTGACCGGAGAGCTGTGGTTCCAGGTTCCGCGCGGAATCCGCGTGGAGCTCCGCGGTAAAAAGAAAAAATGGGTATCCGGAAAGGATATCATTCTCTGGCTGCTTCGCCAGATCAGCGTAAATGGCGCGGACTATGCTTCCCTGGAGTTTGTGGGTGACATTGCGGATCTGACTATGGATGATCGTATGACCATCTGCAACATGGCGGTAGAGGCCGGTGCAAAGAATGCAGTATTCCCGGTAGATGATGTAACCAGAGCTTACTTAAAGGAAGTGGGTGCCGAGGGCGGTATTGCATGTGAGGAGGCTCCGGCTGACGCGTATGAGAAGACTCTGGTGCTGGATCTGGATGAGGTAGAGCCGATCGTGGCCTTCCCGGGCAAACCGGATAACGGCAGATGCTTCTCTGAGTTCGGCGAGGTGAAGCTGGATCAGATCGTCATTGGTTCCTGTACCAATGGCCGGCTGTCTGATTTAAAGGAAGCAGCAGATATCCTGCGCGGAAAGAAGGTTGCGCCGGGACTGCGCGTCATTGTTATTCCTGCGACTCCGAAGATTTACCGTGAGGCCATGGAGGAAGGCCTTCTGATGGATTTCATGAACGCGGGCTGCGCCATCATGACTCCGTGTTGCGGACCGTGTATCGGCGGAAGCATGGGTATCCTGGCAGCAGGAGAGCGTGCCCTGGCAACAACGAACCGGAACTTTACCGGACGTATGGGCCATCTGGAATCTGAAATCTATCTGTCCAGTCCGGCTGTAGCGGCGGCCAGTGCGCTTACCGGACGGATCACACATCCGCAGGAGGTGATGGAATAATGTTTATTCAGGGAAAAGCAAGACGCGTCGGAGATAATGTTAATACAGATCAGATGTATCCGACACGCTATACCAGTATTGTAGAAGACAGCGAAATGGCAAAGCACTGCATGGAGGATTATGATCCGGATCTGATCAAACGCATGGATCCGGGAGATGTTCTGGTAGCCGGAGTCGGCTTTGGCTGCGGATCCTCCAGAGAGCATGCACCGAAATCCGTCAAGGCAGCAGGATTTTCCTGCGTGGTGGCGAAAGGATTTTCCCGTATCTTCTACCGCAATGCGATCAATATCGGTCTTCCAATCGTAATCTGTACCGAAGCAGTAGACGACTGCCAGGAACTGGATGAGCTTGCCATTGATTTTGACAAGGGAATCCTCACGAACGTGACCCGGAACAAGACTTATGAGATTACACCGTTTCCGGCTTTCATTAATGATATCATGAACTGCGGCGGACTGATCAACCGCATCAAGCGCAATCTGTTCTCCTGATCCGGGAATGAAAGGAGGAGCCTGTTATTTCGCAGATAATCGTTGTGGGATAACAGGCTTTTTTGTTTGGAATAGGGATGGACATTTGCCGGAAAGTCAAGTACAATGAACCAGAGCCGGCAACCCGGGATCCGGGGAGCGGCTGGCAAACAAATGATGATAAAATGGGAAATGGATAGAAGTTATCATGAATACAGATTATTTGAAAAAATGTGCGGCGAAGCTGCTGACAGAAAAACAGATGTCTGAGGCGTTTCTGAATAATATGTTTCTGGCATTGTCCGGCGGACTTCAGGATGCCTATACCTATAATGTGCGCGATCATGTATTTTCCAATGCGCAGACTGGAAATGTGGTGCTCATGAGCCAGCATATCATCAGCGGTGACATGAGAAGCGCACTGAGGTATCTGGTACCGCTGGTTTCGTTTGTGCTGGGGGTTTATATTTCAGAAGAGATTCATCTGCATTTTAAAGACGCAAGGAAGCTGCACTGGAGGCAGAGCATTCTTCTGCTGGAGATTATCATACTGACGCTGGTAGGGTTTCTGCCGGAGGAGCGGAATATGCTGGCTACTGTGCTGGTTTCCTTTGCCTGCGCGATGCAGGTGCAGTCCTTCCGCAAGGTGGGCGGCTATTCCTACGCCAGTACCATGTGTATCGGCAACTTAAGAAGCGGAACCACAGCGCTGACCATGTATTTTGAGGAGCACAAGCCGGAGCAGCTGCGGCAGTTTCTCTATTATTTTGGCATTATTTTCTTCTTTGCCATTGGAGCCGGTGTAGGAGGTGTCATGTCCCTGCACTTTGGAATCACCACAATCTGGGGATCCAGTGCGCTGCTGCTGGTCAGCTTCCTGCTGATGTTTCTGGAGCGGCTGCGTTAAAAATTTAAGAGCGTACAGCACTACAGGTCCGAAGCCGGTAATCCCGGCATAC
>OGXF01002155.1_pt1 | contig 11642 bp, 7 predicted proteins | sample 1576191 | NCBI WGS metagenome assembly OGXF01 (sample SAMEA3541545, study PRJEB24748) | human gut metagenome | biome: human gut; feature: human-associated habitat; material: faeces | place: China | collected 2012
CTGGAGACGGTGGCGGCGCCGCCGTCCACGGCGGCCACATCGCCCAGAGTCAGGGAGGAACCGGTGAGCACGGTCAGACCGTCCTGCTGAAGGGCCAGGCGCTCCGGCTCCCGGTCCGTGGGGGCGTCGGTGACCAGCAGGATGAAGGTGGCGCAGGCCCGGAGAGAGCCGCCGGAGGGGGAGTTGTCCACCGCCGGGGCGCTGCTGCCCGGGAGCAGGACACTGAGGGTTGTGGAGCCGCCGCCGTCCAGGTTCACTGCCCACTGACAGCCCTGCTGGAGCAGCTCGTCAGCCAGGTCCTTCTGGGTCAGACCGGCGGAGTAGCCGGACTGCCGGCCGTCCACCGCGTAGAACACCATGGTGCCGTCCTCCTTCACCCCCACTGCGGTGCGGGGAGCCTGGCCGGTGGCATAGTGCCAGGTGGAGCTGTCCGTCATTTTTCCGCCAGCGATCATGATGTCGCCGCAGCCCCCCGCCCACTGGGCGTCGGAGATGGCGCGGTCAGAGCAGGAGGCGGACAGGGTGACCTTGTCCCCCACCTGATAGCTGGCGAACAGCTCGGAAAAGCCGGATTCATAGGCGGCAGTGAGGATATAGTTGTCCTCGCCGATGGTGACGGCGTCCTGGGCCTCAAAGACCTCCGTGACCTCCAAAGTAAGCTCGCCGTTGACGGTGAGGGGGGTGTCCCGGTCATCCTCTGTGACTTGGAAACGGACCATCCGGCCGCCGGCGGAGTCGGTGCGGGTGGAGACGGAGGAGAAGTCCTCATTATAAAGGTAGAGTCCGCCGGAGGAGTTGCGCCACTTGTTGAAGTGGGTGAGGGAGACCGAGCTGTCATCCCGGCGGTTGGTCAGGGTGAGTTCCACCTGTGGGGAGGCGGACAGCTCCAGACGGCCGTCCACCACGGAGATGGCATGGTTTCCCTCCGGGCTGGACTTGTATACCCCCTTCTCGATGGAGATGCCGTTGGGGATGCCGCTGCCCATAGTGAAAAAGTCGCTATTGATGCCGCCCACCACATGGTATCCCAAACTCTCTGCATAGCTGACCGCCTTGTTGATGGTGGCGGCCCCGTAAATGGTGCCGGAGGACTGGACCATGATGGGGGTGACGTCGCTGCCCGGCTCCAGCTGGAAGGAGAAACTTTCAATCCGGCCGGAGGAGGGGTGCTCCGAGATGGTATTGATGTACGTCAGGCCGTCGGCCAGGGTGCGGGAGGTGCTCAGCCGTGTCGTGCCGGCGGAAGCGAAGGCGGACGGGACGAGCAGCGCCGCGGTCAGCACCAGGGCGGCGGCGCGCTTGGACAGATCGTGCAGGTTGGGATACTTCATGTTGACGCTCCTTATTCGTCTGGAGATGGATATGTACAGGCGGGCCCCAGACGGGGCCGGAGGAAAAGCGAAAATGGAATAGACCTCATTATAGCAGGAACGATCTTTGATTTCAATGCGGACAGCCCGCCAAAAAACGGCAGAAGCGGAAACTTTAATAAAAATTTAAGAAACAGGTGGAAAGTATGAACAGACCATGAATCCCGATGGAAACTGTGGGAGAGCGGTTGAAAAAGGGGGTGGGTTGGTGTACAATAAAGCGATTCACCCCGGACTGGGGGCGGGGTATGGAGAGAGGAGAGGAAACATTGTCAGAAAACAAGGATCATTCCACCAGGACCATCAGCGTGGTCATGGCCATCACCCTGCTGGGGAAGGTGCTGGGCCTGTTCCGGGATCACCTGATGGCGGTGCACTACGGGACCACCGGCATGGAGGCCAAGGCGTTCTATATCGCCAGCCGCATCCCCCGGGTGTTTTTCGATGTGGTGTTCGCCTCGGCCATCGCGGCCTGTTTCATCCCGGTGTTCAGCGAGTATCTCACCCAGAGAGGGAAAAAGGAGGCCTTCCGCTTTGGAAGCAACTTCCTGTCGGTGATGGCTCTGCTCACCGCAGTCCTCACCGTGCTGGGCATCCTGTTCGCCCAGCCCCTGGTGACCCTGTTCGCGGACGGCTATGACCCGCAGACGGCGGAACTGGCGGCCTCCCTCACCCGGGTGATGTTCCCCACGGTGCTGTTCACCGGGGTGGCCTTCTCCTTTGTGGGGATCCTCCAGGCCATGGACCGGTTCAATATTCCGGCCCTCATCAGCACGGTGTCCAATCTGGTGATCATCGGCTACTTCTTTTTCCTGGACGAGCGGTTTGGGGTGTACGGGCTGGCTGGAGCCTATCTGCTGGGCTGGCTGCTCCAGGCGGTGGTCCAGGCGCCTTCGCTGCGCCAGCTGGACTTCCGGTACCGGCCGGACTTCTCCTTCCGTTCAGAGGGGATGCGGAAGGCCTTTGCCCTGATGGGGCCGGTGATGATCTCCACCTGGGTGCAGCCCATCAACCTGACCATCAACACCAAGTTCGGTTCCCGACTGTACGAGGGCGCGGGGGTGTCCGCCATGGAGTACTCCACCAACCTGTATCTGGTGATCGCCGGGGTGTTCATCCTGTCTATCACCAATGTGATTTTCCCCCGTCTGTCCCGCCTGACGGCGGAGCACCAGGAGGGGGCCTTCCGGGATACCCTCCGGCAGACCGTCCACGGCAGCCTGTTTTTTGTCCTGCCCATGGCGGCGGGTCTGATGGTGCTGGCCAGGCCCATGGTGTCCTTCCTGTACGGGGGCGGGGAGTTTGACGCGTTTTCTGTCTCCATCACCTCGGAGGCCCTGGTGTGGGTCTCGCTGGGGATGGTGGGCTACGGGCTTCAGAACATTCTCAGCCGTGCCTATTTCGCCCGGCAGGATGGGCGGACGCCCCTGGTGGCCGGAGGCGTGTCCATCCTGGCCAACATCCTTCTCTGCATGGTGCTGACGGAGCCCATGGGCGTGGCCGGACTGGCCATCGCCTCCACGGTGTCCTCCACACTGTATGCCGTGCTGCTGCTGGTCCCCATGGAGCTGCGGGGAGAGGGGATCCTCTCCGGCGGCTTTGGGGCGGACTTTTTGAAAATGCTGGCGTCCACGGCGGGGATGGCGGCGGTGGTCTGGCTGGCCCGGAACAGCCTGTCCGCCCTTCTGCCCGCGGGCAAAGCGGGGGAGCTGCTTCTGCTGGGGGCCTGCGCGGCGCTGGGGGCGGCGGTCTATTTCCTGCTGGCCGGCCTGATGCGTCTGGAGGAGATGGGGCTGGCCCGGGATCTGATGAAACGAATCTTGAAACGAGGTTGAGGTATGGAACGAATGCGAACGATCGTGCAGGCCAGCGCCGTGTACCGGGTGCTGGCGGCCCTGTGCCTGTGGTTCGGCGGGCAGTGGAGGGGCAGCGGGCTCATTCAGTGGTTCATCCACCCCCCGCTCCAGCTGGAGCAGGCGGAGTTGGACCACAGTGTCTTTGCCCGGCTCTGGCGGTGGATCCACGGAGGACTGTGCCGCCTGTACCGGGCCCTGCGCCTGGACAGGCTGTTTGAGGGCAGCATTTTTCAAAAATGCTGGCTGTGGGCGGGGGCTGCGGCAGTGCTGGCCCCCATCATCCCCACAATGGCGGTGCTGGGACTGGTGCTGGTCAGTGCATTTTCCCTGCTGCTGAACCTGATGGCGGACAGCGGGCGGAAGCTGTACTACGCACCTATGAACCGCTATCTCTGGCTGTACGCGGCCATCTATCTGGCTGGGACCTGGTTCTCCGTGACCCGGGCGGGCAGTCTGCTGGGCGGCGTGCTGACGGTGGCCTTCATCCTCTTCGCCGTCATTCTGGAAAATTCCATCACCACCCGGCGGCAGCTGGACACCCTGCTGCTCCTGCTGGTGATGGCGGGGACGGCGGTGGCCCTGTACGGCATCTGCCAGTACCTGTTCGGCTGGGGCTATCAGTCCGCCGCTTGGGCGGACAGTGAGATGTTCGGCGACGTGTTCCGGGTGCCCTCCACTTTGGAGAACCCCAATATGCTGGGACAGTACCTGATCCTGGCCATCCCCCTGGGCGGGGCGGGTCTTCTGGCCGCCAAGGACTGGGGGATGCGGGTGTTCTACTTCTGCTGCTGCGGCATCATGTGCGTGTGTATGCTGCTCACCCTGTCCCGGGGGGCATGGCTGGGCCTGCTGTTTGCCGGCTTCGTCTTTGTGCTGTTTCTCCAGCCCCGGCTGCTACTGCTGACCCCCCTGCTGCTGGTGGTCCTGTACTTTGTTCTGCCGGACGCGGTGATCAACCGCTTTGCCAGCATCGGAAACCTGGGGGACAGCTCCACCTCCTACCGGGTGTACATCTGGATGGGCACCCTGGCCATGCTGAAGGACTACTGGATGTGCGGCATCGGACCGGGGGACGCGGCCTTCAATCTGGTGTATCCCAAGTACAGTTACAGCGGCATCGTGGCCCCCCATGCCCACAATCTGTTCCTTCAGATCGTGTGCGACGCGGGCGTGGTGGCCCTGGTGGTGTTCGTCCTGCTGCTGTTCCACTATTTCCGGGACCTGTGCGCCGCCTTCTGCCGGGAGAAGGACCTCTTCAGCCGCCTGTATCAGACGGCGGCAGTCAGCGGAATCGCTGGCTTCCTGGTCCAGGCGATGACAGACTACTCCTTCTATAATTACCGTGTGCTGCTCCTGTTCTGGGCCTGGCTGGCCCTGGGGGCGCTGCTGGCCCGGCGGGGCCAGCTTCCGGAGAGGGGGCTGAAGGTGTGATCCGGGTGCTGAATGTGATCAGCGATACCAACATCGGCGGCGCGGGACGGGTGATCCTCAACTATCTGCGGTATGCCGACAGCAGCCGGTTTGAGACCTGGGTGGCTGTTCCAAAAGGCAGCCTGCTGAAGGAGCCGCTGGAGGAGGCGGGGGCCCGGGTGCTGGAGGTGGACGGCATGGCGGACCGCTCCTACCACAAGGAGGATGTCAAGGCGCTGAAGGAGCTGCTCCGCCGGGAGCGGCCCGATCTGGTCCACACCCACGGGGCCCTGTCGGGGCGCGTCGCCGCCCGGCAGTGCGGCGTCCCGGTGGTGTACAGCCGGCACTCCGCCTTCCCGGTACCCGCCAAGCTGCGGTACCCCCCCGGCCGGTGGGTCAACAAGTGGCTGAATGAGCACTACGCCGACCGGATCATTGCCGTCAGCCCGGCTACGGCAGAAAATCTGACGGACGGCGGGATCTCCCCGAAGAAGATCACCATTGTGATGAACGGAGTAGCTCCGGTGGTCCCGGCCCCTTCAGAGGAGCGGGCGCGGCTGCGGGTCTCCCTGGGCCTGGATGAGGACACATTCACTCTTGGCATCCTGGCCCGCCTGGAGGAGTATAAGGGCCATGTGTACCTGGCCCAGGCCGCCCGCATCCTCAAGGAGCAGGGGCGGAAGTTCCGCATCCTGGCGGCGGGGACCGGCGCCTTTGAAGCGGAGCTTCGGAAGGCAGTGGCGGAAGAAGGCGTGGAGGATGTGATGTCCCTGCTGGGCTTCCGGTCCGATGTGGCCGCACTGCTGTCCATTCTGGATGTGCAGCTCAACGCCTCCTACGGCACAGAGGCCACCAGTATGGCCCTTCTGGAGGGGATGAGCCTGGGGCTGCCCTCCATCGTCAGCGACTACGGGGGCAACCCCTGGCTGGTGAAGGACGGGGACAACGGACTGATCTTCCCCAGCCGGGACAGCCAGGCCCTGGCCGTCTGCATCGCCCGGCTGATGGACCGCCCGGAGGAGCGGGCGCGCATGGGAGAGCGGGCCCGGGAGGTGTTCCGGGAGCGGTTCACCGGCGAGATCTTTGCAAAAAACGTGGAACAAGTTTACCTTGACATCCTGAAAGGAGTATCTCATGGAACAAAATAACCACAAATTTCGGCTGCGGCTGAATCTGTTCGACGCCATCATTCTGGTGGCGGTCCTGCTGGTGGGGGCCGCGGCGGCCTGGATCGGCCTGCGCTCCGGCGGAGAGACCGCCCCCACCGCCGCCTCGGTGCGCTATACCGTCCTGTTTCAGAAGATGAAGGAGGGGGAGAGCGCCCTCATCCAGCCCGGCGACCAGCTGGAGGACGCGGTGAAAAACTATCAGATGGGCAGCGTGGTCTCGGTGGAGGCCAGACCCGCGGAGGTCCAGGTCCTGGATCAGGAGCGGCAGGTCTATGTGAACGCGGTGCTGGAGGGCTATGAGGACGTATATGTCACGGTGGAGAGCACCTGCACCACCAGCGGAGACGGAGGAGCCCTGCTGCTGGGCGGCGGCTATGACTTCCGGGTGGGCCAGCTGGCCTATGTCCGGGGACCGGGCTACATGGGCAGCGGCCCTGTGACTGAGATCGAAAGGGGGGCTGAGCAGTGAAGATCATGGATCGGGATGGACGGCTGTTCGGCAAGATCAGCATCGTGGACGTGATCGTCCTTCTGGTGGTGGCGGTGATGGTGGCCGCCGTCTATGTCAAGACGCATAAGCCTCAGACGGGGAGCAATGTGGGGACCACCACGGTGGTCTATCAGATGGAGCTGGAGAACCAGCCGGAGTATATGCTGGACGCCATCCAGGTGGGGGACCAGATGTTTGACAAGGAGCGCAGCACCGGCGGCTCTCTGGGCACCATTACAGACATTCAGGTCAGCGGCGGGACCTATGAAGGCAAGCTGAACGACGGGACGGTGGCCATGCTGCCCGCCGAGGACTGCTACAACATCCTTTTGACCATTGAGGGTGAGGCCCTGATCGAGGGGAACGGCAGTGTGATGCTCAACCGTATTTACAGCCTGGGGGTCAACTCCAACCGGAACTTCAATACCCAGTATGCCAATTTTGTGGGGACCATTGTGGACCTCCAGATCCCCGGCGGGGATCAGTGAGGGAGCCATGAAGATCTTTATGGCGACCATGGGGCTGGGCATCGGCGGCGCGGAGACCCACATCGTGGAGCTGGCCAAGGAGCTGAAGGCCCGGGGACATGAGGTGGTCATTGCCTCCAACGGCGGCGTATATGTGGCCGAGGTAGAGGCGGCGGGGATCCGGCACTACGCCGTCCCCATGCACCGGCGCAGCGTGGGGGATATGCTCCGCTCCCGGACCCTGCTCCGGCGGATCCTGCGGGAGGAGCGGCCTGACATCGTCCACGCCCACGCCCGGATCCCAGCCTTTCTGTGCGGCACCCTCCAGCGGGAGCTGGGGTTCCCCTTCGTCACCTCCTGCCACGGGGTGTTCCAGGTCAGCGGGATGCTGAAGCTGCTGTCCAACTGGGGGCAGCGCACTCTGGCGGTGAGCGAGGACATCCGGGACTATCTGATCCAGGAGTACGGGGTCCCTGCTGGACACATTACCCTGACCATCAACGGGATCGATACGGAGAAATTTTCTCCCGGGGTCTCCGGGGAGGCGGTGCGGGAGGAGTTCTGCCTGGGGGATGACCCGGTGATCGGCCATGTCAGCCGGCTGGATCAGGCCAGCTCCCTGGCAGCCCGGCAGCTCATTGAGCTGGCGCCCCAGCTTGACCGGGCGGCGCCCGGGGTGCGGATCCTGATCACCGGCGGCGGGGATGTGTTTGAGGAGCTGGACCGGCAGGCCCAGGAGGTGAACCTGAAGCTGGGCCGCCCCTGTGTGGTGCTGACCGGCCCCAGGACGGATATCAACGTCGTGGCAGCCGCCTGCGACCTGTTCGTGGGGGTCTCCCGCTCCGCGCTGGAGGCCATGGCGGCGGAGAAGCCTGTGGTGCTCTCCGGGGCACAGGGCCACACCGGCCTGTTCCGTCCGGAGCTGCTGGAGAAGGCCATCGACACCAACTTCTGCTGCCGCACCGACCCCATCGCCACGGAGGCGGTGCTGCTGGAGGCGGTGATCTCCGCCCTGGCGCTGCCGGAGGAAGAGAAGCGGGCGCTGGGCCGCTATGGCCGGCAGGTGGTGCAGGAGCACTACTCGGTGCGCCGCATGGCGGAGGACTGCCTGGCGGTGTATGACCAGGTGCACCGCCGCCGCTATCATGTGGTGATGAGCGGCTATTACGGCTTCTCCAACGCCGGGGACGACGCGATCCTCCAGTCTATCCATGAGGGGATCCTGGCCGCCAGCCGGGATGTGGCGGTGACCGTGCTGTCCAACGACCCGGAGCTGACCTGGGACCTGTGTGGTCTGGAGGCGGTCCCCCGCTTCCAGGTATGGAAGGTGCTGAAATCCCTCTGGCGGTGTGACGCTCTGCTATCCGGCGGAGGGAGCCTGCTCCAGGACCGGACCTCCACCCGATCCCTGCTGTATTACCTGTCTATCATTCAGGCGGCGGAGCTGTTCCATAAGCCGGTGATGCTCTATGCCAACGGCATCGGCCCGGTGCAGAAGCCGTCTAACCGCCGCCGGGTCCGGCGGGCGGTGGAGCGGGCCGCCCTGGTGACCCTCCGGGACGGGAGCTCCGCCCGGGAACTCCAGGAGATGGGGGTGACACGCCCCGACCTCCATGTGACGGCGGATCCGGTGTTTAATCTGCCCCCCGCTTCCCGGGAACGGGGGATGGAGCTGCTCCAGGCGGCCCGCCTTCCCCAAGGGAGCAGGTTTGCGGTGGTCTCAGTGCGGGACTGGCCGGGGACGGAGGAATTTCCCCAAAAGCTGGCCGGCCTGTGCGACCATCTGCGGCGGACCTATGGGATGGAGATCCTGTTTCTTCTGATGCAGCCCAAGCACGACCGGAACACCACCGGTCTGGTGCGCCAGGCCATGGAGGAGCCCTCCTATCTCCTGGATACGGCCACCACCCCCCGGGAGCTGATGGCGGTGCTGGGGGAGGCCGAGCTGTGTGTGGCCATGCGCCTACACACCCTGATTTTCGCCGCGCGGATGGCGGTACCCTGCATCGGCCTGGTGTACGACCCAAAGGTGGAGAGCTATCTCCAGGAGCTGGATATGCCCTCCGCCGGCCATGTGGAACGATTCGACCGGGAGGAGGCCATCGCCTGTGCCGACCGCATGATGGCGGACTATGAGGGCAATCTGGTCCGCCTGCGGCAGAAGTCGGAGGCGCTGGCCAAAGCGGCCCTCCGAAACGAGGAACTGCTGCTGGAGCTGCTGAAGCAGACCAAGGGATAACGCGGTGCCCGCCTTCCCAAGGGGAGGCGGGCACAAGTGCGTTTTGGGGATGGAACAACAGCTTCCAGAAGAATGGGAGACTGCTCTTATGCAGGAAAAATGCAGGATAAAAAACATAGAGTTTCATTTTTTGAGAAAAAGTTCTTGACAAACCTGGAGAGAGGGTTTACAATAGCGCAAGTCCGGCAGGAGGATCTGCGAAGGGCGGCCGTAAGCCTGTGGTGGTGCAGGATCTTGAAAGTGAAAGAAAATGTTGAGTAGAGCGGCTATTTCACACAGAAACTGTGGGCGATAGAAGCGGCGATGTGCTGCCGTGACTGGCCGAGCGGGGACCGGAACCACTCAGCGAAGGCGGAGAGAGCGTAGGCGGGTCCGCAGCAGCTAAACAGGCGGCGTCGAAAGACGGCGGAGTTCTGCCTGCAAGAAGCCGGATGATCCGGTGCGTACATGGAGCCTTTTGTGTGCCCCGTATCCGGACAAATCAAAACTATCAGGAGGTGAATCAGCATGACGATGATGAAGCGTGAGCCAGACAGCATCTGGAACCGTGTACGGGAAGACAGGGACGTGGACGATCTGATCTTCGGAGAGGAGTTCTCCGGTTATCGTGAGAAGTCTCAGCCGTGCAGCGAACGGTGAGCAGCCGTTTGGACGGACAGATCGATTTACCCCGAACTTGAACACCGCAGCAGTTACCTTCCCAACTGCCTGCGGTGTTTTTCTATATTTTCCGGAAAACCGGGAGGCTTTCCGGCATCTGGAGTTTTTTGACTGGAAAAAGCAAAGTATTTCTACCAAAGGGGGTTGCGTTGCGGCGTAAGATATACTACAATAGCTACAAGTGAGTTTTCCGGCGAAGTGAGCCGGCTTCACGGACCGGAATGCTGAAAGTGAGGCAGATCCGAATTTTTGTGAGAGCACCCACAGCAATATTTGGAGGTCGATTCAACATGAGAAAGGTACAATTTACAGAGACGGTACTGCGTGACGCAAATCAGTCGCTGATCGCCACGCGGCTCCCCTATGACAAGTTCGAGCCCATCCTGGAGACGATGGACCAGGCTGGCTTCTACTCCGCCGAGGTGTGGGGCGGCGCCACCTTTGACGTCTGCCTGCGCTACCTGCGGGAGGACCCTTGGGACCGGCTGCGCAAGATCCGCGCCAAGATGCCCAACACCAAGCTCCAGATGCTCCTGCGCGGCCAGAACATCCTGGGCTATAAGCACTACCCCGACGATGTGGTCCGCAAATTCGTGGAGTACTCTGTGAAGAACGGCATCGACATCATCCGCATCTTTGACGCGCTGAACGATGTGCGCAATCTGGAGGTTGCCATTGATGAGACCGTGAAGCAGGGCGCTCACGCCTCCGGTACCATCTGCTTCACCACCAGCCCGGTCCACACCCTGGAGAAGAACGTCCAGATGGTGAAGGACCTGAAGAAGATGGGTGTCTCCTCCATCTGCATCAAGGACATGGCCGGCATCATGGGGCCCAAGGACGCCTATGACCTGGTCTCCGCCATCAAGGACGCGGTGCCCGAGCTGCCCCTGGTCATCCACACCCACTGCACCACCGGCCTGGCCTTTATGACCTGCCTGAAGTCGGTGGAGGCCGGCGCCGATGTGCTGGATACCGCCATCTCCCCCATGTCCGGCGGCACCGCCCAGCCCGCCACCGAGACCCTGGCCTATGCTCTGCGCCAGCTCGGCTATCAGGTGGACCTGGACGACAAGGCCCTGATCAAGATGGCCGACTTCTTTAAGGGGGTCCGTGCCGACTTCCTGAAGGATGGCACTCTGGATCCCATCTCCATGGCCACCGACACCCAGTGCCTGAACTATCAGATCCCCGGCGGAATGCTGTCCAACCTGATCTCCCAGCTGAAGATGATGAACGCTATGGACAAGCTGGACGAGGCCCTGGCCGAGACCCCCAAGGTCCGCGCCGACCTGGGCTATCCTCCTCTGGTCACCCCCACCAGCCAGATGGTGGGCTCTCAGGCTGTGCAGAACGTGCTGGCCGGCGAGCGCTACAAGGTGGTGGGCAAGGAGATCAAGGCCTATTGCCGCGGCGAGTACGGCCGCACTCCCGCCCCCATCGACGCGGAGATCCAGAAGAAGATCCTGGGCGACACCCCCCTGGTGAAGGGCCGCTTTGCCGACTCTCTGGAGCCCGAGTTTGAGAAGACCAAGAAGGAGCTGGGCGATACCGCCAAGTGTGACGAGGATGTGCTGTCCTACATCGCCTTCCCCCAGGTGGCCACTGCGTTCTTCAAGGACCGTGAGGCTGGCTTCCCCAAGAAGGAGGAGCCTAAGAAGGCGGCTCCCGCCGCCCCCAAGGCCCCCAAGGCGGAGGATCTGCCCCCCATGCCCGCCTGGCAGGGCCATGTGTACTACACCAACACCCCCGCGGTGACTGGCTCCGGCTACACCACCCGCGCCATCCAGCCCTTCGCCGCCAGCTATCAGCCCCCCCATTTGATGATGGGCAACCGGGACAACTGCACCGGCACCTTCACCGTCACCATCGACGGGAAGCCCTTCCAGGTGTCCGTGGAGAAGGCTGACGCCCCCGCTGCGGCTCCTGCCGCCGCCCCTGTGGCCGCACCGGCCGCTGCTCCCGCTGCCGCTCCGGCTCC
>OGXF01002182.1_pt1 | contig 11519 bp, 10 predicted proteins | sample 1576191 | NCBI WGS metagenome assembly OGXF01 (sample SAMEA3541545, study PRJEB24748) | human gut metagenome | biome: human gut; feature: human-associated habitat; material: faeces | place: China | collected 2012
GGCAGCATGATTCCTCTCAATTCCGTGTCCGAAATCTTGACACAGGTCAGTTGTCCGTGATGCATTCCTCCGGGACGCCGCCGAGGCGGGTGAAGGTGGCGAGCAGGCAGGACAGCAAGTCATCGAGCGTGCGGCTCCTGACCGGTATGAAGCGGTGCTTCCGGGAGTAGCCGAGCGTCGCGGTGAACACGCTGAACTCGAAGACCTCGCCCTCCGAGTCGACGAGCCTCATGCCCTCCTTCCAGTCGAACTGCAGCTGCCTGCCCGGGGGCGTCTCGAACCGCGGGTGCGGCTCGCGGCCGCCCGCGCCCCCAAAGGGCACGTCGCGCGCCCGGCACCACGCGGTGAAGGCGCCGTACCCGGGCAGCCCCTCCCCGCGGCCCTCGCGCAGGAACGCGTAGACGGCCATCTTGGTCATCCCGGGCAGCTGGGCCTTCGCGCGGATCTCCTCCTCGAGCGGGTCGAAGGCGCTGCCCCTCGCGGACCTCCCGTCGACGGCGGCCTCGCCCTCCCTCCAGTACTTGGCGACCGTGTGCCGGTCCATGCCGTGCCTCCTCGCGATCTCGCTGAAGTTCGGCTTGGCGCCGGACCCCCTGTAGACGTTCAGCTCTCCCATTACGTTTCGCTCCATATCCCGCTCCTCCCGGGTCGGATACCCGATCGGAGCATAGTTCCGTTTGCGCAGTTGGTGAAAGTACGTTAGCGGGATTGGCGAAAGCGCGTTGGCGCATTCGGCGGGATACGTTTGCAAAAGTGGTTGATTTTAGATTAGCGCTAACAGACCTGCGAGAAGGCGTGGAAGGTGCACCTCTGGACCCTGGTGCGCGGCCAGGTCTCGCGCACGGCCTTGGCGAACCCGCTCCCGCCGTCGGTGACGACCACCTCGGGCGCCGGGATCGGCGACATGAGGGCCGACCACGCCCTCGAGTTCTCAGACCTGGCCATGTATCAGGAGACCACCCTCTCGCCGCTGCAGCATATGAGCACGACGAGGTCGCGCACGACCCAGATCCCGTCGACGTAAGGCACGCGGTGGAGCTCGCCGTCGGGGACGGGCATGGGCCAGACCTCCCAGAACTCGGCCGTCCTGCGCCTGAAGGACCGCCCGCCGCCCGGCATCGCGGCCTGCGAGTCCTTCGAGAGGAGCCACCCGAGGAACTCCTCGAGCCTCGCCGCCGTGTCGTCGTACTTCAGCGTCGTCGACGCGCCGCAGGCCGTGCACCTCCACCGCTGGGACCCCGATGAGGTCCTGCCGTTGCGCTTGGTCCGACCGCCGCAGCAGGGGCAATAAACGGCCTTCATGGGCACCTCTTCCGAAAGGGTATTTAACGGTTCCGGAAAAGGTTATCTACCTGCGGGAACGATAGGCAACCGGACACACATTCTGTCCGAGCGGTCAAAGGCGGGCACGGAATTTAAACGGCTGAAAAAGGGGCATCGACCTGCGCCGATACCCCTAAAGCAGACACACATTTTGTCCTATAATCCGTTCTACAAGCGTCGTTAAGTGGCCGACAGGGCGCCGCTCTTACATCAACATTTTCGACGCGATCGCACAACGCAGTCTGGGTCGACATGAACCAGGCTAACATGTGGCAGCGGCGCAACGCCGGCGCTAGCAATAAAAGGCGGTACTGTTTTACGATATCAGACAATGCACAAGCGAGAAAAAACTCATTCACCAAAACAGTTAAACCCTATAGCCAATGAAAATAAATCGACTAAGATCGTGTTAAGAAATCCCTAGTAACATGAATGACCCGCACTATTTCTTTTTTTGTATTCCAAAAGACCAAATCCGCATAACATAACTAGAAAAACTGTGCAAAGTCCTATTACATTAAGTCCAGCCATAGACAGAATCGAAAGGATTATTAAGGCTGCTATTTGGAGACATGGAACAAGATGTTTAAGGTCGAGAAACGAATAATTTGTTGATATCATTTTTGCTCTCGCAGCATATACCATGAGATAACTCACGAGAGTTGCGACAACAGCCCCAATACCTCCGATAAAGATAACCAAAAGAACATTGAGGACTATATTAACAACGGAACCCATAGCAGTTGTTGTAAATATAGCTTTGGTTTCTTTAGAGGCGGTAAATATAGATCCGAGAAATTGGTTCAAGATGCTAACGGTGGTTCCAGTTAATAATAGAGGAACAAGAGCCCATGCTTGGAAAAAATCGCCAGAAAACAAGAGATGGGCCAATGGAACATTAAGAACGATTAAAAACCCAGCTACTAGAAATGAACCACTGGATATCAGAAAAAATCCTTTTTTAAAAAACCGCGCCGAATCCTCTGTACCGAAATCCTTAAATACAGAAATATTCCACGCTTGAAAGAAAAATCCACTTACCGTACTTAGAATTTGAGGAATTTTTGAGGCAGCAGAATAAAGACCAACGAAAGACAGCGTGCTTAACGCCGTAAGCACAAATCTGTCCATTGAAGAATTAATCCACCAAAATAATGAATTTGGAATCAGGGGAATAGAGTATGTCAGAAGTCGCCTTATAACTTTACTATCCAGTCTCTTAACATAGCTAAAAACACGCCAACCGCCAAAAGCTAAATACAGACATAGACCGAAGCAATTTCCGAATACATTTCCAAGCCAATAGCCATGAAGGCCAAGATGAAGACCCGCAATGAAGACTACATTAAAAAGGACAATCGAAATACCTGCTACAGATGATATTAATGCCATCTGCTTAGTTTTATTCACGCATTTAAAATACGCAGCAAAGTAGTTACTCATATTCTGCACAAAAAACAGCAGAAACGAAAAACAACCAAGCCACCAATCACAGCTCACAATGCCAGCAATGGCACAAATGGGCAGCGAAACAAATGTACCGAATAGAGTAATTGAGAAGCCCGATCCTAAAACGGCAGTTTTATTAGGATTAGATTCAAGTCCAAAGCGAAGCACGGAATCACTAATTGACAAAGTGAGAAGTGGAATAGCGAGCTGAATACTGAGCGTCACCAAATCAGCAACAGCATAATCCTCAGTCGTCAAATAATAGGTATAGAGCGGGACCATGAAAAAAGAAAGCAGTTTAATTGATGCCCCGCTAAGCATAAAAGCCACGATATCAGAAAACAGCGCCTTAGCCCTGGAACTAAGCAATGCTCAGACCCCCAAATTGCGAAAGGAACTCATCAATCACAGTTTCATTAATACCCACATGAGTCTCCAATGGTTCCGTGACCATATTACGCACCGCATCAATATCGTCGCGAGGAACATAATTGATGCCATAGGTTTGAGCTATATCAAAGCTACGATTATCGACCCCAAGGATAATAGATCTCTTTTTCTTCTGCATAGCTTTAATTCCAGCATGCAGCCTTGTTCCAACAAAGTCGCAGTCAATGCTGTCCAGCAAAGCGTTATAAGCCTCAAGGTTTGGTGCAACAAGCTTTACTTTGTCAGAGAACCCCAGACTTTCAATGTAAGAAAGGTCACCTATGCCCTGAATCCAAAAATACACGTCATCATAAAGATCAAGAAGAAGCTCAATCAGTTGAGAATCATGGACTGGGTCCTTTTTATAATCAGTGAGCGTGACGACCACACTATCGGCTTTGAGATGGGGAATACGAGCACAATGGCTTTCAGTCAGCATCCACATCGTAGCACAACCAGTATTAAGAGCGCGAAGTCCGCAACTTTCCAAAAGATTTTTCGTTCTCTCATCTCTGGCACTGTGAATATACTCGCTAGAAAACACCGATGAATATAATTTTGTAGCGCGACGCGACAAAGAATCAAACCCAGGTGCAGACCCCACACCAACCGCAATGACCTTGTCATCAAGAACCACAAGGTCATCCTCTTGAAGATTCCATTGATTCCATTTTGACGTGATTTCGCAAGCAAGAAGATTGGTTCCACAGAGAAATGCATACTCCATGTTTTTTAATGCCAAGTAATCCGAATTGCGCTCTGGCCTAAATCCGAATTCTCCGGAACGCATGACAGGTGAATGTGTCGGTAACTCAATAACAAACGACGAAGTAAGACAATTCTTCAACTCTCGCTTAACGCTCTCAACGATTATGTAGTCCCCTTGATTACAGGACCGTATGGAAGTATTCAAAAAACCTAAGTAATGCATTTTATTTAGCCCTCTTTCACCAATCTTGTTACTCGGATAATTCATACAGGCTCTGAAGTCTGGCTACAGTTGAAGAAATATCAAAACCCGCTTTCCTAACTTCTTGAGCACCAAGCAGCCTATCCCACATCCGAGCAGAAGACGCCAACTCGTCGATCGCACAGGCCCAAGCATCAGCCCCGAGAGCTAGCTCCATCATGCACGTTGAGGATCGAAGGATGGTCTCAGGCGACATCTCTTTTGAGATGACCGTTGGCAAACCACTTGCTTGAGCTTCAACCGCAGCAAGAGGGAGTCCCTCATAGATTGAAGGCATTACATAAACATCGGCCATTGCTAGAATGCCGGAAACATCGCTTCGTATGCCAAGGAACTCAACATGATTTTCAATTTCTAGATTTCTCGCCTTTTCGCGCAGCTTTTCTTCGTCTTCTCCAGTTCCAACCAAAAATAAAAGCCAGTCATAAGAATCGCGATCCAACAGAGCGGCCAATATATCTAAAAGAAATGCTTGGTTTTTCACATTAACAAGTCGACCGGTATGCGCGATAACCTTGGTCGAGTTGGGGATATTGAACAAAGCCCTATACTTCTCCCTCAGGTCATCCTTAAACTCGAAGCTTCCAACATCGACCCCATTCTTAATAACCTCAAAACAGTCTGGGCTACCGTAGAGCCATTCACCCGCTTCTTTAGAACATGCGAGACGAATAATGGGCAACTTCCGAAGACGAGAGGCACCCAAACCATTCAGCAATTTATGGATGCCGTTACTGCTATGACTATGGCAAATGACATTCTTGCATCCAGAATTTAGCGCAGCTTCGACCGCAATCAAATTGTCAAACGCATGGCTTCCATGAATATGGATAACATCGTACGGATGAGCCAAGAACCATTTACGATACTCCGAGAATTGACCCACAAAGCGAAGCTTGCCACGATATGATTGGAAGTCATCACCAATGTTGAAAATTCTCGCGCCAAGCTCCTGTGCCTCAGCGTCGTAATCACCAACTCCGCAATTTGTGCAGAGAATATCACAACGAAAGCGATTGGAATCAATGTTCCGGAGCACGTTCATAACGAACGTTTCAAGTCCGCCCCTATCCATCTTGCCTACAACATGAATGATCGAAATCAACTTTCATCATCCCATCATCAAATCCAGGACAGATACGGCATAAGTCCCTCAGCCAAATACCCATCGTTCATATAGAGTAAAAATCTAAAGCAGAAGTAACAAAAAACAAGGACTTTTATAGGAATCCGAAAATACCGTCCCTCTTCACATTGCCTGATTAAATATGCAATCACAATGACAATTGGCGCCGAAAAAGATTCGGCACGACCAAATATCCCAACAACATACCCAATCAACGCCATGCAAGCAGAAAACACAAGCACAGTCCAACAATTAGCAATACGGTCCCGAATAAGGACGCAATCAGAACTGCAGCTCAAAATACGATTCTCAACCGCAGCTAGGAGAAGGGCAATTGGTACATACTTAAATAGTACAGCTACACCAAAATCTAGGTTATCTCCTACCGCATAAACTGCATATCGTCCAGTAAATAAAGATCCAATTGCAAGCCGGCCCACTACACACAGGACGACAACTAGGAATGCAATAAATAGCTGAAGCCAACGTCGATCCTTAACAAGAGAAAAGCCGAATAAAAGAAAAAGGCAAAGAGCTGAAGTGTGGATAGAGACCGCCAAAAATAAAGTGACAACGAAATGACCGTAACGCTTTGTAAAATAATAAAACACAGCAAGTACGCCTACACCAACAGCCATGAACTGCCGCATCGCTGACATGCCTGTAACAATAAATATCAGAGAGTAACCCATAAGTGCAAAAGAAAGATTAATGTCTTTCCTTAGTTTCCACAGCACATATATTACGGGGGCTATAGAGACAGCAGAAACTATTAAAAGATATATTCCGTAGTTGTTGGTAAAACATCGAACCGCAACTGTAAGAAGTCGGTAGCCAAGTTCAGCCGATCCATCTCTAAAAGAAGAAAGACTTTTAGCAGAAATAAAATTTTTATAATAGCCGCCACCAAATTTAACATCAACCCCAGAAACGCAAAACCCCTTAAAAAGTATCAAAATCAAAGACGCCAAAAACAAAAACAAAAATGACTGTCGAGTGTCCTTAATATGAGAAGAAACGAAGCCAAGAAAACCAACGAGACAGCCTATGCCAATGTAAAGCAGAGCCGTGCCATCGTCCCAACCAAATCCGCCCCAAAAAACAAAAGTACTCATCGAGATTCACCGCCGACCGCCTGAGTCTCATTAATCAAATCGGTCGCATACCCTACTAGGCCATCAATTGCCTTTTCCTCAGAGAAATCACGAACCCTCTCTGCCGCCTTTCTCGCATAATGACCGTACAATGCGTCGTCATCAAGAAGAAGAGCGATTTGTCTTGCCATGTCATCGGGATCCTTTGCCTTACACAGAAGCCCGAACTCGTTGTAGCCTAGAATTTCTTTGGGACCAGTCCGAACGTCCGTTGCAACAATGGGCCTTCCAAAGGACATGCCTTCAAGCATCACCGTCGGAAGTCCTTCTGCACCAGCACTCGCATGAACAACCAGCCTGCTTGCAGCATAATAGGGAGCAGGATCGCTTTGATATCCGGTAAAAAACACCCTTTCGCCCATTTCTCGCTCCGCGACGAAGGACTCAACCTTATGCCGATCCGGCCCATCGCCAACAATAACTAGATTAAGTCCATTCCCGTACTTCTCATTAATCTGCTTGACGGCCTCAATCACAGTGAAGGGATCCTTATGCGGATAATCAAGTCGCGCAACCATGAGCGCGAAACTGCCGTATTCGGACCGAATCTTTTCAATTTCATCTGTGTAGATATCAGCCGACTTGATATTGACTGGATTGTATATTTTGAGAAACGTAAATTTAAGAAACCAGTTAGTATGCTCAAACTCTTCTATTCCGTCATCACACAAGGTAACGAGCCCGTCAAAATGCTTATAGAGGTTAAGATAGCCATCGCTGGTAAGACCGTAACCAGAAAGACCACCATGAAGCCAAGCAATCTTTTTTTTAGCATTCACACAACCGAATGACACGAAAGTCAGGTCATTATAATGACCTGAAAAAGCAATCGCAACATCAAACGCTTCAAAGCCCCGTTTAAGAAAGGGCCTCATGATGGCGACAGCAACGGAACAGAATACATACGCAACTGGGTACAGAAACCTACCCCAAGCGGTACGCTTCACGAGCGTACAGTAGCATTCAGGAGCAAGGTGCCGCGAAAACGCCCTTGTTTTATAAATAACTTTATCGAATAATTGTGAAGCAAACTCGTCCGCTTCGGGAACCAAATTGACAACGGTCACTTCGTGCCCACACTCCACAAGTGCGTTGCAATAGTCCACGCCCACGCGCTCAATGCCGCCGCACCCGAGTCCATCGAAGACGAAGCAAAATCTCATGCCTCAACCCCCACCGCAGCATAATCGTACAGATACTCACTGAGCTCTCGCTCTATATAAGCCATATCGCCTGCCGCTTCAGGATATTCCAACCACTTTCGCGTATTTTTTCTCGAGCGCTCAGGCACAAGTCCACTAAGGGGCCTCTTGTGATTCGCCTCGTTCAAGCCCAGAAATTCCCTCATGCGAGCAGTCGCCACATCATAGCGGTAGAGCAGGTCCTCGAAGCGCATGAACAACGTTGTCTCCGGATCAAAAACCTCTCTCTGCCGATGAGCACGAGTGTAGCGATACCACTTAACAAATGTTTCGACGTCATCATGTGGGATGACGCCATCCTTCCACTCCATCTTCTCAAGCAGATACAGATCCCTTGGATCACGGTCGACCACTACCACCTTGATATCATTGAAATAGCGAGTGTAACGCGGCAGATTAGAAGGCGGTACGATTTGGTCCACCATAACCGTGCGCGCGCCGTCACTGGCTTCAGCGAGCAATTCTTCGATATACGTCTTCGTCAAATCCACGAAGCGCTCCTCACTTGGAGCAGAACAGTACGTTATTTCATTCTTCATGGAATCAAAGGTGCGCTCGGACTGGTTGCGCCAAACAGTCTTATGAAGAATCATGTTGAAAATTCTTTTACGAAAGTAATAGAAATCACCACGGTCGTAAAGGTCGTACATCCACCAACCCTTAAAAGAAAAGTCGGTTAGAGCATCTATGTACTTATATGAGATCTCCTTCCAACGATTATGAAAATAGGGAGCATACTTGCGCCCAAAAACGTTTCCATTGTAAAAATCAACCAACCTCTTATAGCGTTTGAGAGCATGCCCAGCGTTGTGCCTGTTGTGATTCTCAACCAGATGGAATTCAAGATCATCGATGCCATCAGGATCCTGGATGAACCTGAATTCCTCATTCGTCAACGAAAACACACCGTCAAACTCGGACACATAGTCTGTTACAGCGCTTGAGCCCGTCCCATAGTAGCTAGCGCATGAAATAACTTTCAAATTTCCTCCAATAAAAGCTCTCTAGCGTGAGAAATGCATCATATTTCCGATTGTGCGCGCCGTCCGCTGTCCAAGAAAAGAGACTGCAGCGGCGATACGTGCCTTTTTTCGTGCTTTTCGGTCGAAAAGAACGTCTTTCCTCGTGACAACGATCTCCTTCCAAGTCTTCCTACGAACGCTGACATCTTCCGAAATTAAGAAAACATGGAACGCAAACGAGAGCCTCCTGCAACAACAAGGCAGATAAAGCTTGGGGAACCGTGAGAGAATCTCATTAGCCGCATCGCGCATAACGTACCACGCCTCGGCCTCGTGCTTCGAATAGCTAAGTGAACCAGCAACCTGACGGTAACGATAGCCCGAATCCCTCACAAGTGCGACGCAACTTGCCCTCAAAAACAGCTTGTAAATCGTCGCCAAGTCTTCGCTCGACCTCAACGACGGAAAACTCACACCGTCAAAAAGCTCACGTTTGAAAATTTTTCCCCACGGTGCGGTGTCAAGCCCATCTTGGTAAAGAATCTTCGTAAGAGCATCCGACGGACTCAGATACGCCTCTTTGCAGTCCGGTACAATCGCCTCACAATCAAACGGATCGCTTTTGAAGGTACAGTAACCACCCAGGACGATGTCAGAACCTGACACCTCAGCAACCTTTATCAGACGCTCTATACAGTCATCCTCTATCAAATCGTCAGAGTCGATGAACATAACCCATTCGCCACACGCGTTAGAAAGCGCGAGATTGCGCGCAGCGGCTGCCCCGGCATTTTCTTGAGAGAACACCTTGAAGCGGGAATCACAACTTTCAAAGCTCCTACATATCGCAAGCGAGTCATCGGTTGAACCGTCATCTACAAGCAGAACCTCAAAGTCTGACATCGTTTGTCCGGCAATAGCCACCAAACAATCCATAAGGAATGCCCCGGCATTGTAGACGGGCACGATTATCGAAACGCCAGCAGCACTCATCGCATCGACCTCTCGAAAAGCCTCACATAAAACGACTCCAGTCTCTTTGAAGCGTTCTCAATGTCAAAGCGTTCGAAAGCCTCATCAAGCATATCGTTTCGTTTATTGTCTATGCATTGTGTCCAGAGGGCATGAGCCCAGGCTTCAGCCCCATCTTCGAGAGGTACCAGTGTACAACTATCCGTAAGCACTGCTTCGAGCGACACTCTATTGGAAACGACGCACGGTAGACCAGCAGCCTGCGCCTCAAGAAGTGCCATGCCGAAGCCCTCGTACAATGATGGGAGGGCAAACACGTCCATGCCTTGATACAAACGACTCGCATCTCTTATCTGTCCCAAGAAGTGCACGCTGTCTGCAAGCCCCATGTCGAGAGACTTCCGCTCCAGAGACTCACGTAAAGACCCACACCCAGCAATGACCAAAATAGAGTCAGGATGTTCGGCATGCATTTGCGCAAAGGCGTCTATGAGAAATGCTTGGTTTTTTGTGCTTTCCATGCGTCCAAGGTTGCCAACAACGCAGCAACTCTCTCCGACGCCCCATTTGGCACGCAGCGTAGCCCTAGTCGACGCATCGAAACGAAACTTGGAAAGCTCGACAGCATTTGGGATAACAGTAAAATCTGCATTCTTTCCGAAAAGCCACTCGCCAGCATATCTGCTGCACGCAACGCAATCAGTCGGATAAACATTAGCAAAGGGTCTCAGCGCCAGCTTCACCATGTTACGATTAGTTTCGCCCTTGCCCATTGTGGCATGACTATGGGCAATGCGTACGGGCACGCCCAATTTCTTCGCTATACGCAAGGGAAAAACTGAAAGCGTATTGATATGGCTATGAACAATAGACCATTGATGTTGTTCGAATAAGCTAGCAAGAACTTTCTGATACTCGCCAAGTTGCTGGTAAGGCGGTACTTCGAAGAGACGCCCACCAAAGTATTTGATCTCCTCCGAAGGAACAACGGTCGAATCGGAGTCGATGATGAAATCGAATTGTACCTGGCTGCGGTCAATATGCCGAAAATAGTTCATGACGGCGGCCTCAACGCCGCCGCCGACCATTTTTCCGACTATATGCGCAACCCTGATAGGCTCCGACATTTAACTAGCTCCGTTTCCAGTAAGGACCTCAATTACCGTGAGCGCCACGATCTTCAAGTCGGTGAGCACGCCGCACTTGGCGATATACTCAAGATCACGTTGAACCATGCCATCGAAGTCGGTGTCATTGCGATCGGTCACCTGCCACCAGCCGGTAATCCCGGGCTTGACGGCCAGGCGCTGCAGATCGTACTCGGTGTACTCGGCCACCTCGTTCGGCAGCGGCGGGCGCGGGCCGACGACGGACATCTGGCCCAGGAACACGTTGAGGAACTGCGGGAACTCGTCGATGGAGTGCTTGCGGATGAACTTCCCGATCCTGGTGACGCGCGGATCGTTCCTCATCTTGAACATGGCACCTGCGATCTCGTTCTGCTCCTTGAGCTCGGCGAGGCGCTCGTCGGCGTCCTTGTACATGCTTCGGAACTTCCACATGCGGAAGGTGGACAGGCTGCCGTCGCGGTGGGTCTTGCCCACGCGGATCTGGCTGTAGAAGGGGTTGCCCTCGCTCTCCAGGCGGATAGCTGCGGCGAGCACAAGGCTGGGTACGGCGATGACGGCCAGCACGCAGCCGCTGAACACGATGTCGAACGCGCGCTTAATGGCCCGGTAGCCTAGACGCGAGCGGTCCCAGTCCATGATGGATTGCATGGCCTTGTTGCAACCGGTGCCCTCATGCCGGTCCATGGCCTGAGCAATCAACGCTGCCCCGGCGGCCGCATTACTCTCTGTTACTTCTTTAGCAGCCACAATCAGAACCACCCTTAAAAAGGGTGGTTTGCTCTTAGGGTATAACCCACGGGCC
>OGXF01002206.1_pt1 | contig 11420 bp, 10 predicted proteins | sample 1576191 | NCBI WGS metagenome assembly OGXF01 (sample SAMEA3541545, study PRJEB24748) | human gut metagenome | biome: human gut; feature: human-associated habitat; material: faeces | place: China | collected 2012
CCAAGTTCCTGTTTTTCTGGGCAGAATGGAATGCTTAGCGCAACGGAACAAAATCTAACTTATAACAATTCTTTTTCTTTAGAAGACTAACTACAATTCAGCTCAATATCTTCTACTAAAGCGGCGTCTGTGTCTCCAGCAAATTAGTATTTATTTAAAGGTTACGATTGTTACCCCCGCATCTCCTTCGCCGAATTCTGCGAGTTTATAGGATTTGACGAATTTGAGTTTACGGAGATATTCGTGGATTCCTTTTCGTAAAGCACCGGTTCCCTTTCCATGAACAACGCGGACGGAAGTAAGTCCGGCAATCATGGCATCATCAAGATATTTTTCAAGACGGGCAATTGCCTCGTCAACAGTATTTCCGAGAAGGTTAATTTCTGGATTGATGGTTGCCGCTTTATTGATGCTGTAGCGGTCTTTTGGCTGATGCTGTGGTTTTGGTGCTTTTTCAGGGGCAAGGAGTTCTAAGTTTTTATAGTTTACTACGGAACTTAAGAATCCCATCTGGATTATAAGGTCTCCATCTTTGTTGGCAGCTTCTTTTACGGTTCCGTTTAGAGAAAGTGTAGTTACAAATACGGAATCGCCTACTTTAAAGTCAGAAGGGTCGGAGATAGTAGAGGACTTCTTGGCTTTGTAAGCAAGTTTTTTATCAAGCTTACTCATGCGGCCTCGAAGGTCACTTCTTTGTGCTTCCATTTTCTTCATGTTATTCTGCTTTGGATGCTGTCCCCATGCGTGGTATTTGCGGATGGATTCATCGGCAACTTCCTTGGCTTCTTCGAGAATATTTCGAGCTTCCTCACGAGCGTCCCGGAGCATTTTGTCTCGTTTTTCTTTGATATCATCCTGTTTTTCTTTCAGGCTGTTTTTTAAGTTTTCGATTTCCTGTTTTGTCTTGTAAAGTTCAGACTGCTCTTTTTCGATTTCCGCTTTATTTTTCTCTAATTCAGAGAGCATATTTTCAAAGTCGATAGCCGTAGCATCAATCTGGGAGCGGGCCTGCTCGATGATATAGTCCGGAAGACCGAGTCGTTCACTGATGGAGAACGCATTACTTTTTCCAGGAATACCGATTAAGAGGCGGTAAGTTGGAGAAAGTGTTTCAAGGTCGAATTCACAACAGGCATTTTCGACGCCTTCTGTATCCATTGCGTACATTTTAAGCTCCGCATAATGTGTTGTTGCAACAGTACGGATCTTACCTGTATGTAGATCATCTAAGATGGCAATCGCAAGTGCCGCACCTTCTGTCGGGTCGGTTCCGCCACATAACTCATCGAGTAAGACGAGAGAATTGGGGTCAGCTTCGTTTAAAATGTGGACAAGGTTCGTCATATGAGAAGAAAATGTGGATAAGTTCATCTCAATACTCTGTTCATCGCCAATATCAGCAAAAATATCGGAAAATACAGCAAGGCGGGAACCCTGAAATGCCGGAATATGAAGACCGGCCTGTCCCATGAGCTGGAAAAGACCAACTGTTTTTAAAGAAACCGTTTTACCACCGGTGTTTGGTCCGGTAAGAAGGAGCATATTGAAATCTTCTCCAATATAAATATGAATCGGAACTACTTTTTTCGGATCAAGCAGAGGATGTCTGCCCTGTTTGATATCTACAATGCCGTCGGTATTAAAGATCGGTTCTGTTCCCTGATATTCTTTTGCATATTTTGCTTTGGCAAAAATAAAGTCAAGCTTTGTTAGAATCTTCTGATTCTCTTCTAATTCCCGGCTGCAGGAAGCGGCTTGGGCGCTTAAAGACTGCAGAATCTTTTCGATTTCCATTTTTTCTTTAATATCTAATTCTTTTAAATGGTTATTTAACTGTACGACAGCCATCGGTTCGATGAAAAGTGTGGAACCGGATGAGGACTGATCATGAATCATACCAGGAAATGCATTGCGGTATTCTGTTTTTACAGGAACACAGTAACGGCCGTTACGGACAGTAATCAATGCATCCTGAAGCATAGTTTTATTATTTTGTGAGTTGATAACGGAAGTCAGCTTATTATGAATGGAAATATTCGTCTGCTTAATTTCCCGCCGGATATCTTTTAATGCAGAAGAAGCATCATCACTGATTTCATCTTCTGACAGGATGCACTGGGTAATTCGCTGATACAGGAATTCGAGCGGGTCAAGTTCTCCAAAATAACTGTTTAAAGAGTCATAAGCCAGCACTTCATCTTCGGTATCTCCGTATTCGACTGCCTGTGCAGTAATAGAAAGAAGACGGGCAATCTCAAGAAGTTCCTTTTGATTGAGTGTGGAATCAATTTCTAGTAGCCTTAAATGTGGGCGGATATCGGAAAGTCCCTGAAAAGAAAGATAACCCGTCTTATAAAGCCGGGTTAATGCATCCTTTGTTTCTGTCTGTGCGGATAAGATTTCTTCGTAGTCAGAAGAGGGAAGCAAATCTTTGCAAAGCTTCTTTCCCATTGTGGAAGAAGCAAAAGTTTCCAGCTTTTTAATTATTTTATCATATTCTAATGTGATAAGTGCCTTTGTATTCATAAATAAAATCCTCTCAGATAAGTTAAATGTACTCTTACAAAATCAAGCAAAAAAAGATTCCGAGAGTACATGTTAAGATTTTCATATATTCATTATCTGTTGATACAGTATCGTATATGAGATTATTAATAGCGTGCCCGGAATCGGGTTTCTTTTGCTGCATTTACGGAAGGAATATCTGAAATGTCCAGTCTGTCAATGCGGATAAAACCATTCCCACCTGGCCGATCAGAGGATAACTCCTGTAAAAAGAGGTCCACGCGGTGTTCAAGTCCCTGCACTTCCATCTCTACCGTACCGTCATAAAGATTGCGAACCCATCCAGTTACATTGTACTTTTTTGCGAAACCGGTTACTGTAAATCGAAGACCAACGCCTTGTACGCGACCATGTGCAATAATATGTTTTCTGATCATAGTGCGTTCCTACAGTCCGATAATGTGCCGGACTATTCCTTTCTTTAATTTAGTAAATTTAAGATAAAAAAATAATGTAAAAGTAATTGTGACACGAAACATTCGATTTGTCAATCAAGATGGAGAGAAAGCTTTTAAAAAAGCGGAAAATTCTGCAAAATAGACGATTTTCTTGGTTGTCAGCATATGAAATTTACGCTATAATATGTGAAGTAATTAATGAGAAAGCTAGAAAGGAAACGTATATGCGTTATATTAATGAACTCAGAGAAGGAGATAATGTCTCTGATGTGTACCTTTGTAAAGTAAAGAATATTGCAAAAACAAAAGCAGGAAAGACTTATTATTCCATGATCTTACAGGATAAAACCGGTGTAATAGATACAAAGATCTGGGATTTGAATAATGGAATTGATAATTTTGAGCAGATGGATTACATTCGTGTTGAGGGGAATATCACAAGTTTTCAGGGCAGCCTTCAGTTGAATGTAAGAAGACTCCGTAAAGCCAGAGAAGGCGAGTTTGCCATGGAAGATTATATTCCTTGCTCTAGCAAGAGTATCGATGGCATGTTTAAAGAGCTATCTAATTATGTGAATCATGTACAGAATATTTATTTAAGACAGCTCTTAGTTACCTTTTTCGGAGATAAAGAGTTTGCTGCGAAGTTTAAAGCACATTCAGCAGCAAAGAGAGTGCATCATGGATTTATGGGTGGATTATTAGAGCATACACTGAGTGTAACGAAGCTATGTGATTTCTATTGTACCCAATATCCGATCCTGAATAAAGATTTACTTATTACAGCAGCAATCTGTCATGATATTGGAAAGATTGATGAGCTTTCTAATTTCCCGGAGAATGATTATACAGATGTTGGACAGTTAGTTGGACATATTGTTATGGGAACGATGATGCTCGATGAAAAGATCAGAGAAATTCATGGATTCCCACCAAAGCTGGCGAATGAATTAAAGCACTGTATTCTTGCACATCATGGTGAATTAGAATACGGTTCCCCGAAAAAACCTGCCTTAATCGAGGCGCTGGCTCTTAACTTTGCAGATAATACCGATGCGAAGATGGAGACATTTATTGAAGCACTTGCCGAAGAAAGCCGTCAGAGTGGCGAATGGAAAGGCTACAATAAATTATTTGAAACGAATATCAGACCGACAAGTCATTTAGGAGAAAAGGATTGAATAAGAAAGTGAAATCAGAGAAGAATTTGAACTTGAAAAAGAATCAGGAAGTTTCACTTACAATCGAAGATTTTACAAAGGAAGGGGAAGGTCTTGGGAAGTACCAGGGCTTTCCCCTCTTTGTTAAGGATACGGTAATCGGTGACGAAGTGAAAGTTTCCATAACAAAGTTAAAAAAGAATTACGGATATGCCCGTCTTGTGGAGCTTATAAAGCCATCAGAAGACAGAGTGACCCCTCTGTGCCCTGTTGCAAGACAGTGCGGCGGTTGTAAATTACAACAGATTTCTTATGATAAACAGCTCCACTTTAAGAAAGGGCTTGTGGAAGGCTGTCTTACCCGTATAGGCGGTTTTGAAAAAGAAGATATAGAACAGAAGATGGAGCCGGTATATGGGATGGAAGAACCTTGGCATTACCGCAATAAGGCACAGTTTCCAGTAGGATATGATAAAGAAGGGAATCTTGTCGCTGGATTTTATGCGGGAAGAACCCATTCCATTGTGGCAAATACCAATTGTGCGATTCAGGCAAAAGTAACCCATCCAATCGTTGAAAAAGTACTTACATATATGAGAGAGAATAAGATCTCTGCCTATGATGAAAAGAATCATAGCGGATTGATCCGTCATATTTTAACACGAGTAGGATTTACCACAGGAGAGATCATGGTATGCCTTATCGTGAATGGAACCGCAAAACAGTTAAAGAACATCAATAAACTTGTCGATAAACTAAAAGAAATCGAGGGCATGACAAGTATTATCGTAAATACAAATACAGATAAGACGAATAAAATTTTAGGATTACACTGTGAAACAGTCTGGGGTCAGGATTATATTGAAGATTATATCGGCGATATTAAATATCAGATCGGACCACTTTCTTTTTATCAGGTGAATCCACAGCAGACAAAAGTACTTTATTCAAAAGCATTAGAGTATGCGGACTTAAAAGGACAAGAACTAGTCTGGGACTTATACTGCGGAATCGGAACTATCTCCCTATTCCTTGCACAAAAAGCCAAACAGGTCTATGGTGTCGAAATCATAAAAGAAGCGATTGATGATGCAAGACGTAACGCCACATTGAATCATATGGATAATGTTGAATTTTTCGTCGGAAAGGCAGAAGAAATTGTTCCTGCCCAGTATGAAAAAACAGGAATCCATCCGGATGTTATTGTAGTAGATCCACCGCGAAAAGGCTGCGATGCTGCCCTTTTAAATACGATGTTAGATATGGCACCGGAACGTATCGTGTACGTGAGCTGTGATCCGGCAACATTGGCAAGAGATTTAAAAATACTTTGTGCGGAAAAATACACTTTAGAGAAAGTAGCCGTCGTAGATCAGTTTAGTCATTCTGTTCATGTGGAAAGTGTCTGCCTTTTGGGTAAACGAAAACCAGATACCACAGAAAAACTCAGCGTGGATATGGAGGATTGCTATTAATAATGTATCTGATTTTGGAGGAAAATAAATTTATGAACAAAGAAAAAGCAGATATGATTATTTATACGGCAGAGGATGGTCTGACGAAAGTCGAAACTACTTTTGATGGTGATACAATGTGGTTGTCTATTGATTAGATGACAGAATTGTTTCAGAGAGATAAGTCAACCATTTCCAGACATATAAAAAATATATTTACAGAAAGTGAATTATAAAGGAATTCAGTTGTTGCAAAATTTGCAACAACTGCCGCTGATAGAAAAGATTATTACAGTCTTGATGTTATTATTTCTGTTGGCTATCGTGTAAAATCTAAACGAGGAACACAGTTCAGAATCTGGGCAACCGGGATTCTAAAAGAATATATGAGAAAAGGTTTTGCTCTAGATGACGATCGTTTGAAAAATCTAGGGGCAGTGGATATTTCAAGGAATTGTTGGAGAAGAAAACAGATAAAAAACATTGAAAACATTATCAGAATTAGAGATTTGGCATTAATTATCAAAATCTATGACAGCTATTTGCTGGTGTAATTGAGATAAATATTTAATTGTTAGGAGAGCCAGAGGAAAAGTAGAAAGTTACTTTTTACTTTTCTTCTGGCTCTTTTTACCAAATCCAATCAATTATTCATCGATACTTAGTCTAAAGAAACAGTTAAAACAGAAAAAGCACCCGTGTTCTGGTTTTTTAACTGAACAAAGAGTTGAGAACCATTCTTATCAGAAGAATTAGGCTTTTTTATAGTGATGGATTTATTATTTTTTACTTTTTTAGGTTTTTTTAATCGAGAATCATCATAGGTTATGGAAGAAACTTTCCAACCTTTTTTTGTTTTGATAGAAATTTTTTGTTTTTGAGTTTTTTTGATTTTGGCGTATCCATCGCCGCTCTTTTTAAATTGTGATGCAAGATTTTTAGAACCTATTTTAAATTTTTTAACAGGATTCACATATTTATTTATAGTCAAATTGGTTATATACTGTTTGCCAGATTTCCCCTTTGCAGTTAAAACAACTGTTCCTTTTGCAGCAATATATGAAAATGTAAAAAGATTTCCGCCCCAGTATCCGCCATCAAAATATTTAAGGTCTAATATATCATTATTACTGGAAGTTATTTTTTTGATTTTTTCAGGATATCTTATAGAGGTGGTTGAATAACCGGTACCACAGCTAAGAATAATATTTTCTGCATATGGAATTTCACTAGCAGATTTTGTTGCTGCATTTGCAGTTGTTGGCAGCAGCATGGTAACAGCTAATACAGCAACGATAAATAAAGTTGACAGTTTCTTTACTAAGTGTTTCATAGTAACTTTCCTCCTTAATTAAAATGTATGTTATGATTATAATACTTTATGAAAAAAAAGTAAATCTTGATTTGTAGATTTGGTATAGACGAAAAAAGAAAAAATGATATATCCCATCTGCTCTGTAGTCGCTGTGTTTAAAATGCTCGTCCGCATCTTAAACACGCTCCCAAGCCGCATCTGGGATATATCATTTTTCCTTTTTCCTGATTATTCTAAATCCACAGTTTGGCAACGTGGAATGTACCAGAAGGAATGTGTCAATCCTTTAGATTTTAATTTCCTGTGTGAAGAGTCAATATATTTCAGTAATAGGACAGCAATTTTCATATATCCCCTCTTTGAATTAGTGCTATAATAAAGAAAATATGACTATTCAGAAACAACTTGCAGAATTTTATTTGCGAGGTACGTGGCTATTCTGAACAGTTACAGTTTATTATAACCAGAAAACCAAAGTATACATATTGGGAAAGGGGTAGAAAAGACATGATAGATAACAAGAGACAGGAGCTGATTCATAGTCAGGTAATGGAGATTCTTAAAGAGAATCAGCTGGCATTTTCTAACGTTGCCCGTCCAAAGCCAACGAAAGCTTCTACAGCAACTTCTGCATCATGGTCTAAAGATTTAGCGCCAAAAGCTTCCGCAGCAACACAGGGAGCATGGGACAGTACGAATACACCTGGTGGTGTTTCTTCCTTAGCAAAGGAAAAGTGGAACGTGCAGGAAATCGCAGCACTTGTAACAAAGGCATTAGAGTCTAATAATGTAAAGGTTGCATTCTCTAATAAACCAATTCCGGCGCCAACAACAATCTCAAGTTCTACACAGCCAGCATGGAAGAAAGAGGAAGAAGCTCCTCGTAAACCAGCAGCAGGAACGCAGGGAGCATGGGACACAACAGATACACCAGGTGGACTTTCTTCTGAGACAAAGAAAGTATGGAACCTGGATGCAATCGCAGCTTTAGTAAGAAAAGAATTAACAGAGAACCTGGAATTCTATAACAAACCATTACCAAAGCCAACAACAGTATCAAGTTCTACACAGCCAGCATGGAAAGATGACAGTGAAGAGTATAAACCAAAAGAATCTGCATCTGCTCAGGGAATCTGGGAGAGAGGCAATAAGATTTCTGCATCTACCCAGCCGGCATGGAAGGTAGATGAGATTGCTGCATTAGTAACAAAGGCATTACAGAATAAATAATAATAAATAATAAACGTTTTGTGAGAATGTACAGTGATTCTTAGATGAATTGGTCAGTTTATACTGATAAGAATCCTGTATCAGTCTTCTGTGCGTTTACTATGGATGGGTGTCTTAAAATAGAAAACCAGAAACTTTATATAAAGTTTCTGGTTTTTGTCTGCTTTCGCACAACAATTTGTATTGTAGAAAGGATTAAGAATTATGCGAAGTAAAATGTCACTTAAGGAATGGCTTCCGCTTCTCGGGATTACTGTTTCCGCATTTATATTTAACACATCAGAGTTTATGCCGATTGGTTTGTTGACAGATATTGCTGACAGCTTTCATATTACAGAAGCACATGCAGGGGTACTGATCACAGTATATTCATGGATTGTTATGTTACTGTCTCTGCCGTTGATGCTTTTGTTGAATAAAATTGATTTTAAAAGACTTTTGTTAGGAACAATTGCACTCTTTGGAATCTTCCAGATGCTGTCCGCTTTTTCTGCTTCGTATGGAATGTTAATGGTATCACGTATCGGTGTAGCGTGTACGCATTCTGTATTCTGGTCGATTGCATCACCGGCTGCAGTCAGTGTTGTATCAGAAAAGTTTCGCTCACTTGCACTTAGTATGGTAGTAACTGGAACCTCAATTGCGATGATTCTTGGACTTCCGTTAGGAAGGATCATAGGACTTCATATGGGTTGGAATATGGCATTTTTCTGTGTTGGAGTAATTGCATTTATCACAACAGCATATATGATTTTTGTGTTCCCAAAGGTGCCGGGAGGCGAGTCGTTCTCTATTAAACAAATGCCGGAAATACTGAAAAATAAAACATTGATGGGGATTTTTCTTGTCACATTTTTATTTGCTACATCATATTATACGGGATATAGTTATATTGAACCGTTCTTACAGAAGGTGGCAGGTCTTTCTGCTAACTGGGTTACGACAACACTTACTATATTCGGGGCAGCAGGTCTTTTGGGAAGTTTTTTATTTTCTCATTACTATGACAAGAATAAATATCTTTTTATAAGGCTGGTCATGATCAGTGTAGCAGCAGCCTTACTTTTATTGTATCCGGTATCAAAAGCACATATGGCGGTTGTTTTATTATGTGCATTCTGGGGTATGGCTGTTATGGCATTTAATGTAACCTTTCAGTCAGAAATTATTACTTATGCACCGGTAGCGGCTTCTTCTGTAGCAATGGCAATCTATTCAGGAATCTATAATCTTGGAATCGGAAGCGGAACATGGATTGGAGGAAGTATCTGCACACATCTGTCCATTTCCTATATCGGAATGGTTGGTGGCGTGATAGCGGTAGTGGCAGCGGTGATATGCATATTTGTTGTGATAAAATATATGAAGGAATTTGATAGGGCAGATTGATTTTAAAGCGGGTATTTATACTCGCTTTTTTTCTTAAGATAGAAAATTTATGAGAAGTAAAAGGACGTAATCTGAAATATGTAACAAAAATAAAAGATGTACTTGCGAAAATGACGATTTTATACGATAATAGGTACTGTTTGACTATAAAAGCTACAGGTAATTACTGTAGTGCAGGTGATAAAATCTGTTGAAAAAATGTAAGGAGAACAACATGAGTAGAATAGATGAAATAAAAAAAAGACGTACCTTTGCGATTATTTCGCATCCGGATGCCGGTAAGACCACATTAACAGAGAAATTCCTTTTATATGGAGGAGCGATCAACCAGGCTGGTTCCGTTAAGGGAAAAGCAACCGCAAAACATGCGGTATCTGACTGGATGGATATTGAGAAAGAAAGAGGTATTTCCGTAACTTCTTCCGTATTACAGTTTGAGTATGGCGGATGCTGCATCAATATTTTGGATACACCGGGACATCAGGATTTCTCTGAAGATACGTATCGTACATTAATGGCAGCGGATTCTGCTGTTATGGTAATTGATGCATCGAAAGGTGTGGAGGCACAGACAAGAAAGCTTTTTAAAGTTTGTGCCATGCGCCATATTCCGGTATTTACTTTTATTAATAAAATGGACCGTGAGGCAAGAGATATTTTCGACCTCTTAGATGAAATTGAAAAAGAACTTGGAATTCCAACTTGTCCAGTAAACTGGCCAATCGGTTCCGGTAAGCAGTTTGCAGGAGTCTATGACAGAACAAGCCAGAAAATCGACTTATTTGAGGATACGATGAAAGGTACAAAGATGGGAACGATGAAAGAAATCGCCCTTGATGACCCGGAAATCAGCAACTATGTTACAGATGAAGCAAAAGCAGTTTTAGAAGAGGAGATTGAATTATTGGATGGAGCCAGTGCAGAATTTGATCAGGAATTAGTTGATGCCGGAGAACTCTCTCCAGTATTCTTTGGTTCTGCCCTCATGAACTTTGGCGTAGAGAATTTCTTAAATTACTTCTTGAAAATGACTTCCTCTCCACTGCCAAGAACTTCTGATCAGGGAACAATCGACCCAATTGAGGAAAAAGATTTTTCTGCATTTGTATTTAAGATTCAGGCAAATATGAACAAAGCTCACCGTGACCGAATCGCCTTTATGAGAATCTGTTCCGGGGAATTTGAGGCGGGAATGGATGCTTTCCATGTACAGGGAGACAAAAAGGTACGTCTTTCTCAGCCACAACAGATGATGGCAAGTGAGAGAAAGATGATTGATAAAGCCTACGCCGGAGACATTATCGGAATCTTTGACCCAGGCATTTTCTCTATCGGAGATACCATCACAACATCACCGAAGAAGTTTGCCTATGAAGGAATCCCAACCTTTGCACCGGAACATTTTGCAAGAGTGCGCCAGGTAAACACAATGAAGCGTAAACAGTTCATTAAGGGAATCAATGAAATTGCACAGGAAGGTGCCATCCAGATTTTCCAGGAATTTAATACTGGAATGGAAGAAGTTATCGTAGGTGTAGTAGGAACACTGCAGTTTGATGTATTAAATTACCGTCTGCAGCATGAATACAATGTAGAAATCCGCCTTGAAAAACTTCCATATGAGTATATCCGCTGGATTGAAAATACAGAGATTGACCTTGAAAACCTTCGCGGAACATCGGATATGAAGAAGATTAAAGACTTAAAGGGACGCCCATTGTTACTGTTTATTAATAGCTGGAGTGTGGGAATGACCTTAGAAAGAAACGAAGGACTGGTACTCTCTGAATTCGGAAAAGCGTAAAATTACTATTTAATTCATTAAGAAGAAAACAAACGAAAAAAGAAATACTGCCATATCCCATCTGCTCTGTAGTCGCTGTGTTTAAGATGCTCATCCGCATCTTAA